>P_2C_Liq_2_UnCtyDRAFT_1000195_pt1 | contig 17634 bp, 21 predicted proteins | sample Pon2CUnioCityCA_FD_10236 | JGI IMG/M metagenome (IMG submission 10236) | reverse complement strand
CGCGTATGTTTGCCCCGCTTGATAACATCCCCGAAGACCCCGCCACAGGCTCGGCCTGCGCCGCCCTCGGGGCCTTTCTGGCAAGCCTTCACGGCACAGCGCAAAACCTGACGGTGCACCAAGGCTACGATATGGGCCGCCCCTCCCAGATCGGCCTCAGCGCCCAAGACGGCACCGTGACAATCTCGGGCGCGGCGGTGCAAACCATGCAAGGGGATCTGACGATTTAGGCGCTGGCTCAGCGTAAACCCTAGCCAAACAAGCGCCATATCGTTACACCCCCGCCAAGCGAGTTCTATGAGCCAGAATATGACCGATACAATCATCTCCCGCTGCGAGGCCAAGGGCCTGCGCATGACAGGCCAGCGCCGGATCATCGCAACGGTGCTGCAAGATTCTGACGACCACCCCGATGTGGAAGAGCTCTACGCCCGCGCTGCCGCCCTTGATGCAGGCATCTCCATCGCCACGGTCTACCGCACCGTGAAGCTCTTTGACGAAGCCGGCATTCTGGACAAGCTCGAGTTTGGCGATGGCCGCGCCCGCTATGAAGATGCCGAGCGCGAACACCACGACCACCTGATTGATATGAACTCGGGCGACGTGATCGAATTTGTCGATGAAGAAATCGAAGCGCTGCAAGAGCGCATCGCCGAAAAACTCGGCTACAAGCTCAAAGGCCACCGCCTTGAGCTTTACGGCGTCCCGATCAAAAAAGGCTGAGGCGCACAGCCAAGCCAGCCCCCAGCTTTCGTTAACAAGCGAAAGGCCTTGCACGTCGCCCCCGTTTCCCCGAAAGGTGCCGCATAACGTTTCGAAAGACCCCCATGAACAATCTGCGCGGCATTCTCTTCATCACTGCAGCTATGGCAGCCTTCTCAATCGAAGACAGCTTCATCAAGCATCTCTCAGGCTCTGTTCCCAAAGGACAGATCATGATGATCCTCGGCTTCGGTGGCGCGCTGGTGTTTTTCCTCGTGGCCTTGCGCCAACGCACAAATGTCTTTTCAAGCCGCCACTTTTCATGGCCGCTCCTGTGGCGCACGGCCTGCGAGTCTGTGGCTGCGCTGTTCTTCATCACCTCGCTGTCGCTCGTGCCCATCACAACGGTCGCCGCCGTCTTTCAGGCCACCCCCCTCGCCATCACGCTTGGCGCTGCGCTCTTTCTGGGCGAGCAGGTTGGCTGGCGGCGCTGGAGCGCGATCATGGTCGGCTTTCTCGGTGTGTTGATCATCATCCGCCCCGGCATGGCTGGCTTTGACCCCGCCTCGCTCTTTGTGGTCATCACAGTCTTCACCATTGCCGCACGTGACCTGCTCACGCGGCTCGTTCCCACAGAAACATCCTCAACAGTCGTGTCCTTTTACGGCTTCTTTGCCCTCGTCTTTGCAAGCCCGCTTCTCATGGCCTTCACAGGCTGGCCCCAAGCGGTCGCAGGCAAAGATATGCTCTCGCTTGGCGCCGCGGTCGCCTTTGGTGTCATCGGCTATTACCTGATCGTCACAGCCATGCGCATGGGCGAAGCCTCTGCCATCATGCCGTTTCGCTACACACGGCTCCTGTTCTCGCTCATTCTGGGCGCGTGGATTTTTGGCGAATCTCCCGATGCGCTCACCTACCTCGGCTCAGCCCTCATCATCGCCTCGGGCCTCTATACATTCCTGCGCGAGCGCAAACTGGCCCGCGAACTGGCTTCAGAGGCCAAAGCCGCGCTATAATCGCCCATGTTGGCGCTACCTCTCTTGCACTTGGGGCTGAGCGGCCTACAACGCCACTCAACAGAAGCCCCAAGACGAAAGAGCGCCACATGAGCACCATTATCGACATTCACGCCCGCGAGATCCTCGACAGCCGTGGCAATCCGACCGTTGAGGTTGATGTGATCCTGGAAGACGGCACGATGGGCCGCGCCGCTGTGCCTTCGGGGGCCTCAACAGGCGCTTACGAAGCTTCAGAGAAACGCGATGGCGACAAGAGCCGCTACATGGGCAAAGGCGTGCTTGAGGCCTGTGCCAGCGTCAACGGCGAAATCGCCGAAGAGCTTATCGGCATGGACGCCACCGAACAGGAGCTGCTCGATGCGGCCATGATCGAGCTTGACGGCACGCCGAACAAATCACGCCTTGGTGCCAATGCGATCCTCGGCGTTTCGCTGGCCGCCGCCAAAGCTGCGGCTGATTTCTGCTCACAGCCCCTCTTCCGCTATGTCGGCGGCACATCCGCGCGCACCCTGCCCGTGCCCATGATGAACATCATCAACGGTGGCGAGCACGCCGACAACCCGATCGACATTCAGGAATTCATGATCATGCCCGTGAGCGCGGACAACATCCGCGACGCGATCCGCATGGGCGCCGAAGTCTTCCACACCCTGAAAAAAGAACTCCACGCCGCAGGCCTTGCCACAGGTGTGGGCGATGAAGGCGGCTTTGCCCCCAATATCGCCAGCACCCGCGAAGCGCTCGACTTCATCCTGAAGTCGATTGAAAAAGCAGGCTACAAAGCGGGCGAAGACATCTACCTCGCCCTCGACTGTGCGGCGACAGAATACTTCAAAGGCGGCAAATACGAGCTGGCAGGCGAAGGCAAATCGCTCACGCCACAAGAAAATGTCGACTACCTCGCAGCCCTCTGCGCCGATTACCCGATCATCTCGATCGAAGATGGCTGCTCCGAAGATGACTGGGAAGGCTGGAAGGCGCTCACCGACAAACTGGGCGACACCGTGCAGCTTGTGGGCGATGACCTCTTCGTCACCAACCCGGAGCGCCTTGCCATGGGCATCGAGCGTGGCTGCGCCAACTCCATGCTCGTGAAAGTGAACCAGATCGGCACATTGTCAGAGACGCTCAAGGCGGTCGATATGGCCCACCGCGCGCGCATGACCAACGTGATGAGCCACCGCTCGGGCGAAACCGAAGATGCCACGATTGCCGACCTTGCTGTCGCGACCAACTGCGGCCAGATCAAAACAGGCTCTCTGGCGCGCTCGGACCGGCTCGCCAAATACAACCAGCTTATCCGCATCGAGGAAACGCTCGGCGAAACCGCCCAATACGCGGGCCGCTCGATCCTGAAATAAGCTTGCAACACAATTAAGCCGCCGTTCGCTGACGTTACGAACGGCGGCTTTTTTGTGCGCAGTCAAAACAGCACCAGCCGGTGCACGCATGGTGCACGGGGGGTGCACGCTTTTCACCCCCCCGGAATCAGCGCATTTTCAAGTGTTAACGGCGCTCAAATCGCGGTGACATCGTAGTCATAGAGCCAGTCAAACTGCCGCAACATAGCCCGCGGCGCAACCGCCCCGCCAAGGCGCAAAACACTATGCGCCGCAAAGCGGAGCGGCCCAAAGCTCAGGTGATATTTCCACGCATTTCCCGTGGCCGTGGCCACCACTTTTTCAGCCCGCGCATGGCGCAGGTTTTGATAGGCCGCAAGCCCCGCTTGCAAGCTCTCGGCTCGCTCCAAAGAAACACCCATCGCCCATGCATCCTCCAGCGCCATAACAGCCCCCTGCGCCAGAAACGGCAGGGTCGGATGCGCCGCATCTCCCAACACAGCAAGGCTCTGCCCGTGCCACGCGGCCGCCACGGGGTGGCGGAACAGCCCCCAGCATTTGACAGCCTCAACCGCGTCCAGCATGGCCTGCGCCTCAGCGCCAAAGCCNTCGAATGCGGCGCGCATATTGGCGGGGTCATCCTCCAGCGTCCAGCTCTCGGCCATCCAGCTGCGCTGCTCTTCGACAGCCACCAGATTGACCAGCTCACCGCCTTTGAGAGGGTAGCTCACAAGGTGGCGGCGCGGCCCCATATGCACCCGCACATCCGAGCGGCGCGCCCACTGGTTGGGCACCGTCGCGCGCCACGCCACATTGCCCGTGAAAAAAGGTTCCGCCGCGCCATTCAGCGCCCCGCGCACAACAGAATGCACCCCGTCACAGCCCACGACCAGATCAGCCTCGCGCTGCGCTCCGCTGGCCAAGGTCACGCAGGCGCGCGGCCCGTCCTCCACCCGTGCAACCTTTTGCAAAAGCTGGATTTTCACGCCCACCTCGCGCGCACCATCGGCCAAAATCCCGATCAAATCGGCACGGTGCACAAAGTAATATTTCTGCGGCGACAGCTGGGTCAGATCAAGCTGAAGCACGCTTTTGCCACGATAGTCACAGAGCTGCACAGTGTCTGCCAGCACCGCTCCACTGGCCTCAAGCCGGGCTTCCAGCCCAAGCGCACGGATCACCGCCAAGCCATTGGGCGACACCTGAATGCCCGCCCCCACTTCCTTGATCTCGCCCGCCTGCTCAAGCACCGTCACATCGGCGCCCCGCAGCGCCAGCACGCGCGCCAGAGCCAGCCCGCCAATACCTGCGCCAATGATCAGAACTTTCAGGTCTTGAATCATAGGTCTCTCCCAATGAAAAGGCGCCGGAACTCACGCTCCGACGCCTCGAACTTCATCACACCCAAGCGCGGCTCAATCGTCGCGGTGGACTTTTTCGCGGCGCTCGTGGCGCTCCTGCGCTTCAAGGCTCATCGTCGCAATCGGACGGGCATCAAGCCGCTTGAGCGAAATCTGGTCGCCCGTCACTTCGCAGTAGCCAAACTCGCCCTCATCAATCCGGCGCAGGGCCGCATCAATCTTGGACACAAGCTTGCGCTGGCGGTCGCGCGTGCGCAACTCCAAAGCGCGGTCTGTCTCTTCCGAGGCACGGTCCGCAGAATCCGGGATGTTTCTCGTGCTCTCTTGCAGCCCCTCGATCGTATCGCGGCTGCCTTCCAAAAGCTCTTCGCGCCATGTGGTCAGTTTACGGCGGAAGTATTCAAGCTGAAGGTCATTCATAAAAGGCTCGTCCTCTGCTGGACGGTAATCTTCAGGCAGAAAAAGCTCAGCTTTCATTTCCTTTTCCTCTGCTTTTGAGCGCGTCAACGACACGGCAATCTCCTTCATAGCGCGCTTCTTCTGCGCAGCACATACTCCTAAGGAACCAGATTGTCACTACCCGATAACATCACATTGCTCTGAAATTGCGTCTCAGGTAGTTTGTAATGAAATCAATGAGCAACAGGGCCCCTTTGAGATGAGATTTGACGGAACAGACGCATATATCGCCACAGATGACCTCAAAACAGCGGTCAACGCCGCCGTAACGCTAGAGCGCCCCTTGCTGGTCAAGGGCGAGCCGGGCACAGGCAAAACCGAGCTTGCCCGCCAAGTCGCCTCCGCATTGGGGATGCGGATGATCGAATGGAACATCAAATCCACCACCAAGGCCCAGCAAGGGCTGTACGAATACGATGCCGTCAGCCGCCTGCGCGACAGCCAGCTTGGCGACGCCCGCGTCCATGACGTGGGCAACTACATCAAAAAGGGCAAGCTCTGGGAGGCGTTCACCTCAGAGGAGCGCGTGGTGCTGTTGATTGACGAGGTCGACAAAGCCGACATCGAGTTCCCCAACGACCTCTTGCAAGAGCTCGATCGCATGGAATTTCATGTCTATGAAACAGGCCAGACCATCCGCGCCCAAAACCGCCCTGTCATCATCATCACGTCCAACAATGAAAAAGAACTTCCCGACGCCTTCCTGCGCCGCTGTTTCTTTCACTACATCCGCTTCCCCGACATGGACACCATGCGCCAGATCGTTGAAGTGCATCACGCAGGCATCAAGGAGCAGCTGCTCACCACGGCGCTCACCCAGTTTTACGAGATCCGCGATCAGGCNGGCCTCAAGAAAAAGCCCTCAACTTCCGAGGTGCTCGACTGGCTCAAGCTGCTCCTGGCCGAAGACCTCACGCCAGAAGACCTCAAGCGCGATGCAGGCAATGCCCTGCCAAAGCTGCACGGGGCGCTTTTGAAAAACGAGCAAGACGTGCATCTCTTTGAGCGCCTCGCCTTCATGGCCCGNCAAAAGCGGTAAAGGCGCNCTGCAGGTTGGCGCGAGCTGAAACCGCTGTCAGGCAAATACAAAAACGCCCGCGAAAACCTCGCGGGCGTTTTTATTTTCAGAGTCGCAAAATAAACTTGGTGCGCGTGGTTTAGACGCCCTTAACTTGAACCGAGGTATTCTCCTCAAGCTTGATCGTCCCCTCCTTGCGAATGTGGTTTTCAACCACATCCCAAATCTGCGGCCCTTCTGTGCCTTCGTTGACGCTGGCCCAGCCCGCAACAACGTAGTTCTTGGCAGGGTCGATCTTCTCGCCTGTTTTCAGCAGGGTCATATCGCTGATCCGCTCNCCTTGTGGCTTGCTCACGTCAATCTTGTAGCCCATNCCGCCAATGCGAACCATGTCACCGCCCTGTTGGTAATAGGGATCAGGGTTAAAGAGGTTGTCCCCCACGTCTTCCAGAATGACCTTGATAAACTCACCGGTCATCTCGCTGCGGTAGGCTTCACCGTAACTCATTGAAGTTACGTTCCAAATATCTTCGCGGGTGATCTCCTGACCCGGCAAAATGCTTGGCCCCCAACGCACACCGGGGCTCATCGCGATGTCCGCTTCGCGCTCTGACATGAGCGCGTTACAAATCAGGTCGTCCCACGAGCCGTTGAAGTTGCCACGACGGTAGAGCAGCGTATCGGTGGTGCCGATCACCTCTTTGAGCTTGTCTTCATAAGGCGCGCGCTGCGCATCAATCAGGCTTGCAACTTCGGCGTCAGGCGTGATCACGTCGGAGAAAATCGGGATCAGCTTGTGGCGGATACCCTTCATTTCGCCATCACGCACATCAAGGTCGATACGGCTGACAAACTTGCCGTTCGAGCCTGACGCGATGATGTGTGTTTTGCCAATAAGCACAGGCTCTGGCAGCGCATCATGGGTGTGGCCCGACAGGATCACGTCGATTCCCTCAACATTTCCGGCCATCTTCTTATCCACGTCAAAGCCGTTATGGCTCAAGACCACAACAAGCTCTGCGCCTTGGTCGCGCACTTCCTGCACCATGGCCGCCATATTGTCTTCGCGGATACCAAAGGAATACTCAGGGAACATCCAACGCGGGTTCGCGATCGGCATATAAGGGAAGGCCTGCCCGATCACGGCGATTTTCACGCCACCGCGTTCGAAGAATTTGTACGGCTTGAAGAGCTCTGCCGGCTCGTCCCATTCTGCATCAAAGATGTTCTGGCCAAGCGAGGTAAACGGCAGGCTTTGCACCAGCTCGTTGACCCGCTCAGAGCCCAGCGTAAACTCCCAGTGGAAGGTCATCGCATCTGGCTTCAGCGCGTTCATCACGTTGACCATGTCCTGCCCTTCGGTCTGGTAGCAGGTGTAGGAGCCGTGCCATGTATCCCCGCCATCCAGCAGCAGCGCATCAGGGCGGTCTGAACGGATGGAGTTGATCACTGTGGCGACGCGGTCAAGCCCGCCAACGCGGCCATATTGCTGCGCGAGTGATGTAAAGTCGTTATATGTCAAAGCGTAAGCCGACGGGCTGCCATCGGCGATGCCGTAAAGCTTGCGGAAATCCGCACCTGTGATGTGGGGCACATGGCCGTTGTTCACACCCACGCCAATGTTCACTTCAGGCTCACGGAAATAGATCGGCTTCATCTGCGCGTGAATGTCTGTCACGTGGATGAGGCTAACGTTGCCGAAGGTTTCAAACTCAAGAAGCTGGTCTTGCGTCAGGGCCTGCTGCGCCGCAACGCGGGCCCAGTTGCCAAAACCACTCGTGCCATAAAGAGCCGAGGCGGCCATTGAAACTTGCAGAAAATCACGACGGGAGATCATGGTTTGAGAAACCTTCTTTTGGCATTAGCGGCAACATATGCACAAAATCTAATGCGTTTTCATAAAAAGAAGCCCGCACTCCTCAAAGGGATGCGGGCTTCGACTGTTTTAGTTACGGACAGACGGACCTTCGACCGACAGACCATTGCCGCGGCTTGCAACGTAAAGCTCAAGCGCCACAAACTCGGGGCTACCTGGGTTAAACGTCTCGGCGCGGGTGTCACGAATGCACCCTTTGAAGCGGCTGTGTGAGCCGTTGAGACGGGCGTTTTTCAAGCGGTATGTTGGGAAACCGTTGATTTGGCCTTGGCTCAAGTGGTCCGCACGGATCATGTTGCCGTAGTTGTCTTCGTGGCAGTTTGCGCACGACAGCTCAAGCTGACCAAAGCGGGTGTAGTAAATCTCTTTACCTTTTTCCCAAGTCGCTTGTGCAGGGCCGTCAATGGCCACGTTTACAGGCATCCCGCGTGAGACAGACGCCAGCATCGCTTCCATCGGAATAGAGCCACCCTTGTCTGTTTTCCAAGGCTCGGCGCCCATGCGGTTTTCGCGGCAGTCGTTCACTTGCATTTGCATTGTGCGAACTTCGCCAGCCTCTTCGTTCCACTTCGGATAGACCGGGCGAACGCCGGCCATATCTTCGGGTGACCCGTGGCAGCTTGCGCATGACTTGCCTTCGCTGCCCTCAACGGTGTTCCAGATCTCAATCCCCTGCTCGACGAAAATCATGCCGGGGTTGTCAAAATCATCCGCTTGCATCGCTTGCGTTTCATCCGAGCGGAAGTGCCACCCAGACATAACTTCGCTGAGCGCACCATCAAGATGCGCTGCAGGCTCTGTTTTTGTTGTAATTTGAATGTCTTCGTTGATCACAAGCGTGTCGTTGTCGGGGTCCGCCATACCGAGTGTAGGCAGAGCCAACGCGACTGCGCTGATCAGTGACAGTGTCTTGAAGTTCATGCATTTCCTCCCTTGGAAAATGCCTTGCCCTTCTGCGGGGCAAGGCACTTATGCGTATTGATCAGCCGATTGCGACTGATTTGCTGTCTTCGTAGACCGAACCGTCATCGTCATACCAAGTGAATTTGAAATCACCGGCTTCAGGAACAGTTGCTTCGAATTCGAAGTAAGGGTTTGTCGAGATCGCTGGCGCGAGATCAACATCAATCACCAGAGCGCCGTTATACTCAGCCGTGAAACGGTTGATGATCGAACGGGGGATCTGGTTGCCATCGCTGTCTTTGCGCTGGCCTGATTCCATTTTGTGGCTGATCAGAGTTTTGATCGTCACCACTTCGCCAGCCGCTGCCGACTTAGGCGCTTTGACGCGGGGTTTTACACCATCTGCCATATTCTTAGTCTCCTCTGATTAGCCGCCGCAGCCGCCAATTGTCACTTTAACTGTTTGGCTCGCACGTGCGAATGTACCGTCTGCCATCTTGGCAATCGCAACAACATCCTGAGTGCCAGCAAGGCGGATACGTGTGGAAGCACTCTGGCTACCAGCAAGCTCGCCGAACTTGAATGTCGCCACGTCTGGTGTCGGGTTTCCTGCTGCGAGAAGCAAGATTGCCTCAGCGCCTTCGGAAGACACGCTTACGGGAACAGTGTTGCCGTTTTCAGCGATTTCTGGAGCTGTCAGCGTTACGCCGCCTTCAGCCACATCTGCGCCACCTGTAAACGCTGCAATCATATCGTCCGCAGCCGCAACGGCTTGGAACGGCAGGATTGTCAGGGCAACAGCACCTGCCCCGAGGGCGAGTGTATCACGTCTTGAGAATTCCATATCTATCTCCTTCGGTCTCTCATAAAGCAGTCCAGCGAACTGGCTTACTCTTCTTTAAGTGTCATAAGGAACGCAACAACATCTTCGATTTGCTGCGCACTCAACAGTGGGTCCAAGGCTCCCTCTGGGGCCTTGCCAGTGTAGGCGTTGCCCGGGCGTGTGTAGCCGTCGACGCGGTAGTAAGCTGGCATGATTGTGCCATCAAACGTCTCTTTGGAATTGACCAAAATGCTGCGCAACTGGCCCTCTGTCCAACGATCAGCCGCACCATCGAGTGCCGGGCCAACGTTACCAGGAAACGCCACATCAGGCAAAGAGCTTACAACGTGGCACGCCACGCAATTGCCTTTGCTGCGGTTGGCATAAACATCCATACCCGCTGCCGCGTCGCCGGGTGTACCGGTGAGCGATGTTACGACTTCGCCGTCCTCATTGAAGACGACATCAGCAGGCGCAACCATATCGGCATAGGCCGATCCAGCTGTCAGCATTGCTGCCAATGCAAGTGTTGTGAACCTCATATTTCCTCCCTTGGCTACCCGTGTTCTCAAGCTAGGTTAGCTCTGCATACCGTAGTGGACAGCTCTCAGACTCGCAACAACAAATTCACGAAAATGAATTTACCTCTTTATGCGCTTTCAGATGTCAAACGTTTCACAGGGCCGTCAGAACCAGAAAATCATTCCGAAAGTTGCGTCTCAAGCATTCTCGCATGATACTTTTGGAAAGGCTCCTCCCCAGCGTAGCCTTTCTCTCTCACCCAAGTGAGCATATTGAGCGTCGTCCACTTGCCAAATGCGCCTGGCACCTGCGCCACAGCCGCCCGCGGCGCGCTGACGCCCTCGGGAACCTCCTCGGGAAAATACATCATCAACGGCGTGAACAACGCGCCCCATTTCTGCACAATTTCCTTTTCGGGCAAGGCCTCACCGTCAAAGTCTGTCACCTCGACATCGCCAAACATATTGATCTGCACAAAAAAGTAATTGTCCTTGATGTAGGCATCAATCGCAGGGTCGATAAACACCTCTTCATGCATCTTTTTGCAGTAGATACACCCGCGCTGTTCGATGATGATCGCAAGGCGCTTGCCTTCTGCATTTGCCTCAGCAAGGTCTTCGCGCAGGTCTTTAAAAGTGTCGCGCATCCACGGCGCCTTGTGCAAGCCATCATCACCGATCTCTGTGGCCGCAGCAGGCAACGCCAGACACAGCGCCGTCAGAAATGCAAAGAACTTTGTCATCGTAACTCTCCCTAAAATGCAGCGTTACCCCAGCGTCTGAAAGCTGGGAAACAGCTCGATCATCCAATTCGCAATCACATTCACTGTGTTGGTTGCGATCAGAATAGCAAAGATAATCAGCATGGCGCCCATGACTTTTTCAACCATACCTTGGTAAGCGCGGAAGCGCCCCATGAAAGCCAGAAAAGGCTTTGCAAACAAAGCCGCCACGACAAACGGAGCTGTCATGCCAAGCCCGAAACACGCCAACAAAAGGCCGCCCCGCCACAGCTCGCCCATACCGCTGGCAATGAAGAGGATCGAGGCCAAAACAGGGCCAACGCAGGCTGTCCAGCCAAAGCCGAAGGCAAGCCCCATCAGATATGCACCCAGAACTGTAGACGGGTCGGCCTTACTCTCCATCCGCGCTTCACGGTACAGAAACCCGATGCGGATCACGCCCAAAAAGTGCAGCCCGAACACAAAGATGACCGCCGCCGCGACATAAGACAGAGTTTGCTTCCATTGCGCAAAGGCCTGCCCCAGCGCCGTGGCACCAAGGCCGAGCAACATAAAGATCGTTGTCACGCCAAGCGCAAACATCACAGCCGAGAGCACCAGACGCTTCTGCGCCCCGGGAGCGATTTTGCCATCTCCACGCAACTCGGTCATCGAGATGCCAGCCATATAACTCAGGTAAAACGGCACCATTGGCAGGATGCACGGCGTGAAAAAGGCGATAAACCCCGCCAAAGTCGCGCCCCAATAAGAGATATCTCCGAGCATGGCCCGCGATCCTTGTCAAATTAACACATTCAGATTATGTTGAGTGTAATTCAAACAGTCAATGATGATGCCATGCTGACCCGTTTTTTTTCCGCGCTGGTTTGCGCTTTTTTCCTCGCGGGTCAGGCCTTCGCGCTTGAGCTTGTTATGGTTGAGCAAAAAGGCTGCCATTACTGCGAAAAGTGGCACGACGAGATTGGCCCGATCTACGACAAGACAGACGAGGGCCGCTTTGCACCCTTGCGCACAGTTGATATTCGGGAGGGTGCGCCCGAAGGCGTAAGCTTTGTGCGCCCTGCTGTCTTTACACCCACATTTGTGCTCATAGAAGACAAGGTCGAAATCGGCCGCATCGAGGGATACCCCGGGGAGGATTTTTTCTGGGGTTTGCTTGAAATGATGCTAAAGGCCAAAACAGATTTTGAAAAACCTGCCGGCGACGCTGCCAGCAACTAGAACAAGGGGCACCAAGCCCCGCAACGAGGACATCTGATGGGACTTCCGCAATTCAGTGATGATCTGAGTGATGCCGAGCTTGATAAGTTTATGGACAACGCCACCAAGGCGTCCAATTTTCTCAAAACCGTAAGCCACGAGGGCCGCCTCATGATCCTTTGCCATCTGGTAACAGGCGAAAAATCGGTGACCGAGCTTGAGAGTCTGCTCTCGGCACGCCAGGCTGCGGTGAGCCAGCAACTGTCTCGCTTGCGCATGGAGGGGCTGGTTGTACCACGGCGCGAAGGTAAGGCGATCTACTACCGCCTTGCTGACAATCGGCCAAAACGCATCTTGGAGCTTGTCTACGAATTGTTTTGCGACGACGATAGTTAGGCAAGTTTGCATCGACGCTGGGGAGGGCTAACGATGCTGGACGTAATGTCAGAAAGTACATTTGTGACACTGGCTGGTGTCTTTGGCGGGGTCTTGCTCGGGCTGGCCGCCCGGCTGGGGCGTTTTTGTACGCTCGGCGCGATTGAGGACACGCTCTACGGCGAGGACACGCTGCGCTTGCGGATGTGGGGGCTGGCCATTGGCGCAGCCATCGTCGGCACTTTCGCGCTGGCAAGCGCTGGCATGGCCCCGATAGAGCAAAGCTTTTACCTCTCGATCACATGGATGCCCTTGGCCTCTATTCTGGGTGGTCTCATGTTTGGGTATGGCATGGCCCTCACAGGGAGCTGTGGCTACGGAGCCCTCGCGCGGCTTGGGGGCGGCGACATGCGCGCCTTTGTTGTTGTGTTGGTTATGGGCGTTTCGGCCTATGCTGTTCTTTCAGGGCCCTTGGCCTACATTCGCATCTGGGCGTTCCCCCAATCTGACGCCCTTACTCCGCCCGGTATTGCTCATACCCTTGCGTCCATGTCAGGCCTCAGCGTGACAACACTTGGCATCAGCCTTGGTCTCATCCTCGCAATTGGCTCTCTGGCCAACCGTGATTTCCTCAAACAGCCAGCCTCGGTCTTTTGGGCGCTTGTGGTCGCCGCAGCGATTGTCAGCGGTTGGGCTGCTTCGGGCTATATCGCCTCATATGGATTTGGCGCTTTCCCGGTCGTATCTCACAGCTTCAGTGCCCCCGTTGGTGAAGCACTGCTTTACGCTATGACTGCCTCTGCAGGCCTACCCTCTTTTGCGGTGGGCTCTGTGGGGGGCGTTTTGGTGGGCGCGTTCATCGGCTCGCTCATCAAGGGGCACTTCCGCTGGGAAGCCTGTGAAGACCCCCGTGAGCTGCGCCGCCAGATAGTAGGTGCTGTCTTTATGGGCACTGGCGCGGTGCTGGCCATGGGGTGCACGGTGGGCCAAGGCCTGTCGGCCTTCTCCACCCTCAGTTTTTCGGCCCCTGTGACATTTCTTTCGATCTTTGCTGGAGCCGCTTTTGGGCTGAAGCAGCTGATCGAAGGCTTTCAACCCGCGGAATAGTCAGTCTGCGCGCGCTGCCGCCAGAATAGGCCCGTGACCACGGCGCTGCACAAGGATCGCCGCGCTGTCCTCTCCGCTCACGCGCGCCGACGCTGACAGCGGCTTTGCCATGTCCCAGATTTGAAGAACCGTAATCTCCGTCACGATATTGGCATACGTGATGTCTTTGCCCGCGTTTTCGCCCCGACGTATCTGGGCAACCCCTTTAGGCATGTAGCGCACCAAAAGCACTGCTGCCTCTCCCCCACCTTCCGCGCGGGCATTTATGCTGAGCTTTGCCCCCTTGCGCGCCACATCAACCATCACAAGCGCAGGGGCAGCTTGATGTGTCTTCACCAACGCATTCACTTCTTTGGGGTGGTTCCCAACAACGTGCTGCTGACCGTTCACAATCATCTGCGGGGTGTAAACAGAGCGGCGCGACCCAACCTTGGCATAGGCGCGCTGACGCTCAGAAAAGGCGGTGTGGCCGAAGGTATCTTTCCAACCGATGTAGTCCCAATAGTCTACATGCAGGCCAAGGGCGAGGACATCCTTGCGCGCGGCAAGCTCATGTAAAAACGCATCCGCAGGAGGGCAACTTGAACAGCCTTGAGAGGTAAACAACTCAACGACCACAAGCTTGTTGCTTTGTGCTTCTGCTGCTGCCCCAAAACCGGTGAGCATCAAAAGTGCCAGTGCTATGCTGCGCCACATGGGTCGCCTCCTTCGATCTGTCCTCAGAAGGCATAGCCTATTGCCGCTCTCACCCGCCAATCAAGGTTTCGCGAGTCTCGGGCAGGTTTTGTTTCAACCCGCCCGAGAAGTTTCTTGTAAAATGTGCGCTTAGCTTACGGCGACCAGTTCGATTTCGAATGTGAGATCCTTGCCTGCCAGCGGGTGGTTGGCGTCCAGAACAACTGTCTCTTCACTGACCTCAACAACGGTCAGCGGCATGATTTCGCCACGCTCGTTTTTGGCCTGCAACTGCACGCCAATCTCCAAAGGAATATCCGCAGGGATCTCCGCGCGTGGTACCGCTTGGCGCGCTTCCGCGTGATGTGGGCCGTAGGCATCGTCTGAAGCGATCTCAACGCGCTTTTCGTCGCCCACTTTCATACCGGGCAAAGCCGTATCAAGGCCCGGGATAATCTGGCCTGAACCAACCACAAATTCCAGCGGCTCACGGCCTTGGCTTGAATCAAACACAGAGCCATCGCTCAGTGTTCCTGTATAATGAATGCTTACGGTATCACCGCTCTTTACTTCGCTCATCGCTTGTCCAGTTCTTTTGGGGGAATGTGAATTAAGAGGCCGCGCAGCTTGCACAGGTTCTCAGGCTCGCGCGCAGCCTAAACGCCCGAACCGACGAATGCAAACAGACCGTACCCAAGAGCTTTGCATTGACCTTTTTGGCCCCCTCCCCCAATGTTGATTTGAATTATCTTTGGGGGATAAAATGACATTGAAAGCCTGCGTGTTTGACGCATACGGGACGTTGTTTGACGTCTCGGCAGCTGCCCGCGAGGCCTCTCGGGAGGCATCCTTCCCCGAGCTCGCCGAAACATGGCAAAGCCTTGCAGCCATATGGCGCGACAAACAGCTGCAATACACCTGGCTGCGGGCCGTCACAGGCGACCACATTGATTTCTGGCAAGTCACGCAAGATGGCCTCGACTATGCTCTGGAAGCTTCAGGACTCGATAAGAACGCCGCTCTGCGCAAGCGTTTGCTACAGCTCTATTTCAACCTCTCGGCTTACCCGGAAGTCCCTGCCATGTTGGCAACACTCCGCGCCGAAGGGCTCAAGACAGCCATTCTCTCCAACGGCTCACCCGACATGCTAAATGGCGCAGTCAGCTCTGCAGGGTTGTCTGGGCAGTTTGATGCGGTTCTTTCGGTGCAAGACGTTGGGATCTTCAAGCCAGCCCCGCAAGTCTATGCGATGGTTGAGCAGACTTTCGGGATAGCGCGTAACGAAGTTCTGTTTGTCTCCTCCAACGGATGGGATGCTGGCTGCGCCTCTGCGTTTGGCTTTGAAACCCTTTGGGTGAACCGCCTCGGCGCGCCTGTCGACAGGCTTGCAGCAACACCACAGCACACAATGAAAGACCTCAGCGGTCTTCCCGCTCTTTTGGCTCAACAAAATCATGCCTAGGTTTCAAACATCCGACGGCCTGTCCCTACACTACAGTGATGAAGGAAAGGGAACGCCGCTTCTTTGCCTTGCCGGGCTCACGCGTGACGGGCGCGACTTTGATTTTATTGCACCACACCTACCAGAGTTACGCCTCATCCGGCTTGATTACCGAGGGCGAGGGAAATCTGACTGGGGGCCAAAAGACAGCTACACGCCACTTGTGGAAGCGCGTGATGTTTTGGAGCTCCTGGATCACCTCGCGCTCCCCAAAACCGCTATATTGGGCACCTCGCGTGGTGGCTTGATCGCCATGACGTTGGCTGTCATGGCAAAAGACAGATTGTTAGGCGTTGCGCTGAACGATGTCGGCCCCGAGCTAAACCGCAGAGGGTTAGAAAAGATAGCCACCTATATCGGCAAGAAACCTGCCTTTAAGAGCTATGATGCCCTTCTGGAAGTCTGGCCAGATCTTGCCTACGGCTTTAACAATGTGCCCATGAGCAGGTTTCGCGAAGAGATCACGAGACTTTATACGCAAGGCGACAAAACTCTTGAGCTCACCTATGACCCTGCCCTCAGAACCGGCGTCATGGAAGCACTTGAGGCCGAGATGCCTGATCTTTGGCCCTTTTTTGAAGCGCTTGGGGGGATCCCGCTCTGTGCGCTGCGTGGCCAAAACTCCACCTTGCTCACAGAGAGCAGCTTCGCCAAGAGATGATCACAGCAGAAGTCGCAGACCGAGGCCATGTCCCATATTTGGACGAACCAGAGGCCTTAACCGCCCTTTTGAAATGGATTGAGAAACTATGAACATAGACATGATCCGCGCAGCCGCGCAGCGCCTTGAAGGCCACGCAAGGCGCACGCCGCTTCTGTCGTCTCCCTTCCTTGATGAAATCGCTGGAAAGCCTGTGTTTGTGAAAGCAGAATGCTTGCAACACACAGGCTCGTTCAAGTTTCGAGGGGGCTGGGCCGCACTCTCTGCCCTTCCCGAGCCCCTGCGCAAAAAAGGCGTTATTGCATTTTCATCAGGCAATCACGCCCAAGGCGTAGCCTACGCAGCGGCCCTGCATGGCGTCCCCGCGGTGATCATTATGCCAGCCGACGCTCCTCGCCTCAAAATCGCCAATACGCGCGCACTTGGCGCGGAAGTCGTCCTTTATGACCGTGCCAATGAAGACCGTGATGCCATCGGCGCGCAATTGGCACAAGAACGCAGCCTGACGCTTATCAAACCCTATGACGAACCCGAGGTGATTGCAGGGCAAGGCACAACCGGCCTTGAGATTGCCTCACAAGCCCTTGATGCAGGTGTTTCAGAAGCCGACGTTCTGGTCTGCTGCGGCGGCGGCGGCCTCACCTCTGGGATCGCACTCGCACTGGCTGCAGATGCACCAAATTTCACTGTCAGACCTTGTGAGCCTGAAGGCTTTGATGATGTGAAGCGCTCACTCGAAACAGGAAGCATACAGCGCAACGCGGCGCTTTCAGGCTCATTGTGTGATGCCATCATCACGGCCCAGCCTGGTGATCTGACCTTTCCGATCATGTCCCAGCTCTGCGGTGCGGGTATCGCTGTGAGTGAAGAAGAGGCTCTCAAAGCCATGGCGCTCGCCTTTCAACGCTTGAAAATTGTCGTTGAGCCGGGCGGCGCAGTTGGCTTGGCCGCTGCGCTGTTTCACGCAGACAAGACAGACGCGCCTGCGCTGATTGCCGTGACAACGGGCGGCAATGTTGACGCTGATATCTTCGCGCAAGCCCTACAAACGCTCACGTAGGGCCATTGCTTGACACCTTGGCCACCCTGCCCAACGATGGGGAGGCACCCGCGTAAAAAAGGTATGTCATGACCCGTTTCACAATTGCGTCCTTCAACGTCAAAAACCTCATCGGCCCTGACAAGGAGTACTACCAGTTCCAAAGCTACACGCCTGAGGAATACGCATGGAAAGAAGACTGGCTCGCAGACCAGCTTCTTTCAATGGATGCTGCGCCACGATGCCACTGGCAAAGGCGACCGCTACTCAGCCGAGGAGCACACGCGGATCACCAGCCAGATCGAACAGAT
>P_2C_Liq_2_UnCtyDRAFT_1000194_pt1 | contig 17650 bp, 15 predicted proteins | sample Pon2CUnioCityCA_FD_10236 | JGI IMG/M metagenome (IMG submission 10236) | reverse complement strand
TGGTCCCGGCGCCGGCGTTCACGGCGGCGAAATTGTCGCCCAAGGAGACTTAAAAACGCTTCTCCACGCAGAAAAGTCCATGACTGGCGCGTATTTATCCGGGCGACGGTCTATTGAAATTCCCGAAGAACGTCGCCCCGGAAACGGCCGCATTTTACAACTTAAAGATGCTCATCGCAATAATCTCAAACATATCAATGTGGACATTCCTCTGGGGAAATTAGTCTGCATCACTGGAGTGTCTGGGTCTGGAAAATCCACATTAGTCAATGACCTGTTTTATCCAGCACTACAACATCATTTAACTCGAAAAATTCCCATGCCACAAGGGTTGAAAACCTTGCAAGTTAAGGGCAGTAAAAAGAAAGAGATCAAAGACATTGTTGACAAAGTAATTGTCATTGACCAATCGCCAATTGGACGTACACCTCGCTCAAATCCCGCCACCTATACGGGGATTTTTGATAGTATCCGTCAAGTCTTTGCTGAAACCGTCGAAGCCAAAGCACGGGGCTATAAACCGGGACGGTTTTCCTTTAACGTCAAAGGGGGACGCTGTGAAGCCTGTGGCGGTCAGGGGGTTAATATCATTTCTATGAACTTTCTCCCCGATGTCTATGTCCAATGTGATGTCTGTAAAGGGGCGCGTTATAACCGAGAAACCCTACAAGTTCACTATAAGGGTCATTCTATCGCCGATGTCCTCAATATGACCGTAGAGGAGGCGTTAGAGGTCTTTCAAAACATCCCTCGCGCCGCCAGTCGTCTGCAAACTCTCTTGGATGTGGGATTGGGGTATATTCATCTTGGTCAGCCTGCGCCAACCCTCTCAGGGGGTGAGGCGCAACGGGTGAAGTTAGCCTCGGAGTTATCCCGCCGCGCTACGGGGAAAACTCTATATTTGATTGATGAACCGACAACGGGACTCTCGTTTTATGATGTGCATCAGTTACTGAATGTGATGCAACGTTTGGTGGATAAGGGCAATTCAATTTTAGTGATTGAGCATAATTTGGATGTAATTCGTTCGGCGGATTGGTTGATTGATTTAGGTCCAGAAGGGGGAAATAAAGGCGGCGAAGTTGTGGCGGTGGGAACCCCAGAAATGGTGGCTAAGGTAGCCGAATCCCATACGGGTCAGTATTTGTGATAAGAAGGGAACAGGGAATAGGGAATAGGGAATAGGGGGAAGAAGGTGATGAAGCCAGGTTACAAAAGGGTTAACCGCCGCCGACAATGGTGACAATTTCGAGTTTATCTCCTTCTTTAATTTGGGTGTTTTCCCAATATTGACGATGGAGAATTTCGCCGTTGTATTCAACAGCAATTAGGCGAGGATTTAAGCCAATTTCTTCTAAAAATTGGGGCAGCGATCGCCCAGATTGGCATTGTTTAGATTCACCGTTAACGGTTAGGGTGATGGGGGTCATAAAGAGGAAACACCGGAACAGGGAACAGGGAACAGGGGATAAGAAGGCAAGAGGCAAGAGGCAAGAGGCAAGAGTCGGGGCGTACCTTTCTTACACTTAGGCTTGGGCGACTTTGTAGAGCATTTTGGCGAGTTTCATCAGCTGAGGTTTCTCAAAAACATCCGTGAGGGCTTTAACCGCAGCGGCCGGATCTTGGCGAATTAGGGCGTAGTGGCCCCAGGCTCCCGCTTCTGCTTCAGCTAGATGTTGCAGACTGAAGCTAGGAGAGATGGCCTCCTCGTCTCCGGCGGCGATCGCCTCGCTGGCTTCCCGTAATTCTACAATAACCACCGGCGCTAAGATGCGATAGGGGTTGTGTTCATTGCGAACCGCGCGATCGGCCACCTCTGTTAACGCTTTCCAAGCCTGAGACTCTGAGGCGAGTTCTTGCAGATGCTGACAGAACACGGCTAACTTTTGTCGAGTTTCTGAACTTTCGGCTTGACGGAACAGGGTTAACATTTGTCGCAAGAGTTCTGTCACCTCAGCTTGCAGATTCCCTGACGGTTGGGAAGCCCCAGCGGTGGGGGTATCGTCGGGGGTTCCTCCGGCTTGTAGATGTTTGAGATGGGCTTCGAGTTGTTGAAAGGCCGGTTCGACGCGACTAAACACCTCGTCTGCATCTTCGTCTCGTAAGCCAAAGGGGCTTTGTAGGAGTTCGAGGAGTTCTCGTAGGGAATCAACTCCTTGCAAGAAGAGACTTTCGAGTTTGCGATCAATCGGTAGGGTGTCTTGTTTGAGGACTTTGAAATAGTCTTCGAGACGGTGGGCGACTTTTTGGATGGAACTATAGCCCAACATGGCTGCACCCCCTTTGACGGAGTGAGCCGCACGGAACATCTCGTCAATTTCGTCGGGGTTTTGGACGGTTGCGGGTAAGTCTAATAACCCATTTTCGAGGGTATTGAGGTGTTCTTTACCTTCTTCGATGAAAAAGCGGACGATTTCTTCAGAGGCCACGAGATGACTCCTTAACCAATGTAGGACAAACCAATGTAGGACAAACCAATGTAGGACAAACCAATGTAGGACAGGGGCGGTGAGCGTTAAGGCTCAAGGGATTATTCCTCAGAGGAGGCGTCTTCCTCAGCGGGGCTGGCTTGACTGGCTTGGATCTCTTCGATCAGGATTTGAATCCGGTCTTTTTGTTGAGCCGGGGCCAAGTCTAGGGCGGTGTTGAGGACGGCTTGGGCTTCATCGAGTTGTCCGGTTTCTTCTAAAATCAGACCTTTACCCACCAGGGGGCGAAAATCACTCGAATGTTCTTGGCTGAGATTGTCAAAGACGTTGAGGGCTTGTTCGTAGCGTTGCTGTTCGGCGTAGACTTGTCCAAGCAGCAGTTGGGTGGAGACGACATCGATGCTTCCTGGCTCGGATTGGTTGGCTTGGGAGGCGAGTTGTAGGATATCTTCAATGGCGGCGATCGCCGCTTCGGGCCGGTCTTCTTGCAGCAGCAACGTCACCAGTCCCTGAAGGGCTTGTACGTTCCCTGGTTCGCGGGTAATCAGCTCGCGATAGGTTTCGACGGCTCCCTCGCGATCGCCCAAATACTGTTTTGTCTGAGCCAATAAGACTCGATAGCGCGATTCTTCGGGATTCAGTTGTGCTAAACGTTCGAGGGGTTGGATGGTTCCCTCGATGTCGTTGAGTTGACGCCGCACATCAATCAGCCCTCGCAACGCCGTTTGATTATCGGGTTCGCGCTCCAGGACGAGTTTATAGCCCCGTTCCTGGGCTTGAAGATCCTCTTGGGGGTTGCTGGCGGCGGGGGTGTTGGTGGGAGTGGGGTTGGAACTCCCCTGATTGGCTTGTAAGACACCGCCGAGGAGAGGGGCGATGGAAAAGCCAAGAAAGGCGATTAAGCCAATGGCCAACACAATACGACTAAACCAACCCGAACGCTTTTTAGACACAAACTTTGCCTCAACTGCAACTGAACATCAAACTGAACATTAAGCCAAATCTGGCGGAACTTCAGAGATGGGGTCATCGGTCCCCCCTAGTATCTTAGCCCGCCGGTAAGGGACTCTTTTTTGGGGAATCCTTTACACTTAGAGGGACAGGGTGCGATCGCCCCAACCCTTAAATCCGGCCGCGATCTAAATTAATGAAAGATAACCCACCAATCCTTATTATCTTACAACTGTTGCCAATTTTAGTGGTCGTGACGGCGATCGTAAACCCGACCTTGGCGCTTCCTCTGATCACTCTTTTGATTCTCTTATTCCCCGTCATTCTCTATAAATTCCTCCAACAAGCCTCGCGGGACTTGGGACGAGAACTCTATTCGCGCAACCCGGAGACGACGGAATTTAACCAGTGGGATCAGGTCCCCGTCGTCGACAGTGAACCGATGGCGATCGATCCCATTTTTCAACGGATTCAGGGGGATTTAGCCCTTTTGCGGCTGGCCTATCCCTTTGACGAGGAACAACTCACCCAAGCCTATCGCCGTCGCGCCCGGGAAACCCACCCAGATGCGGGGGGAAGCGAGCGCGAGTTTATTCAGGTACAACAGGCCTATGAACGACTCCAAGGGGTATTAGACCTCGAAATCAGCGAGGAATTTTAGGGGTAGAACCCTAAGCTGGGAAGTCCGGCGGTTTCTTCGAGTCCTAACATGAGGTTCATCGCTTGTACCGCTTGTCCTGCTTGTCCTTTGAGGAGATTGTCAATCACTGACATGACAATCACTCGTCCCGTGCGCGGGTCAACTTCAATGCCGATATAGTTGAGGTTAGAGCCACAGGCCCATTTGGTTTGCGGATAGACTCCTGAGGGGAGAACTTTCACCCAAGGGGAGGCGCGATAGAAGGCATTATAGATGGTGGCCAGGTCTTCACGGACTAAACCGGGGTCGCGCAGGGTTCCGTAAACCGTGGCCAGAATCCCCCGCACCATAGGGACGAGATGAGGGGTAAATTGAACCATCATTTCATGGCCGGCGAGGTCACTACAGATTTGTTCGATTTCTGGGGTATGTCGGTGACGGGCCACCCCATAGGCGGAAATGGAACTACTGGCTTCGGCCAGCAACAGGTTGGTTTTGGCTTGACGACCCCCCCCAGAGGTCCCCGATTTGGCGTCAATCACCAGGCTTTCTGGCGCAATTAAGCCCTGTTTGAGCAGGGGGGCCACGGCTAAGAGGCTGGCGGTGGGATAGCAGCCGGGACAACCGATGAGGTTGGCGTCTTGGATGCGATCGCGGTACAGTTCGGGGAGTCCATAAACCGCTGAGGCGGCGATGTTGGCGTCAGTGCGATCGCCCCCATACCAAGCCTGATAAGTATCGAGATTAAAAAAGCGATAGTCAGCGGACAAATCCAGGACTTTACAGCCTTTTTCGAGTAACGCGGGGGTGATTTGCCAAGCTAAACCATTGGGAAGGGACAGGAAGACCACCTGACAGCGTTCGGCGATGCGATCGACTTCCACCGGTTCAACCTCTTTGTTGAAGCGATGGTCTAAGTGGGGATAGATATCTGAAAAGGGCTTCCCAGCGCTGCTTTGTCCCCCCAAATAGGCAATCTCGATGTTTGGATGCTCCAGTAGCAATCGTACCAGTTGCACGCCGCCGTAGCCTGATGCACCGACAATGCCGACTGATACCCGCTCAAAATCTCCCATTATGCTTCTCCCAAACAGTTTCGGTTCAATATGGTCTCACGTTAGAGTTAGTCTAGCGTTACTCTGGCCGCAACGAACAGTTTGCCAAGGAATCCTCATGATTTGGGGACAAGGCCCAAGTTTAACCTCAGCCATTAGCGGCGATGGTTCCCAACGCCTCCTTGTCGCAACAATTGACGTCGCAACAATTGACCTCGGGAACGTCTGGGGCGATCGCACCATCTAAAACAATAGACCCCAAGGCAACTGTTAAGCTTGCATCAGGTGCTGCTGTCCCCCTACCCGACCATTTATGAATACTCCCGACTCTCTACCCCAGTCCTTCCCTCGGAAAATCGCTAAAGTTCTCCTCCATCCCTTGGTGGTGTCTTCCGTCGCCGTCGCAGGGATTGCAGCCTTCCAAGCTGAACGCATCAGCGACAAAGTCACCGAGGCCCTGTTTCCCGCCGCACCCGCTCCCGTTACGGAGGTCAAAGCCTTACTGGTGAGCGAATTTGAGGGAAAAACTGAACTGACTACCGCCGAAGTTCTCCTCGAAACCGTCGTCAGAACCCATCAAGATCGGATGTTCGGTCATCTCTATTTAGGACAAACCGTGGTTCTCTATCAAGGCGTGGGACGAGTTCGCGCTGGAATTGATTTAGACCAATTAGAAGTCAAATCCGTCGATCGCGCCAATGGCCAGATTCACATTCTCCTCCCCCCGCCCTATCTGGTGCAAGCAGATTTAGATGTTGATGAATCGGGCATTTTAGAACATCATCGCAATTGGTTCGCTCCCAATGTTGAGGCGCAACTTTACACCGAGGCCCAACAAACGGCCCTGCTGCAAATTCGCGAACAAGCCTGTCAGGATGGCCTGTTGCAAAAAGCTGACCAGGAAGCTGAAATGATTGTCCGTAATATCCTGCAAGCGGCTGAGTATCAAGAGATTACCATTGAAAGCCAATTGGCGCGATCGCCCAGTTGTTTGATGAACGCCGGTCGCTAGAAAAAGAGCGATGCGTTCCGGCAAGTTTGAATCGATCGGTCTGGGTCAATACCTGAACTGATGCCGGAACGCATCCTACCATTTCTCTTGTTCCCTGTTCCCTTCCCCCCTCAAGCACTGAAATACTTGGCCACCGGGTGATACACCACAAACGCCGTCGTGGACTGTTCAGGATAGAGTTGTTCACTTTCATCCATAAACATGCCGATGCGATCGCTTCCCATCAACTCCAACTGGCGATATTGATCCGACACCTTCGGACAAGCGGGATAGCCAAAACTATAGCGTGACCCCTGATGACGTTGCGCTAACACATCCCGCACATTATCCGGTTCGAGATGGCCATACCCCAACTCGCGGCGAATGCGAGCGTGAATCCACTCGGCCATGGCTTCGGCCACCTGTACTGCCATCCCGTGATAATAGAGATAATCGGTGTACTCATTGGCCGCAAACAGTTTCTGGGCGAACTCTGTGGCGATTTCTCCCACCGTTACCGCCTGCATGGGAAACACGTCAATTTGTCCCGTTTCTTTGGGTGCAAAGAAGTCCGATAAACACAACCGCCGTAGCGATCGCTGACGGGGAAAACTAAACGTCGCCGCCGGTTCCCCTAACTGGCCGGCTTCGGCTTCTTCGGGGTAATACACATGAAGGGAATTTCCCTCTGCTTGACAGGGGAAATAGCCGTAAATAATGGTCGGATGTAGGAGATTCTCCTCGACAATCCGCCGCTTCCAATGGTCCAGAATGGGATAGACCTCTTTCTCTAGGAACGCGTCATACTCCTCCCGAGACTGTTCCCGAGGTTTGCGGAATTGCCATTGTCCCGCAATCAAAGCCTGTAAATCCAAATACCAGAATAACTCCTCTAGGGGGATGTCCTCCGGGGTGAGAATCTTGGTTCCCCAGAATGGCGGTTGGGGGCGATCGATATCCACATCTACCGCCTCGGAACGGCGGGTATCGATTTCCACCACTTGAGGCGTTTCCGACTCCTGGGTGGTGTCTGAGGGGTCAGCGGCTGGCTGTGACTCGGTGGCGATCGCCTCCTCTTCTAACTCCACTTCATTCAAAAAGCCCTGCAAATCATCCCAATTCTTCTCAGCTTTGGCGGGCATTAATTTGTCCATGAAATGCAAGTCAGCAAAGGCATCTTTGCCATAAATCACCTTGCCTTTATAGGTATTTTGACAGTCCTTATAAACAAACTTAGGCGTAAGAGCCGCCCCTCCTAAAATCACTGGAACGGTAATATTTTCCTCATTAAACCGCTCCAAATTATCTTTCATAAATGCTGTCGATTTCACCAACAAGCCACTCATGGCAATACAATCCGCGCCATGTTCTCGATAGGCTTGAATGATGTTTTCTACCGGTTGTTTAATTCCCAAATTGACAACCTTGTAGCCATTATTAGAGAGAATAATATCGACTAAATTCTTGCCAATATCATGGACATCGCCCTTAACGGTTGCAATCAAAAAAGTTCCCTTNCCGCGACCATCGGAGTCCTCTTTATCCATATAGGGTTCCAGATAAGCCACCGCNGCTTTCATGGTTTGCGCCGATTGCAAAACAAAGGGAAGTTGCATTTGTCCCGATCCAAACAACTCCCCAACGACTTTCATCCCATCCAGGAGGAAGACATTGATAATATGCAACGGTTCATGGTCTTGACGCGCTTTTTCCAAGGACTCCTCTAAGCCAATCCGCTCGCCATCAATAATATGCTGTTTAAGCTGTTCTTCAATGGGGAGATTCTTATCAATGGCTTCAGTTTTCTTGGCTGATTTCCCTTGAAATAGGGTTGTTAACACTCCCAAGGGGTCATAGGTGCAAACGTCCCCATCAAACTCCCGTTGATCATAAATCAGTTTGCGACAGATCTCCTGATGGTCGGGGTCAATCTTGGCTAGGGGTAAAATCTTACTGGCGCTGACAATGGCTGAATCTAATCCTGCTTCCATGGCATCATGGAGAAACACGGAATTGAGAACCTGTCGCGCCGCTGCATTCAAGCCAAAGGAGATATTAGACACCCCCAGGGTAATATGACATTCTGGGAGTTCCTGACGAATGCGACGAATCGATTCAATGGTGGCTTTACCATTTTCTCGGTCTTCTTCAATCCCCGTCGAGACGGGAAGGGCCAAGGGGTCAAAAAATAGTTCCCGCGCCGGAATCCCAAACTCAATGGCGGCGTAGTAAGCGCGTTTGGCGATTTCAAATTTCTTGTCGGCGGTTCGGGCCATTCCCTCCTCGTCGATGGTCCCAATCACCACCCCCGCGCCGTAGTGTTTAGCAATGTCGAGGACTTTATAGAAGCGTTCTTCGCCATCTTCGTAGTTGGTGGAGTTCAGCAGACATTTTCCACCGGCTACCTTTAACCCCGCTTCCATTTTCTGCCATTCTGTGGAGTCGAGCATCAACGGTAGCTTGACATTATTGACTAAACGTGATACGAGTTCGTGCATATCTCGCACCCCATCTCGGCCCACGTAATCGACGTTGACATCGAGGATTTGTGCGCCTTCGCGTTCCTGCGATCGCGCCAGGGCCACCAAACCATCCCAATCTTCATTATTGAGCAGCGTCCGCATTTTCTTGGACCCACTGGCGTTGAGGCGTTCGCCAATAATCAGGAAGGAATTATCCTGTTCATAGGTTTGGGTACTATAAATCGACGCGGCGGCGGCTTCATAATGGGGGTGACGAACTTTCGGGGTCAGATCTCGGCTAATCTCAGCCAGGGCCGCGATATGTTCGGGACGAGTTCCACAGCAACCGCCAATCACCTGCACCCCTAAGTCCTCGATGAAGTGCATCAAGGCCATCCGCAGTTCCANGGGAGTCAGTTTATAGTGAGCTTGACCGCCGACGTTTTCCGGGAGTCCGGCGTTGGGNATACAGGAGACGATGAAGGGGGAATGGTCCGAGAGATAGCGGATATGGTCTTTCATCAAGTCGGGACCCGTGGCGCAGTTGAGACCCAGAATATCGATGTTGTAGGGTTCGAGAATCGCCAACGCCGCGCCAATTTCTGACCCGACTAGCATGGTTCCGAACTGTTCCATGGTCACAGAGACCATAATCGGACGACGTTGGCCCCGTTGTTCAAAGACGGTTTCGACGGCGTTCAGTGCGGCTTTGATTTGCAGCACATCCTGACAAGTTTCAATCAGGAATAGGTCAACGCCGCCATCGTAGAGGCCCTGAACTTGGGTGATATAGGCGTCGCGGAGACTGTCGAAGTCGATATGGCCCAGGGTGGGGAGTTTGGTTCCGGGTCCCATGGAACCGGCGACGAAGCGGGGTTTCTCGGGGGTTGAGTAGTCGGCGGTGATGCGTTTGGCCAGTTCGGCGGCGGCTTTGTTGAGGTCGTAGGCTTGGTCCGCGAGGTCGTATTCGGCGAGGACGAGGGGAGTTCCGCCGAAGGTATCGGTTTCGATGACATCGGACCCCGCGTCGAGGAACCCGCGATGCACGGTGGCGACAGCATCGGGTTTGGTTTTGACGAGGTATTCGTTGCAGCCTTCGTATTCTGGGCCACCGAAGTCCTCGGCGGTCAGGTTTTGCACTTGTAGGTTGGTTCCCATAGCACCGTCGAAGACGAGGACGGGACGGTTAGGACTATGGAGGCGTTCGAGGAAGGCGCTAGTCATACCAGGTCAAGATGGGCGTTGATGGGTTAGTCCTTTATTTTATCAGGACTTTTGCCATCGGGTCGGGATGGAGGCGGGGATTATCGCCTCNATCTTGCTCCCAGGATTGACTGGGTATGGGGATTTAGACCAGCTATATTAGAACTAGCCTGACTCCTCTAATACCCATGATCGCGATTAAGTCTGACGATTATATCAGTCCAGAAGACTACCTGGAGCAAGAACGTCATCGACCCATCAAGCATGAATATCTCGATGGGGAGGTTTATACGATCGCGGGGACAGGGAAAGCCCATAATATCATCAGCGGCAACCTTTACCTTCTCTTGCGAAACACACTTCACCACTCTCCCTGTCGCACCTACTTTGCCGACCTTAAAGTTAGAATTGATGAAGGACGACGCTTTTTCTATCCTGATTTGCTGGTCACCTGTGATCCGAATGACGACAGCAGTCTCGTTTATGTGGATAAACCTGTCGTCATCATCGAAGTGTTATCTGAATCGACTGAATCGTTTGACCGGGGTAAAAAGTTTCAATGCTATCGAACCCTTCCCAGTTTACAAGATTATATTCTGGTGAGTTCTCAAACTTACATGGTGGAAGTGTTTCACCGAACTCGGGGCGATCGCTGGCTGTTGGATACTTATCAAGGTTTAGAGGCGATCGCCCGGATTGAAAGTCTCAATCTCGATGCACCCCTGGCGGATATTTACGCCAGCCTCGATTTAAGCCGTCTCGTGGACGAGGAACGACGAGATAATCCCCAACTCTGATAGCATCTCCAGGAGCGATCGCACCAAATAATAAACGACAGGAACCGATACCGCATTCCCAAACTGTTTACGCGCGATCGCCTCTCGTCTCGCCATCACGAAGTCATCAGGAAATCCCTGTAATCGGGCATAATCACGAGCGGAAATGGGTTTAAATTTTCTGGGTTTATAAATCTTCTCAATAAACTCCTGTTTGTAACGATTAGGGTCTTGACACTCTAACGAACAGGTCGCAATATAATCGCGCATCCCTGTCGCCGTCAACGTACCGATCGCATCAGCATGAGGGAGAATGATTTTAGCAACACCATTGATTCCTGCTGAAATTTTTGAGTTGACAAATTCATATTTTTCAGATTGAACCTGACGTAATATCTTTTTCTCCACCAATTTCTCTAACTCATCAATCTCTAAATCAGGAATTAACCCTTGCAGATTCTCAAAACTTAAGGGATTCCCATCTTTGGGACCATATTTCTTTTTGCGTCGGTTGCGTAGCAGCGTCAAACAAATGTCTTTTTCTCGGGAAGTTGTTTCAATTAAATCCCAGGAGTGAAGGGTCGTATGGCCATCCCGAACATCAGAAAAGAGAAAAAAGTCATTCAGTTCGTCGATTTTTTGAAACCGTCCTCGGGAAGCGGGAATGCGATCGCCAAATAAACGTTCTGGCGGAAATTTCTGTTTCTGAATCGCACGACGTTCGACTCCCTCAATACAGTCATAGAGTCGCGGCTTCTCCCCTAAGGGTTCAGGAAACCTAAACTCGGAGTGGGTTTTGATGGTGTTTTGAATCCCGATAATGAAAATGCGATCGCGGTTTTGGGGTAAGCCAAAATCATAGGAATTTAAGACCTTAAATCTAACATTATAACCCAATTGACTCAGTTCAGTCACAATCGCATCTAAACTCTCACGGTGGCGAGGTTCCATGAGACCTTTGACATTTTCAAAAATAAACGCTTTGGGGTGATTCTGTTCAATAATCCGAATCACATCAAACCAAAGTTTGCCGCGATTATCTTCAAATCCCTTGATTTTTCCCGCAATTGACCAAGGTTGACAGGGAACCCCACCGACAATGATATCGACGGATTCGGGTAATTTGCCAATTTTTTGCACGTCTCCTAAGTTGCGTTCAGAAGAGTTAACAGGCGTGATAAAATTCTTCTGATAAACGGCGATCGCCTCAGCATCAATTTCAGAATACCCCAAACATCGACCCCCCAAACGTTCCAAAGCAATTCTAAAGCCGCCAATTCCCGCAAATAAATCGATAAAGGTAAATTTAGCACCTGGCGAACTGGGGGGAAGCGGCTCTAACTTAACTGGCTTTAATTCAAAGAAATTAAGCTGTTGCACGGACTCCAGAGATTGGACGTTAGACATTGGGATTAGACATGGGTGTTAATCATTGGCTTAAACTCTATTATCTCATGAATTTGACCCGAGTAAACCATTGTCAACGACAATCACTGATTGGGAGTCGGGTTGAGTTGTCAGGATTGGGTTTTGTAGTTGTTTAGCATTTTTTGAAAGCAGCAATGCCGCCACGACGATTCAGCGGCTAGGACGCTTAGGCCGACATCCCGGCTTTGAGCAGTATCACGCCTATCTCTTGACCTCCGCTCAAACCCCCTGGCAATTAGAACGATTGCGAAAGGATTTGGAACCCGAATTGGCCAGTGCAACTCCTATGTCCCGCGATCGCTTCAACCAAGCCCTAGAACACAGCTTGGAACTCCCCCAAGCCTTTGATGACTATCGGCGGCGTTGGGGACCTCTACAAGCCCAGGGACTCTTGGCCCAAATCGCTGAGGACAAATTCACTCGCAAGGTCAGCGAACCCCTACGGCAACGGCTGCGTGAGAGTTTCCAGACGCTCTGGGGCGATCGCTTCCCCAACCGTCGAGGTCAGTGGTACGCCCTGGAAAACAGTCCCCTAGGAAAAGCAATCCAAGAGGAATTCTTGCGCTTTCGGGGTGGATCAGCCCTGCAAATTGCCGTCTGGGATGACAGCGGTCCTCAGAAAATGTGTTTGTTTTAGCCGATGCAGGCTAAGGCGATCGCGCTCTCCTGCAAGAAAACCGCAATCGCATTAAATCTGGGGCAGAATTTGCTTACCGAATTTTGAGTTTGGAGGACAAGGACGAGAAGCAAGATAGGGGCAAGAAAACGTCATAATTCTAGTGTCTTCAGGCAGCCACAAGGGATTGCCCCGACGTTGCACATTACAAATTACCAAAAACAACCATGTTAGACAATCTCAAACAACACTTTGTCAAAGAATTTCCTCGCATCGCATCAGGTCACTATATCCACCTCTTTGTTCTCCGTCATAGCCAGTCCTTTCCGGTGTTTCAAACTGACGGTGTTCTCAATACCGCCCGCACCCAAGCGGGACTCAGCAAACATCGGGATATGTTCAACCGTTTGGTGATGTTTAAACGGAAACAAACGACCCCTGAACGGCTCACCGGCCGAGAACTCTTACGCGCTCTTGACATTACCAGCCAAGCCGAAGATGCTGAGAATTACTGTGCCTACAATGGTGAAAATTCTTGTAAACAATGCCCGGATTGTATTTTCTATGGATTTGCCATTGGAGATAGTGGTGCAGAACGCTCAAAAGTCTATTCTGATTCAGCTTTTTCTCTGACTCCCTATGAAACCTCTCACCAAAGTATGACGTTCAATGCGCCTTCAGAAGCCGGGGCCATGAGCGAGGGTGGTGTGATGCGTCACTCCATTAATGAGCAGGACCATGTGATTCCTGAAGTAACATTCCCGGTGGTCAAAACGTTGCGAGATGTGACCTATGAGGGGTTTATCTATTTGTTAGGAAATCTCTTGCGCACCCGACGCTATGGCGCTCAGGAGTCCCGCACAGGAACCATGACGAATCATCTGGTGGGAATTGCGTTTTGTGATGGGGAAGTTTTCAGTAATTTACGGTTAACTCAAGCCCTCTATGACCAGTTGGAGAATCCAGAGCAGATTCCGGGATGCGACGAGATACGTTGTTCTATTTGATGGTTTACGATTTGCCGGATAATCGCGCGGCCAATAAGCGACGCAAGCGGCTGCATGATTTGCTGTCGGGCTATGGGACTCGGGTGCAGTATAGTGTGTTTGAGTGTTTTCTGACGGCGGTGCAGTTTGCGCGTTTGCGGGTCAGGCTCGATGAGTTGATTCGGCCCGAGGAGGATTGTTTGAGGATTTATGTGTTGGACTGGGGTTCGGTGAAGCGAACGATTGTCTATGGGTCTGACCGTCCTCGTCAAGTGTCGGCGATCGTTCTATGATGGAGGGAAGGATTTTGACGAGCCTCAGCGGGGTGGTAATCCCTGGGGGGTTCGTCAAATCTCCAGAACCTCGACAATTCAATAGTTTCGGCTTTTGTTATTTTCTAGTATGTTGTAGTAAGTGTGGTTGAATTTCGGGTTATGGTATGGGTTTGTCAAATTCTATGGCAGAATGCAGGTGGGGTGAGGGTCGTGAGCCACAGCCTTTCAAACCTCTAAATCCTGGCGACGGGATTGAAACCTGAAATCGATAAACAATTACGGGTTTAAAAAGAACTTTTAAACTCCCAATTACTGGCAGCAATATTGAAAAACCTAGACAAAAATAGAGAGTATCTAGGAAGCCTTTAATCCATCATAAAATCTTGTAAATCTTCAATCGTGATGTTCAGGTCTTGAGCAAACTCAGGAACAGGTAAGGTGTCGGTTGGATTCTCAAAAAATTGGGGCTGCTGTCCCGATTGATAGCTGAGAACCGTTAAACTATCCGGGTCGATAATCCAGCCTAACTCGGTACCAGAATCTAAACAGTGCAAAATTTTACCTGTGAGGAGATTTTGAGATTGCTTGGGGGAGAGAATTTCAATCATCCAAGGGGGAGGAAAGAAAATTCCGTTAGTGACTGACCCGGTTTCATCCCGAGGAATCTTATCCCAAGTGATGACGACAATATCTGGGACAATGGATTTATTGCCAAAGGTACAACGTAACTCGGTTGCAGCGCGGGCAATTTTGGGCTTTCTCAGAGCCATATCTAGGGTTGCCGCTAAACCGGACTGAATAAAACTATGCTTACACTGTGGCATGGGCTTCTGAATAATGTGTCCCTCGATATATTCACTCGCCGGCTTAGTTTCGGGTTGGGCGAGGAAGCTGTCTAGGGTGATGGCTTGAACTGGAGTTTGAACCATGGGGCTGAGTCTCCTGCGTGATAACTCCCCTTTTACTATAACTTTGACGGCTAGGGTGATGTGCGAAAGGGGGATTGGTATTAAGATCAAAGCCAAGCTGCTCCTCATCGCCAAACGCCTGTGATTGTCGCTCAACCGATCGCCCCCTATCATCTACCCCCCACACCACCCCCCTATGTAGAAGTTCTCGTAGACTGTCCGGGGTCGGAAAAACTGTTTACCTACGCCATTCCTGAGGAATTAGAGGTGAAACCGGGGGATATTCTCAGCGTTCCCTTTGGTTCGCAACAAGTGGGGGCGATCGCCATCCGCTTTCTCGCCACCCCTCCCCGAAATTTAGACTCCACCCGCATCAAAGCCGTTGACGATATCATCACCCGAGGCTTCTTTCCCCCTCACTATTGGCAACTCCTCGAACAGGTGGCAGAGTACTATTACACGCCCCTGATGCAAGTGATTCGCGTCGCACTTCCTCCCGGACTTCTACAGCGATCGCAACGCCGCATTCGCCTCAACCCCGAGGCGATTCCCCCCGGTGCAGAACAGTTCCTCTCTCCCATCGCTCGGCGGGTTCTCGATCTGCTTGAAAATGGAAAATCCGGGAGTTATAGCGCCACTTATCTACAACAGAAAATTCGCGGCGCCAGTCGAGGAATTCGAGATTTAGTGCAACGAGGTTACGCTGACAGTTACTTAGAAACCCCCCGGCCCGCCCAACCAAAATTAAAACAAGCGGTGATTCTTCTCGATGTTTCTCCTATTATTTATACGGAACTAACTAAACGTCAGAAAGAAGTGCTGATTATCCTACAACGTCACGGGGGAGAACTTTGGCTAACGGATTTGTTGCAAATTGCTCGTACAACTCGCTCAACGATCAGTAATTTAGAACGTTGCGATTGTGTCGTGGTTGAAGGACGGGAAGTGTTGCGGCGAGAGGTGGGAGCCAGCGTTGTGGCTGATGCGGACAAAGACCTCACGCCGGCGCAATCTCAGGCGTTACAGCGGATTTTGCAACAGTCTGACTACTGTGAGATGTTGTTACATGGAGTGACCGGTTCCGGGAAAACTGAGGTCTATTTGCAGGCGATCGCCCCCATTTTGGCCCAACAAAAATCCGTCCTAATTCTCGTCCCCGAAATTGGCTTAACCCCCCAACTCACCGATCGCTTCCGCGCCCGCTTCGGCGATCGTATCTCCGTCTATCACAGCGCCCTATCCGATGGTGAACGCTTCGATACCTGGCGACAGATGCTCACAGGAGAGCCGCAAGTGGTCATCGGAACCCGATCCGCCATTTTCTGCCCCCTACCCCGTCTTGGGCTAATTGTGCTGGACGAGGAACATGATAGTAGTTTCAAACAAGACCGTCCCGCCCCCACCTATCATGGGCGAACCGTGGCAAAATGGCGGGCTGAATTAGAAAATTGCCCCTTAATTTTAGGCTCAGCCACCCCATCCTTAGCCACCTGGTTAGATTGTCGCCAAACTCATCCCCAACGGCACTATCTTTCCCTACCAGAACGAGTTGAATCTCGCCCCATGCCTCCCATTGAAATTATCGACCTTCGGGGAGAACTCAAACGAGGAAATCGCTCAATTTTCAGCCTCGCTCTGCAACAAGAACTACAACGATTACAAGAGACCGGCAAACAGGGGATTTTGTTTATCCACCGGCGCGGACATAGTAGTTTTGTCTCCTGTCGCAGTTGCGGCTATGTCATCGAATGCCCCCATTGTGATGTTTCTCTTTCCTATCACCATACCCATGAAGGGGCGAATCAATTATTACGCTGTCACTATTGCGGTTACACTCGCCAGCATCCCCGGAATTGTCCTGAATGTGGTTCCCCCTATCTCAAGTTTTTTGGCAGTGGAACCCAACGAGTCATGCAGGAACTGGCTCGTAATTTCCCTGACTTAAATGCCCTTCGCTTTGACAGTGATACCACCCGAAATAAGGGCGCACATCGGGCATTGTTAACTCGTTTTTCCCAGGGAGAGGCTCAGTTATTAGTGGGAACACAGATGTTAACCAAGGGGTTAGATTTACCCTCGGTGTCTTTAGTGGGAATTGTCGCCGCTGATGGACTGTTGAATCTCTCAGATTATTGGGCCGGGGAACGGGCCTTTCAAACCTTAACCCAGGTGGCGGGCCGGGCCGGACGAGGCGACGACCCTGGACGAGTGATTCTGCAAACCTATACGCCGGAACACCCCGTGGTGCAAGCGGTTCAGCGTTATGATTATGCTGAGTTTGTGGAGGCGGAGTTGGAACAGCGAGAGGCGTTGGATTATCCGCCTTATGGCCGGTTAGTGTTGTTGCGTCTGAGTGGTTTGGATGCGGAGTTAGTCGAAGCTACGGCGTTGCAGATGGGGGAGATGTTGCAACTCCCGTTGGATGCGTCGGGGGGGTATGAGGTACTCGGGCCGGTTCCGGCGGCGGTGTTGCGGGTGTCGGACCGCTATCGTTGGCAGATTTTGTTGAAGTTCCCCAGTCAGGACCGGGTGGATTTACAACCTCAGTTGCAACGGTTGCGAGATGTCTGTCCGCCAAAGGTTCGCTTTTCGGTGGATGTTGACCCGCTGAATTTTGGTTGAGGAAGTGACAGACGTAATCTCTTGCATTAGGGTAAGTTCAGAGAGTCCAGGGTCTATCGATTCGCGTTAGTTTTATAAAATCTTCAGTGTGGTTCCGTACTTTCACGGATACTCAAACCCAACAATCTAGGGCAATCTAGTTAGGGGGCTTGGCTGAGAGATAATTCTGGACAGGTGTACCAAGGTTTTTTCGGGAAATTGGGGTGATGAGTGTAATCTATCTTGGCGATCGCGAAACAGGGAAAACCTCTCTGGCCCTGGAACTCGCCAATCCCAACGGTCAGTATGTTAAGGTTCTCTCACCGGAC
>P_2C_Liq_2_UnCtyDRAFT_1000193_pt1 | contig 17661 bp, 19 predicted proteins | sample Pon2CUnioCityCA_FD_10236 | JGI IMG/M metagenome (IMG submission 10236) | reverse complement strand
TCTCCTGTCGGCCTTGCTTCACAGCATAACCAGATTTGCTCGATTTCACATCCTTCAATCGCGACAGGCACGAGACGATTTGCGGCAGGGGCAAGCCACATTGACCACCACACGTTTTAGGATAAACTTAGGAAAAATATTCGCCTTAAAGGCCGTTAACTGTCCGTATCACTCGGGTCAAACCAGTTGTAACGGTGCTATTGCTTGAGAAGAAAGTCTGTTTTCACGTGTTCGAAGCTCTTTTAATTGCGGCCGCATTTTCGGCGCTCGTCGCCACCATCATTCATAAAAAAGGCCAACAGCGACCAAGCCGCAAACAGCGACACATCCGTCGTATCATTCAAGAGCACAGGCCAGCACCCTTTGAAGCCGATAGCGCAGAAGCGCCTTCAAGCAGCCGCACAATCAAAGGCCCGGCCTATGTCATCGACGGCGACTCCCTCGTCATCAACAAAACCCAGGTTCGCCTGCACGGCATCGACGCACCGGAGATAAACCACCCCTACGGTAAAAAAGCCAAATGGGCGATGGTCACACTGTGCAAAGGCCAAACCATTTCAGCCGAAATACTGGCCGAAGATGACCACGGGCGCACCGTCGCCCGATGCCGCCTCGCAGACGGGCGCGACCTCTCGGCAGAATTGGTCAAACTTGGCTTGGCAATCGACTGGCCAAAGTTCTCAGGCGGCGAATACCGCGCGCTTGAGGTCGACGATGCGCGACGCAAGATGTGGCTCGCAGACGCCCGCCAAAAGGGGCGCATGTATGTCTGGAAGCGGTTCGAAGCCCGACAGGCAGCCCAAAAAGGCGAGAGCTAAGCCCCCTTTAACCTCCCCCCATGCCCCGCTAGTTTGCCCCCAAATTAAAGAGGCACATACCAATGGCAGAACTGATTCTGGTCCGGCACGGGCAGGCCAACAGCCACGCGACCGATGAGGCGAGCTATGACAAGCTCTCCGAGCTGGGCCATACACAGGCGCGCTGGCTGGGCGAACATTTGCGCACAACCAACCCGCATTTTGACCATGTCATCACAGGCACTTTGCGTCGCCAGAAAGAGACCGCGGCAGGCATGGGCTACAGTGACACGCGTGTAGATGCCCGCCTTGACGAGCTACAGTATTTCGCCATGGCCGCCGCCCTTGAGGCAGAACACGGCATCGTCACACCTCAAGACCCCACAGAATTTGCAGCGCATCTTCCCAAGATGATCGGCTTTTGGGCGGCTGACAAAGTCAAAACAGTGCCAGAGCGCTTTGACGACTTTTACGCGCGCACGACAGGTCTCGTCGAAGAGGTCTGCGAGGGCCACGGCCGCGTGCTTCTGGTCACCTCAGGCGGCGTCATCGGCACCATCCTGCGCCATGTGCTGCACCTGTCTGATGAAGGCATGGCCAAAATCATGCTACAAGTGATGAACTCGTCTATGCACCGCCTTGAGTATGTCCACGGGCAGCTCTTTCTTGGCAGCTTCAACGCCACGCCCCACCTTGATATCCCGGGCCGTGAACACGCCCGCACCTTTGTCTGAACAGGAGCATTCCATGACCCATCTCTGGCTCAGAGCCGAACAGCGCGCCCATGAAGAGCGTGTCGGCCTCACCCCCGAAGGCGCAGCCGCGCTCATCAAAGCGGGCATCCGCCTGACAGTTGAAGAAAGCTCCGTGCGGGCAATCCCGCTGCAAGGCTATATCGACGCGGGTGCCGAAATCGCTCCTGAAAACAGCTGGCCCGATGCGCCCCGCGACGCCATCATCTTTGGCCTCAAAGAGCTGCCCGATGACGGCACCCCCCTGCCACACCGCCACATCATGTTTGGCCACGCCTACAAAGGCCAGTTTTCAGGCGCGGCCCTGCTCAAGCGCTTCAAGGCAGGTGGCGGCACGCTCTATGACCTTGAATATCTCGTCGATGAAACAGGCCGCCGCGTCGCAGCCTTCGGCTATTGGGCTGGCTTTGCAGGCGCAGCCGTCACTCTCAAAACATGGATCGCCCAGCAAAACGGCGCGCTCTGCGCTCCTGTTGGGGCCTATGCCAACAAAGATGCCCTGCTCACAGAGCTGCGCGACGAATTGGCAGGGACACCCTCAGCCATTGTGATTGGCGCTTTGGGCCGCGTCGGCACAGGCGCAAGCGACCTGCTCGAGGCCATGGGCCTCACCGTCACCAAATGGGACATGGCCGAAACAGCCAGTGGCGGCCCCTTCCCCGAGATCCTCGCGCATGACATTTTTATCAACTGCATCCTTGCGCGCCCGGGCACACCGCAGTTTGTGCCCTTGTCCGCCAAAGACGCCCCGCGCAAGCTCACAGCAATTGGCGATGTCGCCTGCGACCCCGACAGCGATTACAACCCGATCCCTGTCTACGCCGAGGCCACGACATGGGAGGCTCCCGCCCTGCGCGTTCACAACACGCCAATCCTCGATGTGATGGCGATCGACAATCTCCCCTCCATGCTCCCGCGCGAAAGCTCCGAGGATTTCGCCGCACAGCTGTTGCCTTCCCTGCTCACACTGAGCAGCCTTGACGCGGGCGTCTGGGCGCGAGCCGCGGCTGACTTCAACACACACATAAAAGAGGTATGAACATGACAATCCATTGGTGCGGCACAGGTCTTTCCGCCATTCCGGGTCTTCGCAAACTGATTGAGGAGGGCCATAAAGTTGTGGTCTGGAACCGCACAGTCGCCAAAGCCGAAGAAGCCGTGGGAGACATCGCCACAGACATTCGCGCCTTTGACATGGGGGCCATCACCGCAGCCACCGAAAAAGGCGATATCGTTGTCTCCATGCTCCCGGGCGACTGGCACGTACCACTCGCCGAAATGTGCATCGCCCAAGGCGCAAACTTTGTCAGCTCCAGCTACATCGCCCCCGAAATGCGCGCGCTTGATACCCGCTTCCGCGACGCCGGCCTTGTCTGTGTCAACGAAGTTGGCCTTGACCCGGGGATAGACCACCTCATGGCGCACGCCCTCGTGGCCGACTACCGCGCCGCATCAGGTTATGACGCCGCCAATGATGTCTCCTTCATCTCCTATTGCGGCGGCATTCCCAAACAGCCGAACCCGTTCCGTTATAAATTCAGCTGGTCGCCTCTCGGTGTACTCAAAGCCCTGCGCTCGCCCTCAAAATCGATCAAGAATTATACAGAGCTCAATGTCTCACGTCCGTGGGATGCGATCAGCAGCTACGAAGCCCCCCTCGCAAGCCCTGAGACATTCGAAGTCTACCCCAACCGTGACAGCCTGCCCTTCATGGCCGACTACCACTTTGAAGACAGCTGGCGCGTGAAAGAATTTGTCCGTGGCACGCTACGTCTCAACGGCTGGAAAGACGCGTGGGCCGATGTCTTCTCCGAAATCGAGACCCTCACAGGCCCCGAAGGCGACGCCCGCCTGAAAGAAATGTCCGACGGCTTCTGGGCCGAAAACGCCTACGACGAAGGCGAGCCTGATCGTGTTGTGATGTGCGTCGGCCTCAAGGCCGAAAAAGATGGCACAGCGGTTTACAACAAAACCTACACCATGGACGCCTGGGGCGACGCCCGCGGCACAGCTATGGCGCGGCTTGTCTCAATCCCTGTATCACTGGCTGTGAATGCGGTTGCCAACCGCCAGATCGGCGCAGGCGTTCACCCGGCGCCACACGACCCCAAGCTCGTGCAAGACTGGCTCGCCGAGATCGACACACTGGCTCAACACCTGCAAGTGGTCGATCACCTGGCATAATCTGGCTTTCTTTTTGCCAGAAATATCCTGGGGGGTCTGGGGGGCTAGCCCCCCGGCGGATCGGATTGCGCACAGCGCAATTCGATCCCCTATCCCTTACGGATCAAATCATCTTCCTCATCCGCGGCCGACAAGCCCAGCGCCTCAAGTCCGTTCTCCAGATGATCAGAGAGATGGGGGGTGCCCAGCAGGTAGTCCGGCGTTGGCACAGTCGCCTCAGCGACAGCCGTTGCACGCGCTTCGGCCAGTTCCTCCGCCTCAAAGCTTCCCCGCCCGATCCACATCAAAGCGACCAGATCGACGAGTTCTTCCTCGCGAAGCGTTTCGAAAAAGCCCGCAAGCTCGACTTCGGCCCGCCCCAGCTCTCGCGACATCAGAATAATCTGGGCAATCTTGTTGATACTGATCTCTAGCATGGCTCATCCTCCTGTCAGCGCATAGCTGACACATTGGAGGACTCATCCCGATCCAGCCTTGATCTGGCGCAAGCCTTACTCAGGCGCCTTGAGCGGCACCACAGTGGGCGGCTCCGGAGCCAGCTCTTCAAAGTCAAAGTTATCAAGCTTGGCTGCGCGCTTACCCGCGCGCTCGGCTGCTGTGCTGATCCCTTCCACATCGCGGCGTGCTTGGTCAAAATGCGTTTCCAGCTTTCCCGCGCGCTCAAGAACAATCTCCACATCACGGTGCAAATGCCGCAGCATCGTGCGGATCGCTCCCGCCTGCTCGCGCATCCGCGCATCTTTCAAAATCGCGCGCATCGTGTTGAGCGTCGCCATGCACGTGGTCGGCGAAACGATCCAGACTTTCGCCGCAAACCCTTCGCGCACAAGCTCGGGAAAGTTCGCATGAAGCTCAGCATAAATAGCTTCCGATGGCAGAAACATAAGCGCGCCATCGGCGGTTTCACCATCCAGAATATACTTCTCCGAAATGTCCTTGATGTGCTTTTTGATCGAGATCCGCAGCATTTTGGCCGCTTCGTTTGCCTGCCAGTCCGTCTCTGCCCGGCGCAGTGCCTCATAGGCCTCCAGCGGAAATTTCGCATCAATCGCAATCGGCCCCGGAGGGTTCGGCAAGTGGATCAGACAATCCGCGCGCTTGCCGTTGCTCAGCGTCGCCTGCATTGTATAGGCGTCGCTTGGCAAAGCCTTGGTCACAATATCGGTCAACTGGATCTCACCAAACGCGCCGCGAGTTTGTTTGTTGCTCAAAATATCCTGCAAACTCAAAACATCGCCAGACAGCTTGGTGATGTTGTCTTGAGCCTTATCAATCGCAATCAGCCGGGCTTGCAACTCGCCCAGGCTTTTGGCCGTGCTTTGCGCCGAGCCGGTGAGGTTTTCGCTCATCTTGCCACTCACATCGGCAAGGCGTTTTTCCATGAGCTGAAGCATATTCGCCTGCGAGGCCGCCTGCGCCTCACTGACATGGGTAAGCCCGCCCGCAAGCTGCTGCTGCCCGTCTGAAAGCTGCTGCACCCGCACGCCGAGGTTGCCAAGCTGGTGCACCAAAGGCTCCGTCATTCTGGCAGAGCGCGCCGCAGAGCGCATGCCCAAGAACAGCATAAGAAACAGCAAAAACACCAAGACAAGCACGCCCACCACAAGCGCAGCTTCGGCCACTTCAATTCCAGCAATCTCAATCATGTGCGCCCGAAAAGCCTCTCGATGTCACTCAGTTTCAGTTCAATATAAGTGGGGCGCCCGTGGTTGCACTGCCCCGAATGCGGCGTTGCTTCCATCTCGCGCAGCAGCGCGTTCATTTCTTCCGCGCGCATCCGCCGCCCCGACCGGATCGACCCGTGACATGCCACGCGGCTCAACACCGCTTCCAGTTTGTCTTTCACCGTGCTCGTCGTTCCGCCGTCTGTCAGCTCGTCTACAATATCGCGCAGCATCGCCTCCGCGTTGACCTCTCCCAAAATAGCAGGCGTCTCTCGCACCGCCACAGAGCCTGCGCCAAACGGCTCAAGGCTCAGCCCCAGTGTCGCCAGTTCTTCGGCGGCTTCCAACAGAAGCGCACAGTCGCCCTCACTCATGCTCACAATCTCAGGGATCAGCAGCGCCTGCGCGCGCACACCATTTTCCGCCATCTGCGTCTTGAGCCGCTCATAGACAAGCCGCTCGTGTGCTGCGTGCTGATCCACAAGGATCATACCTGTCTCGGTCTGCGCCACAATGTAGTTCTCATGCACCTGCGCCCGTGCGGCCCCCAAAGGCAGCGCCTCAAGCGGCGTCTCGCGCTCAAACACCTCCTCAGGCTCGACGCGGGCAGAATAGCCGCCCGCCATCTCGGCAAAGCCCTGGCTTGGCGGCTGGTGCCGAGGCGCACTCGCCCCCGCATAAGGCCGGTCCATCTGGTAGATCCGTGGCTCGACAACTTCGGGCCGCATCGCGCCCAGTGCCGCATCGGCCACTGTCGAGCTGGCTCTGTGCCCTGCTTCGGCCAAAGCGTGCTTCAACGCGCTCACAATCAGCCCGCGCACAAGCCCGGGGTCGCGAAAGCGCACCTCTGACTTCGCCGGGTGCACATTCACATCCACAAGGTTTGGCGCGCAGGTGACAAACAATGCAACAGCAGGGTGCCTGTCACGGCTGAGAAAATCCGAATACGCCCCGCGCAGCGCACCGATCAGGAGTTTGTCGCGCACAGGGCGGTCATTCACAAAGAAAAACTGCGCCACGGCCGAGCCACGCGAATAGGTGGGCAAAGCCGCATAGCCCGTCAGGCTGATCCCCTCACGTTCAGCATCAATGGCAAGCGAGTTGGCGGCAAACTCCCGCCCCATCACCTGCGCCAGCCGCCCGTGTAGAGCCTTGAACAAATCGCCGCTTTCCGCCTCAACGCGGAACTTCACCTGTGGCTCGCCTCCGCCTGACACATCGGACAACGTAAAGCCCACATAGGGCTCCGCCATCGCCAGCCGCTTGATCACATCGGCAATCGCCTGCATCTCGGCGCGATCAGAGCGCATGAACTTCAGCCGCGCAGGCGTCGCATAGAAGATATCGCGCAGCTCAACCCGCGTGCCGCCAGCCAAAGCAGCAGGCTTAACCGCGCTCATCACACCGCCCGACACCTCAACGCTTGCGCCCTCGTTCCCTGCGGCGCGCGAGGCGATGCTCAGCCGCCCGACAGCCCCCAGAGAAGGCAGTGCCTCACCGCGAAACCCGAAGGTGTGGATGTTGAGCAAATCCGAGCCGTCAATCTTGGACGTCGCGTGCCGCGACAATGCCAAGGGCAGATCAGAGGCAGACATGCCGCAGCCGTCATCCACAACACGAATAAGCGTTTTGCCCCCATCAGCCACCTCAACGCGAATGCGCGTCGCACCCGCATCAATGGCATTCTCCACAAGTTCCTTCACAGCCGAAGCGGGCCGCTCCACAACCTCGCCAGCGGCGATACGGTTGATCGCTGCATCATCCAGTTGGCGGATCACAGGCTGGTTTTGGCTTATGTTGGGGTGTGCTTCAGACATGCCGCAAGACTTAGCATATCTGCGCGCGATTCTGCCATGACAGAAACAGCGCAAAAGAAAGGGCCAGCCAGAGAGTATCTGGCTGGCCCAAAGCTTGGTTGTCAGAGCTTAGCTCTTGGAGAACTCGGGGTAAGCTTCCATGCCCAGCTCAGCCTTATCGAGGCCGTTGATCTCGGCTTCTTCGCTAACGCGGATGCCGATTGTCGCTTTCAGGATCAACCAGAACACCAGTGAGACAACGAAGGTGAAGACACCGTAGGCAAGGATACCTGTAAGCTGTGTCACAATGCTTGTGTCTGCGTTGTAGAAGACAACTGCGATTGTGCCCCAGATACCTGCAAGCAGGTGAACAGGGATCGCACCAACAACATCATCAATTTTCAGCTTGTCGAGCATCGGAACCGCGAAGACCACGATCACACCACCCACAGCACCGATCCAGAGCGAACCGAAGAGCGTTGGCGCAAGAGGCTCGGCTGTGATGGCGACGAGACCGGCAAGGGCACCGTTGAGGACCATTGTCAGGTCGACCTTCTTGTAGAGAAGCTGTGTGAGGATCAGAGCAGCAACCGAACCGGCAGAAGCTGCCATGTTGGTGTTCGCAAAGATACGGCCTACGTCGGTGATGTCGCCAACTGTACCAGCAGCAAGCTGTGAGCCACCGTTGAAGCCGAACCAGCCGAGCCACAGGATGAACGTACCGAGTGTTGCAAGGGCAAGGTTTGAACCCGGCATCGGAACCGTGCGGCCTTCTTTGTATTTGCCAAGACGTGGGCCAAGCACGATTGCGCCTGCAAGAGCTGCCCAGCCACCGACCGAGTGTACAACTGTGGAACCGGCGAAGTCAGAGAAACCCATCTCCGAAAGGAAGCCGCCGCCCCACTGCCATGAGCCTGAAATCGGGTACATGAAACCCGTCAGAACGACGACAAAGGCAAGAAACGGCCACAGCTTGATGCGCTCGGCAAGAGCACCCGAGACGATTGAAGCTGTCGCAGCCACAAACATCAGCTGAAAGAAGAAGTCTGACGCAACCGAGGCATAGTCCAGTGCGGCATCGGCAGCTGAAAGACCAACAGGCTCAAGCTCAGTGACAACAAAGAAGCTGCCAATGTAGCCGTTGAAGTCGCCCGGGTACATCAGGTTGAAGCCGACGAGCCAATACATGATGCCCGCAATCGAGAAGAGCGCCATGTTCTTGGTCAGCTGCATCGCAACGTTCTTGCCGCGCACGAGGCCGGCTTCGAGCATGGCAAAACCAGCGGCCATCCAGAAGACAAGGAAGCCACCCACAAGGAACAGCAGGGTGGTCATGATATACGGGCCGATCTCGTCAAAGCTCGGGGCAGCGGCGTCTTGCGCCATAGCTGCAGCTGGAAGAAGCGCAAAAGCGGTTCCCAGCAGATATGTCAGTTTCTTAGTCATGGTTTTTCCCTTTCCCCGCGCTTACAGCGCATCTTGTCCTGTTTCGCCTGTGCGCACGCGTACGGCCTGCGCCAGATCGAGCACAAAAATCTTCCCATCACCGATTTTGCCGGTACGAGCGGTCTTGGTGATTGTCTCGACGATGCTGTCGGCCATGTCCGAAGGCACAGCGATCTCGAGCTTGATCTTTGGCACGAAGTTCACAGCGTATTCTGCGCCACGGTAGATCTCGGTGTGACCTGACTGCGCGCCAAAGCCCTTGATCTCACTGACCATCATGCCGCGCACGCCGATCCCCGTCAGCGCTTCGCGCACGTCTTCAAGCTTATAAGGCTTGATGGTTGCTATAATGAGTTTCACCTCTTTGTCCCCTTCTCTAAGCCGCTTGGCGCGGCACTTTGCATTTGCAGCATTTGCGCGGGATGCTCGCAAAAGAAGCCCGCACCCTGCAAAAGCGACTCAAAAAGCGGCGGAGTCTGAAAATTTCGGCAGATTCCGTGCAGGCTGCACAAAAAATGTGCACACGGATGAGCGAGATACGGTGTCTTTCCCCTCTACATTTTCGCACCAGCGCGATATGGTCAGGCAAAATAATGGCTCCGAGCAGGGCAAATCATGAGTACATCAGGACGTAAAAAGCCACCGCTGGTCGCCGAGCGCCGCTACCCCAAGAAGGCCGCGGCCGCCCAGAAAGCGGCGCCCAAAAAACGGGCACCCAGCAAGCGCAAGCCAAACAAGCCCAAGCGTGGCTTCTTGGCGCGGATGGTGTTTGGGCTCTTTGGCTGGATCTTCCGCATCCTCTGGGGCTTTGGCTGGCGCATGACACTTGTCTGCACGCTTATCCTCGGGCTGGCGGTTGGATATGTCGCGCTGACCCTGCCGCCCGTTGAGCAGCTTTTTGACGGGCGCGCGCGCGGCTCTGTCACGCTTCTGGATGATGCTGGCGATGTCTTCGCATGGCGCGGTGACCAGTTCGGCGGTGCCGTCACGGCCACCTCCGTATCGCCCCACCTGAAAAACGCAATCGTCGCCACCGAAGACAAACGCTTCTACTCCCACTTCGGCCTCAGCCCCCGCGGCATCGCCTCGGCGGTGCGGATCAACCTGCGCGAGGGGCGCGGCCCGCTTTCAGGCCACGGCGGCTCGACCCTGACACAGCAAACAGCCAAGCTCATCTGTCTTGGCGTGCCGTTTGACGCCGCCATCTGGAAAAACGAAGCCGCCTACGAGGCCGACTGCCGCGAAGGCTCACTGGCGCGCAAAGCCAAAGAAGCCATCTACGCCATGGCCATGGAGGTGAAATACTCCAAAGACGAAATCCTCACTGTCTACATCAACCGCGCTTTCTTGGGCGCAGGCGCGCGTGGCTTTGAAGCCGCTGCACAGCGCTACTTTGGCAAGTCAGCCGCTCTTGTCGCCCCCAACGAAGCCGCCATGTTGGCTGGCCTGCTTGTCGCGCCCACGCGCTTTGCCCCCACCAACGATCTGGAGCGCAGCCAGGAACGCGCCGCAACCGTCGTGCGCCTGATGGGCGAGCAAGGCTATCTCTCGCCAGCAGAAGCGCGCGATGCACAAGAAAACCCCGCAACACTTTCGGAGGCCGCCCAAGCCAAAGCCGGCGGCTACTTCGCCGACTGGGTCATGACCTCGGGCCCCGAATTTTTCACCCGCAACACAACCGAAGANGTGATCATCCGCACAACACTCGACCAACGCATCCAGCGCGCAGCCGAAGATGCGATGAAAGAGATCTTTGACACAAAAGTGCGCGAAGGCTCCAAAGCCCAAGCTGCCATCGTGATCATGTCCGCCGATGGCGCCGTGCGCGCCATGGTAGGTGGACGCCAGACCCAAGTGTCTGGCGCGTTCAACCGCGCAACAATGGCCAAGCGCCAGCCCGGCTCGTCGTTCAAGCCCTTCGTCTACGCAGCCGCGCTTGATGTGGGCCGCTCTCCGCTCGATCTGATCGAAGATGCGCCCTATTGCANCCGCGTGCCCGGCTCGGGCGAATACTGCCCCAACAATTACGACAAGAAGTTTCACGGCACGATCACACTGACAGATGCACTGAAATACTCCTTCAACATCCCGGCCGTAAAGCTGGCCGAAGAAGTCGGACTGGAAACCGTACGCAAGGTCGCCTCCGAATTCGGCATCGCATCTGACCTTGCCCAAGGCCCTGCGCTAGCCCTCGGCGCATCCGAATCGAGCCTGCTAGAAATGACAGGGGCCTACGCAGGTATCCTCAATGGCGGCAGCGCCGTCACACCTTATGGCCTTGTCGAGCTGAAGCTGCTGGGCAATACCGACCCGCTCATGAGCGCGACAGGCGGTATCGGCGAACGTGTCATCCAGCAAGAAACAGCCGAAGAGCTGATCTGGATGATGAACAAAGTCGTCACCGAAGGCACAGGCGGGCGCGCAGCGCTCCCGGACCGAGACGTCGCAGGCAAGACCGGCACCTCCCAGTCGGCCAAAGACGCGCTCTTCATCGGCTTTACCGCAGATTACGTTGCAGGGGTCTGGATGGGCTATGACGACAACACGCCGCTTTCAGGCGTCACAGGCTCGGGCCTGCCTGCCGAAATCTGGCACGAAGCCATGCGCCGCACCCACGAAGGCCTGCCCGCTCATGTGCTGCCCATGCGCGCGCCCGACCCGAACGAAGGGCAGCGNCTTGATCCTGCCAACGGCCCAAGTGGCAACGGGCGCACCCAAGGCGCAATCGAGCAATTGCTCCAAGGTATCTTCGGGGGTTCATCCCAAAACGAGGCTGAGCGCCAACAGCGACAAGATCAAAACCGCGAAAACCGCTAGCCGCAGATCAGGTCAACAAACACTTCCCCTGATAGCTGCCGTGGTGCGCCATCCAGCTCACAGGTGAGCGGCGCTTGCGGCGGCAGCGGTACTGAGGCAGCGCCACATTGAAGGTCTGCCACCATCATCGCCTGATCGCCGCGCACCCGTGCCACCTTGCAGCCTGACACCTTCTCAATAGCGGCCCGTGCACGCGGCTCTACCGCCGCCAAGCGCGGGGCCCACTCACTGTTGAGGCGCAAGGCCTCAGCACGATTGTCTTTGACACGCACATCAAATGTGCTTTGCCCCACAGTGATCCGCTGGGCTTCAACCCCCATAAAAGCAGTGCTCGGCATATCGCAGCCCATCACCAAAACACACAACACAAAAACATATCTCATGAAGAAAGGGTTACCCAGACTTGGTAAACAAATGGTAAACCACGGCCTCCTTGCATTCCAATTTCAGAATGTGTATATATTCCATAATTAGAATATAAGGATGCACGCAATGCAACATAGACCCGCCGATACCTATTCCCCGCTCTACTTTCTTGGCGCGCTCGGTGCTGGCGGGCTGGCTGTAACCTTCTTCATGTATCTCATGTTCTGGGTTCCACACGGCACACGTCCTGTCCCTGTCTTTGAAGACATCCTTGCGGCGCTCACCACAGGCTCGCTTGCCCTCCAAGCGGCCGTCGTGCTCGCTATTGTCGGCATCGCCGCAGCGACCTTTCTCAATGTAAAGTACCTGCTCTGGAACTTCGCCGCCCTCGCGCGCTTCCAGAAAACCGATGCCTACACAGCGCTCCGTGCCTCAAACGCCGAAACAACTCTGCTGGCGGCACCACTGGCAACAGCCATGACGGTGAACGCCCTCTTTATCGTCGGGCTCGTGTTTGTACCCAATTTGTGGAGCATCATCGAGTATCTCTTCCCGCTCGCCCTCGTTGCCTTTGGCGCTCTGGGTGTCTGGGCATTGCGCCTGATTGGAGATTTCCTTGGCCGTGTTCTCAGCGAAGGCGGCTTGTTTGATGTCACCGCCCACAACAGCTTTGCGCAGCTTCTCCCTGCCTTTGCGCTGGCGATGATCGGTGTTGGCTTCTCGGCACCTGCCTCCATGTCCCTCGCGCCCGCAACGGTCGCAATCTCCCTGATCATTTCCACATTCTTCGCCGTTGCCGCGCTCATCTATACAATTGTGGCGCTCACAACCGCCTTCAGCTCGATGCTGCAACACGGCACAGCCCGCGAATCTGGCCCGACCCTGATGGTCATCGTTCCGATTGTGACGATCCTTTCGATTCTCTTTCTGCGCCAGAGCCACGGGCTGCACACAACTTTCGACGCTCACGCAGAAGCGGGCACAACCATGGTCTGGCTAGCGCAGATGGTGGCCATACAGGTTGTCTTCCTCTTGCTGGGCCTTACCGTTCTGCGCCGCCAAGGCTACTTTACTGACTTCGTGTTTGGGTCAAAAACTTCACCAGGTTCCTATGCACTTGTTTGCCCGGGCGTCGCCTTTTCTGTGCTTCTCCATTTCTTTGTGAACAAGGGCCTCGTCGCTGCAGGCGTGGTCACAAAGTTCGGCATCGCTTACTGGGGCGTGACAGCCATCGCGCTTGCCTCGCAAATACTTATGATTGCTTTGGTATTGCGCCTGAACCGTCAGCACTTCGGCACAAGCGCCAAAGGAAGCGCAGTCCCGGCAGAGTGACCAAGAGCGCCCGAAAGACACTGACAGGCGAGCCCCACATGGCACGCCTCTTTTTTAAGCATAGGCTTGCCGCACTGGCAATTTGGTAATATCGTTTTACCAATTAACCGAGAGTGCCCATGCCGTTTCAACCAGTACACCCCGAAAAGCTCAGCCGCGCAGTCGTTCGCCAGATCGAACAGCTCGTGCTGCGCGGCATCCTGCGCCCCGGTGAGCGCCTGCCCTCAGAGCGCGAACTCGCTGACAAGCTCAATGTGTCACGCCCGTCACTGCGCGAAGCCATCGGCGAGCTTCAGGAGCGCGGACTTCTGACCGCCAAAGCCAGCTCGGGAGTCTATGTGGCCGATGTGCTTGGCTCGGCCTTCTCTGATGCGCTGATTGAGCTCTTCTCGTCACACGAAGAAGCGGTGTTTGATTACCTCGCATTCCGCCGTGACCTAGAAGGGATCGCAGCCGAGCGTGCCGCGCGCCTTGCCTCCGAGACCGACCTCAAAGTTATCAATCAGGCCTACGAGCGCATGGTAAAAGCCGACAAGCGCACCGGGGCCCAAAAGGAAGCCGAGCTTGACGCAGCCTTCCACATGTCCATCATCGAGGCCAGCAACAACGTAGTCATGCTCCATATGATGCGTTCGATCTTTGATCTTCTCAAAGAAGGCGTCTTCTACAACCGCGCCCGCATTTTCCAGCAAAACGCCACGCGCGAAGACCTGCTCACCCAACACAGCGCCATCAACGATGCCCTTCAGGCCCGCGACCCGGCCCGCGCACGACAAGCCGTTGAAAGCCACCTCAACTTCGTTAACGCCGCCCTGGCCGACCAGATCAAGTCAGACAAAAACGAAGACATCGCCCGCCTGCGCTTTGAGCACGACCGCGAAGACTAAGCCCCGCTCCAAAACGAAAAAACCCGGCCATAAAGGCCGGGTTCTTTAATAAGCTATGCTCCGCTGCTTAGTGGAGCTTCGCGTCCACTTGGGCAATCGCATCATCAATGAGCTGGTTGCCTGTGGCCGCCGTCATCTGCTTGGCCACAACATCACGTGCGGCGCCAACAGCCACCACAATCGCGCTGTCGCGAACTTCTTTGATAGCTGACGCTTCCGCGCTCTTGAGCTGCTCTTCCGCAGAGGTCAAACGACGCGCGATTGACGCTTTGATATCAGCCTTGGCTTGCTCGGCAGCGGCTGCTGCTTCGTCCTTGGCCGCTTCAACAATGCGGTTGGCCTGCTCTTGAACTTCTTTTTGCTTGCGCTCGTAATCAGCCAGAACTTTCTGGGCTTCGTCGCGCAGCGCACGGGCTTCATCAAGATCGCTCTTGATACCATCCGCACGCGCATCAAGCATTCCGCCAACCATCGACGGAACTTTGAAATACAGCAGAATACCAACAAACACACAGAAACCCATCAGAACGATCAGGTCTGTGTTGCCAAGGCTCCAGAAATACGCCGAGAACGGGTTCTTGCTGGCCGCCATAGCAGGCGTTGCGGCGGTGAGGGCGAGGAGAATTGAGAGTTTCCGCATCTTCTTAGCCCTTCATCCGTGCTGTCACAGCTGCTGTGATGGTCTTGGCATCTGCCGTTCCACCCATCGCTGCAACAAGTTCTTTTGCCGTGTCTTTCGCAACGGCCTTTACGCTCTCAAGCGCGCCTTCGCGAATGGCGGCAATCGCCTTTTCGCCCTCGGCCGTTTTGGCGGCAATCTCGGCATCGGCCTTGGCCAACGCGACATCGAGGTCTTTTTGAATATCGGCTTTCGTCGTCGCAATGATGCCATTGGCCTCAGTGCGCGCATCTGCCAGCGCTTGGTTGTAGGCTTCTTCAGCCTCAGCCGCGCGTTGCTTAAGCTCTTCAGCCGCTGCAATATCGTTGCTGATCGTGCCCTGACGTTCCGCCAAGATTGCCGCAATGCGGGGCAATGCAACACGAGACAGAACAAGGTAGATCACGACAAGTGTGAGCAAAAGCCAGAAAACTTGATTTGCCCAAGTGGAAGGATCCAGCTGGGGCATGCCTGACTTGGCTTCGGCCGCTTTGCCCGCGGCCTCGTACGTATTGGTCGCCATGTGGCCCTCCTTCGGGAACTTGCCTGATCACCAGGTGAGCGCGCTGCGCCCACCCGGCCGTAAGGATCGTTATCCGAAAAAGTTAGACAGCGAACATCAGCAGAAGCGCGACGAGGAACGAGAAGATCCCCAGAGCTTCAGCAAAAGCAATACCGATGAAGAGCGTGGCTGTTTGTGAAGCCGCTGCTGATGGGTTGCGCAGTGCGCCTGCGAGGAAGTTGGCAGCTACGTTGCCAACACCAAGTGCCGCGATGCCTGTGCCGAGTGCCGCAATACCTGCGCCGATGTGTGCGAGTTCGCCTTCCATGAGTATTCTCCTTACGATTGGAAGTTTAGATTACAATCAGACCTTAGTGGGAAGGATGCAGAGCATCTTTCAGATACACGCAGGTCAGAATGGTGAACACGTATGCCTGAATAAAGGATACGAGAACTTCGAGGCCGTACATCGCCGTAATGGCAAGTACAGAGACAGGGCTGATAACAGCGATTGCTGCGAAGCCTGCAAAAACTTTGATAACCGCGTGGCCCGCCATCACGTTACCCGCAAGACGGATAGAGTGGCTCATGGGGCGTACGAAGTATGAGATGATTTCGATGATCGCGAGCACGGGGCGAAGCGCCAATGGCGCGCTTGAAACCCAGAACAGCGCAAGAAACTTGGCGCCGTTTTTCACAAAACCGACAACTGTCACGGTGACAAACACCAGGAGCGCCAGAACAACCGTCACAGCAAAGTGTGATGTGGGCGTAAACGACATCGGGATAAGGCCGAGGAAGTTTGAGAACACGATGAACATGAACAGTGTCATGATATACGGGAAGAAGCCGACAGCATCTTTGCCTGCAACATCTTCAACCATTTTGTAGATGAAGCCGTAGGCAAGCTCGGCAACCGACTGTGCACGACCAGGGATCGTGGCGCGGCGCGCAGTGCCCAGAACCATCATGGCGAAGATACCGACAATCGCCAAAACCATCCAGAGTGTGGTGTTGGTGATAGTGAAGACACCCAGCTCGCCGCCAAACAAAGGCTGCACGATAAACTGATCCATCGGTTTGAATACGAGGCCTGTGCCTTCTGTGCCGTGCGTCTCAGTCGCCATGACTAACCCTTCTCGTCTCTTGCGGCCTCAGCCGCTTCTTGTGTCTTCTGGATCTCTTGTGCGGAGCGAAGCATTGTCTTCACACCAGCCGCAAGGCCCATAAATGTAAACAGCACCATGAATATCGGGAGTGTCCCGAAGGCCCAGTCGAGCCCGTATCCGATGCCAAAGCCAAGGCCCAAACCAGCCACCAGCTCGATCACCATCCGCCACGCAAGCTGCGCTTGGGAGTAGTGCTCCTCCATGTGGTCTTTCGGTGTGTGCGCCGCCTTGACCTCTTTTATGCGCTTATCAAGCTCACTCAGCCGGTCATCTTTATCGCGTATCGACACGTCAAAAGCCCCCATGGACAGTTGATGAGTAGCTATTGCGCAGCCGCCTCTGAGTCAAGTTACCTTAACGCACCCGCAAGATGAAGTTAACCCACTGATAAACATGGCATTATTAAGCCACAGCCATCTGGCGGAGATTCCGCCGCACCCGCAAAACCCTCAAAATTGAGTCAAAAGCTTTATTCAACCAACAGGTTGATCTTTGCTTTTCAGGGCAGACAAACACTCAACCAAATGGTTGACGAAAACCACAGCGCAAGCCACACAAAGCCATGACACAAACGCTTGATCTCGTCTTCTCGGCTCTCGCCGATCCAACGCGCCGCAGCATCCTCACGATGCTGCTCGAAGACGACATGGCCGTAACAGATGTGGCCGAGCCCTTCGAGATGAGCCTCGCTGCCATCTCAAAGCATTTGGGGCTGCTCACCCGCGCGGGCCTGATCTCTCAAGAGAAGCGTGGCCGCGTGAAGTGGTGCAAGCTTGAGCCAGACGCGCTCAAACAGGCCTCTGTCTGGATGCAGGGGTTTGGCCAGTTCGACCCTGTCAATCTGGACGCGTTTGAGCGCTTTCTGGAACGAGAGTTTCCCGAAGCGACTTAGTCGCAGCTCAGCCGCTCTTTCAAAAACTGCGCAATCGCCTGTACTTTTGCGGTGCGGTGCAGATCCATATGCGTCACCAGCCAAAGGCTTGTGCCCCACGCCTCCTCAGGCCCCGCAACCTTGACCAGCTCTGGTATCTGCGCCTCAGCGCCATCCGCCATAAAGCCAAGCCCGATACCAGCCCGCACAGCGGCACTGGCAATCTGGAAGTCACCCGCGCGAAAGACGATCTGGCTCGGCGCCACATGCGCAGCCAGCCACTGGTAATAAGGCGCGCGCGCCTCTGCATCGACATTGCCCACAAAGCGATGGCCCTCAAGGTCATCCAGCCCGCTGGGCGCACCGTGGGCATCAATGTAGGCTTTGGAGGCATAGAGGCTCACTTCGGCGCGGCAAAGC
>P_2C_Liq_2_UnCtyDRAFT_1000185_pt1 | contig 17930 bp, 15 predicted proteins | sample Pon2CUnioCityCA_FD_10236 | JGI IMG/M metagenome (IMG submission 10236) | reverse complement strand
GGGGGGGGAGCCGGTACGGGAGATTCTCTACGAAACCGATGGCACCCTCGACCGGGCATGGCTGGAGAGTCGGCTGGCGCTGCCCGCGGGGGCCCGGTTGCCGGAGTTGGACATCTTCGCCCTGCGGGAACGCCTGCAGGAGGATCCCCAGGTGCGCGCGGCCACGGTCCGGCGCCGGTTCCCGGACGCGCTCCAGGTAACGGTGGAGGAACGGGTACCGGTCGCCCGGCTGGTGGTGCGCGAGGGGGCGGAGCGCAAGGTGCTCCTCGTGGGCCGGGACGGGGTGGTCTACGAGGGCCGGGGGCTCTCCGGCCAGCGGACGGGCACCCTGCCTTTCCTCACGGGGGTGCGCCTGCGGGCGACGGGGCAGGGGCGCTACGAGCCGCTCGAGGGCTTCCGGGAGATCACGGACTTGCTCGACACGGCGCGGGCCGCCTACCCGGGAATCGCCGCCACCTGGAGGATTGTCGACCTCTCCGGCTTCTCCCCGGGCAGGGAAGACCCCTACTCGACGGTGCGCGTTCACTCTACGGTGGTGCGGGACGTGCTCTTTGCCCTTGGGGACTACCGCGGCCAGTTGCAGCGGCTCCGCGATATCCTCGATGTGATCCAGGCGGAGGAGGTCGACGGGCTGGAGAGGGTCGACCTCCGCTTCGGGGAATCCGTGCCCGTGGTGGTTGCACGGGAACGCGCGGGCTGAGAAAAAGGGAGGGCGATGAGCGTTCGGGTGGTCGCAGCACTGGAGATAGGCAGCTCGCGGATGCGCGCGCTGGTGGGGGAGGTCTTCCCCGACCAGAGCCTCAACATCATCGGGCGGGCGGAGGTGGACTCAGTGGGCATCGCCAAGGGCCGCATCCAGAATTTCCGGCAGGCGAGCGACCGCTTGGGGGAATTGATCGAGCGGGCGGAATCCGGGGCGGGGGTGACCATCGACTCGGTCTACCTCGCCCTCGCCGGGGCCCACCTCGAGGGGGCCAGCCACCCGGCGGTCACCCGCGTTCGCGATCCTTCCAATCGGGTCTCCCCCCGGGACCTGCAACGAGTGGACCGCGAGGCGAAGAGCAAGGAACTGGCCGCGGGCCGGGTCTACATCCACTTCATCCGCAACTCCTACCGGTTGGACGGCCGCCGCGTGGAGGATCCGGTGGGGATGACGGCGGAGGAGGTGGGGGTGACCTACTGGTTGCTCCACGGCGGGGAGAAGGCGGTTTCCGAACACATTCACCTGGTCAACAGCCAGAGTCTCAAGGTGGCGGATGTCATCGTGTCCTCGGTCGCCTCGGCCTGCATGGTCGCCAGCGCGGAAGAGAAGCGGGCGGGCTGCCTGACGGTCGACATCGGGGCGGGCACCACCGACTATGCCCTCTACGAGCACGGGAGCATCGTGCGAACGGGCTCCATCCCGGTCGGGGGCGGACACCTCACCAATGACCTCACCGTCGGCCTGCGGGTGCTCCCCGACGCGGCCGAGGAACTCAAGTGCGAGCGGGGCGCCGCCGTTACCGAGCCGGGCGACCGCGGTGAGACCGTGCACCTGTACGGGGACCTGACCATCGGGGACAAGGCCATCGATCTCTCCTCGCTGAACCGCATCCTCGAGGTGCGGCTGGAGGAGCTTTTCGAGTTGATCCGCGACGAGTGCGGGGAGTCCCGGCTGCGCGAGGGCTCCTCGGGGGTCCTGCTCACGGGGGGGACCTCTCGCCTCGCGAAGGTGGACACGCTGGCCGAGCGGGTTCTCGGCATTCCCGCCCGGGTCGCTTCCCACCCCGACTGGGTGGCCGAGGAGCTGCAGGGTCCGGAGTCGAGCACGGTCCTCGGCGTCCTCCACTACGCCCTCGAGGCCGAGGCGGACCGCCAGGCCGCGCAGGCGAGGCGGCGCGGGCCCGGAAGGGTCGGGCGGTTCTCCCGTTTCCTGCGCTCCTCATGAATCCTGCGGACGAGAGGGGAGGCCCGGGGGCCGGGGGGAGGCCCCGCATCACGGTGGTCGGGCTGGGAGGGGGCGCGCTCCGCGCCCTGCAGCGCTACCGCCGGGAGGGCTGGGCGGAAGTCGGGTTGCTCGGGCTCGACACGGATGCCCGGGACCTCGAGGCGGACCGGGACCTGCCGGGACTGCGCCTTGGGCGGGAATCGCTGCGGGGGCTGGGCTGCGGGGGAGAGCCGGAGGCGGGCCGGCAAGCGGCGGTGGACGGCCGTGAGGAGATCGTAGCCGCCCTCGGTTCGCCGGACCTGCTCTTCCTGGTGGGTTGCCTGGGCAAGGGTTTCGCCACGGGGGCCCTCCCGGAAGTGGCCGCACTCGCCGCGGAGAGCGGGGCGCCCTGCGTGGTCCTCGCTGCCACCCCCTTCTCCTTCGAGGGGGAACAGCCCCGCCGCCGGGCCGAGGAAAGCCTCGCGGGTGCCCGGAGGGTGGCGGATTGCCTGATCCCGCTGCCGAACGATTTGCTGCTCCAGACGGTCGATGGGTCCGACCGGGCGGATCGTCTCTTCGAGAGGGCCGACCTCTGGATCCAGCGGGCGATCTCCGGGGTGGCCGGTCCGCTGCTGCGCCCGGGGCGGATGACGGTGGATCCGGGGACCTACCGGGCCACCCTGAAGGGCGGGGAGAGCCGGGTCCTTTTTTCCACCTGCCGGGTCCCGGTTGGCACCGACCTTGCCGCGGTCCAGCGGGAGCTGGTGGCCTCCCCGTTGGCGGGAGCCGGCTGGGAGCGCGCCCGCCCGGATCGCCTCCTGGTCAGCGTGGGCTCGCGGGAACCGCTGCCGATGAGCACGTTCTCGGAGTGGTCCACGGGACTCACCGCATTCTTCCGCGCGCGGGAGAGTGCCACCGTCAGCCTGTGGAACGATCCCTCTCTCGGGGGGGAGGTCGAGGTCACCCTGATCGCGCGCACCGAGATCGGAAGGGGCGGCCGGGAGGGGCCGGAGGAGCGAACCCGGTCGCCGGACCACCCGGTGCACCAATCGAAACTCGCCTCCAAGCGGCGGCAGGCCGCGGCCCGCCCGGGGGCCCGCCAGGAGGAATTTGACGATTTGCTCGCCGGGCAGGAGAGGGGGTTCTTCCGCGACGGGGCGAGCGAGCCCTACGCGGGCATCGATCTCGATAAGCCGACCTATCTCCGGCGGGGCATCCGGATCCGCCATCCCTGAGTCGAGACCGGGGGGCGCAACCGGAGGGAAGACCGTTGCAGGGGGACGGCTCGTGGATTGGAGTGGGGGCATGTCCACCTTCGACTCTCCCGCGCGCCACCTCGCATGAAGCCGCACCTGCTGGTCACCAACGACGACGGCTTTGACTCGTTCTTCCTCCGGATCCTCGTCGACCGGCTGCTCGAGCGGTTCCGGGTGACGGTGGCGGCCCCGGCCGACGAGCAGAGCTGGGTGGGCCGCCGGGTGACCCGGGCCCAACCGGTGGAGGCAGTGGCGGACGATTCCCTCGGCTGCCCGGGGTGGCGGGTCTCCGGCACGCCCACGGACACGGTCAACATCGCCCTCGACCACCTGCTGGCGGATCCTCCCGATGCGGTGGTCGCCGGGATCAACATCGGGTTCAACACCACCCTCCCGCTGGTCCTCAGCTCGGGCACGGTCGCCGCCGCCCTCGAGGGATCCTTCCGCAAGGTGCCGGCCCTTGCCCTCAGCAAGGTAGTACCGCGGAACCAGTTCGAGGAGGTGCGCTCGCGCAACGGGTTCGTGGAGGGGGATTTCTTCCTCTCCCTGGAGCAGGCGGCGGCCCGGGCCCTCACCTTCGCGGACGCCCTCGCCGTGGGGGAGTGGGAGAGTCGTCCCGGGCTTGTCCACAACATCAACTTCCCCTACGGGATCACCGCGGAGACCGAGATCCGCGCCACCTATCCGGCCCCCATGGAAATGGGCCCGCTCTTCTCGCCCGACGGGGAGGGGCGCTTCGCCTTCCGGCTGGCCCCGGGACGAATGCCCGTTGACCTGGAGGGTTCCGACGTGCGGGCCCTCGAGGAGGGGGCGATCAGCCACTCCCGGATCGATTTCGCATCGATCGGGCGTCCTCCTCGCTGACCGCGGGCTCGACGGGCTCACCGGGCTCCACCCCGAGGAATTTCGCGGAGGGGTCCTCCTCCCGGTGTACGGAGGCGAGCGGCACCTCCACCTCGGTCGTCCGGCCGAGGAATTCGAGGAGTACCCGGATCCGTTGGCGTGAGCTGACTACCTGCGTGACGATGGCATCGACGTTGCGGAAGGGGCCCTCGGTGATGCGCACCTCCGAACCGACCTCAATGACGGGATCGGGGTGGTCGTAGAGTTCCTCGGGCAGCCGGGACCGCAGGTTGGCGATCAATCCCGCGGGGACGGAGGGAATGTCACTGCCGTAGCGGACCACCCCGGTCACCCCGGGGAGGGACAGCAAGTGGCGGAGATTCTCCGAAAGCGGGCAACAGCAGAAGAGGTAGCCGGGAAAGAGGGCCTCGGTGAAGCGGACCTTCCCCCGGCGGGTGGTCTTGGTGTACCGGATGCGCGGGGCGAAGACCTCGGCCCCGACCCGCGCGCGGATCTGGCCGGCGGCCTGGTGCTCCTTCTTGACGGTGCTTCGCAGGCAGAACCAACGGGCTGCTTCCGTTTCCTCATCTCCCATCCGGGCGATTCAGGAACCTTCCCCGCTCTCGGTCAACAGGGGGAATCGCGACGGGTTGTGCCCCTCGGCTCGCAGGGCCCGGCGGAGCGCCTCCCGGTCGATCCGCGCCCCCGGGGCAATCCCGTTCTCGGCGAACCAGCCCCGGTTTACCTCGACGGCCAGGGCGATGTCCCGCCGGGCCGAGCGCACGTGCACCTCCACGTGCGGGTGGAGGGGATAGACCTCCCGGAGGACGCCGTCCGCGGTGAAGAAGCCGATGTCGAGGGGCAGGGGCGTGTTCCGCATCCAGAAACGCGCCCGCTGCGGCCGGCCAAAAAAGAAGGCCATGCCGCGGTCCGCCGGCAGGAACTCCCGCTCCTGCAATCCGCGGCTCCTCTCCCCGGAGGTGACGGCCAGCTCGAGTTGCAGGTCGGCGTCACCGAGCCGGACGGGGTGGGGACCGGCCCCGGCCGTGGTCCCGGCGGGTCCGGAACCACACGCGGCCAACAGGAGGAGGGCGACACCGAGGGCGAGGCTGTGGCGAAGGGTGCGAATGATTGCACGGTGGGCCGGGGTACCGCTCCCCGGCAAGGCGGAATCGGGACGGGGCGGGGCGGGGGCACCGGGGAAGTGGGAGGCGCCCCGGCGGCACCCGGGTTTTCGCCTCGTCCCTTGGGGGCAGCCTCCGCTAGAAGACGGGCCATGCGGATGACGGTCTTCTACGCCTCCCCGGAGCAAGACGCGGATCTCCTCTACGGGGGCGGGTTCCGCGCGCCGGACCCCTTTCTCGCCTGGGAAATCGAGGGCTCCTTCCGTGCGGCCCTCTCCCCGCTGGAGATTGACCGCGCCCGCCGGACGAGCCGGTTTGCGGAAGTGCTCTCCCTCCAGTCGCTGGGGGAGGAATCGGGCGCGGGCCGCGACCCGGTCGGCCAGGTCCTTTGGTTGGCCCGGCAGGCAGGCGCCACCACCCTGGGCTTGCCCGAGGACTTCCCGGGCCGGATGGCCTTTCGCCTGCGCGAGGAGGGGGACCTCCCCATCGAGTGGCTGGACCGTCCGGTCTGCAGCGGACGTCTGCGCAAGACCGCTTCCGAGGAAAAGGCGATCGCCGAGGTCAACGCGGTCATCGCCGGCGCCTTCGCCCGGGTGCGCGCGCGCCTGGAGGCCGCCCGGGTCGACGGGGACTGGATCCGCGACGAGGAGGGGGAGATCCTCACCTCGGAGGAGCTTCGTCGCACCATCGGGAGGCATTGCCTCGATCAGGGCTGCACCGCCGAGGGCACCATCGTGGCCGCGGGCGACCAGGCCTGTGACCCGCACGAGCGGGGCCACGGTCCGCTCCCCGCCCACGAGCTGATCATCATCGACATCTTTCCCCGCAGCGATTCCACGGCCTACTACGGCGACCTCACCCGCACCTTCCTCAAGGGCCGGGCCCGCCCGGAACAGCGGCGCATGGTCGAGGCGGTCCGGCGGGCCCAGGAGATCGCCCTCGCCGAGACCCGGGCGGGGATCACGGGGGAGGCGGTCCATGGCGCGGTGGTGCGTTCGTTCGAGCGGGACGGCTGGGAGACGGGCACCTCGCCGCAGGGCTCCTACGGCTTCCTCCACGGGACCGGCCACGGCCTGGGGCTGGAGTTGCACGAGGAGCCGCGCGTCTCCCCGCGCGGGGGAGAGCTGGGCGAGGGCATGGTGGTGACCCTCGAGCCGGGCCTCTATGTGCGCGGGATCGGGGGCTGCCGGATTGAGGATGTGGTCTCGGTGCGGGCGGAGGGCGTGAAGAAGCTCTCCGAGGTCAGCCGGGAGTGGGAAATCCCATGACGGGCTCCGGGCTGGAGCCGGATCTCCGGGCCTACGGGGAACTTCTCGCCGCCATCGCGGGTACGCGGGTGCTGGTAGCCGGCGATGTCATGCTGGACCACTACATCTGGGGGGACAGCCTGCGCATCTCGCCGGAGGCCCCGGTCCCGGTCGTCGAGGTGGAGCGGGATACCTTCGCGGGGGGCGGCGCGGCCAATGTGTCCCTCAACCTCGCGGCCCTCGGGGTCGGCACCCTCCTCTGCGGGCGCACGGGTGCCGACGAGGCGGGGGAAAGGCTGGGGGAGATCCTCCGGGCCGAGGGGGTCGGGCGGGTTCCCGGGCCGGCGGCACCGCAAACCCTCGAGAAGACCCGGGTGATGGCCCGGAACCAACAGCTCTGCCGGATCGACCGGGAAGCCCCGCGGGAGGGGTACGCGCTCGGGGGGGTTGGCCTGGAGGACGATCTCGCCACCGCCATGGAGGACTGCCAAGCGGTGATTGCCTCGGATTACGGAAAAGGGGCGATCGCGCCGGCCTGGCTGGAATGGGCGCGCGGGGAGGTGGGCCGCCGCGGGATCCCTCTCGCCCTCGATCCGAAGCCGGCTCTCTCCGATCCGGTCCCGGGGCTCGACTTGCTCACCCCGAACCGGACGGAGGCTCTTCGCCTGGCCGGGCTGCCGGAACGGCCGGAAAGGGGGGCCTTCCCGGTGGCGGAGGTCTGCCGCCGGATCCGCCAGCGCTGGCAGCCGCGTTTCCTCGTGGTCACGCTCGGGCCGGAGGGCATGGTGGTGAGCGTGGGGCCGGGCGAAGAGGAAGTGATCCCCACCTACGCCCGCAGTGTCTTCGATGTTTCCGGGGCGGGCGATACCGTGGTGGCCGCCCTCACCGCCGCCCTCGCCGCGGGTACCGACTTGCGCACGGCCGCCTGCCTCGCCAACCGCGCCGCTGGGGTGGTCGTGGGGAAGGTGGGCACGGCCACGGCCACGCCCGGGGAAATTCTCGCCCACCGCGAGCGCCATCCCGCCCCCTGAATGGTGCCACGACCACGGGCAGGAGAACCGGGGCCGGGCGGGCGGGCCGTCTTCCTCGACCGCGACGGTACCCTCATCGTGGACCGGCACTACCTCGGGGACCCGGAAGGGGTCGAGCTGCTCCCGGGCGCCCGTGAGGGAATCCACCGCCTCCGCGAGCTGAGCTATCGCTTGTTCCTCTTCACCAACCAGAGCGGGATCGGGCGGGGCTGGATCACCCGCGAGCAGGTCGACGCCTGCAACCGGCGGATGGAGGAACGGCTCGGGCTGGCGGAGGGCTTTGCCGGGATCGGGGTAGCCCCGGAACGGCCGGACGAGCCCGCCGTCTACCGGAAGCCCTCGCCCCGCTACCTGCGGGAATGTGTCGACCGTTTCCACCTGGATCCGGCCGCCTGTTGGATGGTCGGCGACCAGCCCCGCGACGTCGAGGCCGGCCGGGCGGCCGGGATGGGGGTCGCCCGCATCCTCGCGGAGGGGGACCGCTGCCCGGAGACGGGCGCCCCGGCTTTCCCCGACCTGGCGGCCTTCGCCCGCTGGCGGGCGGAGGAGGAGACCGGGAGGACCGGAGGGGACCATGGGTGAGCACCGCGAGGGCGAGGCTCTCGAGGTTCTCTACCGCATCAGCAGTCTGGTCGGGGAGGTGGAGGATCCGCGGGAAGCCCTCCAGAGGATCCTCGACGAGATCGCCGCCTTCTTCGGCGCGGCCAGTGCCTCCGTCTCGCTGCTGTACCCGGAAACGCGGGATCTGCGCATCGAGGCGAGCGCGGGCCTGCCGGCCGGCTCCGCGGACTTCGCCCTGGAACTTGGGGTGGGGGTGACGGGCTGGGTCGCCCTGCACGGGGAAGCTCTGGTCCTCCCGCATACGGAACGGGATCCGCGCTACGTGGCCCTCCGCCCGGGTGTGCGCTCGGAGATCGCCGTGCCCATGGAGGAGCGCGGCCAGGTCATCGGGGTCGTTAATCTGGACAGTGACCAGCCGGAGCGCTTCGGACCGGGCGATCTCCCGCTGTTGCGCCTCCTCACCCGCGAGGCCACCCGGGCGGTCTCCCAGCTCTGGACGGTCCAGCAACTGCGCACGCGGGCGTCCCAGTTGGAGGTCCTCGTCCAGCTGGGCCAGTCGATCGTCTCCAAGCGGGACCCGGACCAACTCCTCGACTCGGTCGCCGAAGCGGCCCGGCTCCTGCTCGGGGCCCGCCTTGCCGCCGTCTTCCTCCGGGGCGACCGGGATGGCCGCCTGGTGCTGCGGGCCCTCCGGGAAGAGGCTGGGCCCCGCGCCTACGGGGAGGAACTGGGGGTGGAGGAAAGCTCGCTGGGCACCGCGGTCCGCCAGAAACGTCAGGTAGAGGTACTCGACCTCGCCCGCACGGAGGAACACCACTTCGTCCGGCTGGTCCAGGAAGAGGGCCTGGTCTCCATGCTGGCCACGCCGGTCCTCTTCGAGGGGGAACCGCTCGGCGTGCTGTCGGTCTACCTGGACCACGCCCACCGCTTCAACAACGACGAGAAAAAGCGGATGACCGCCCTCGCCAGCCTCGGGGCGGTCGCCCTCGAGAACGCCCGGCTCTACCGCCGGATCTTTGAGTCCGAGGAGCAGCTGAACCGCAACGACAAGCTCACCACTCTCGGCCTGCTCTCCGCGGAGATTGCCCACGAGATTCGCAACCCGCTCACGGTGATCGAACTGCTCTTCAGCTCGATCGACTTCGAGTGGCCGCAGGGAGACGAGCGGTACGAGGACATCCGCATCATCCGCGAGAAGATCGCCGAGCTGGAGGGCATCGTCTCGCGGGTGCTCGACTTCGGCAAGCCGGGGGCGGCCCTGCGCTCGCGCTACCGCTTGGCCACCCTCGTCGAGGAAAGCCTGCAGCTGGTGCGCATCAAGCTGCAGCAGGCGCGGGTGGAGGTGTCCTTCGCCTGCCCGGATCCTCTCCGCGGGGCCGAGGTCGACGCGAACAAGGGCCAGATCCAACAGGCCATCCTCAACTTGCTGATCAACTCCCTCCAGGCGATGCCCGACGGGGGCCGCATCGGGCTGGAGCTCGCCGCGGAAGGGGAGGGGGAGGAGATCCTCTGCCTGGCGATCGAGGATACCGGTACGGGGATCGACCCCGGGCTGGAGCGGCGGATCTTCGACTCCTTCCTCTCCGGAGAGTCGGAGGGGTCGGGGCTCGGGCTCTCCATCGTCAAGCGCATCCTCGCCGCCCACCGCGGCGAGATCACCCTCGCCCGCACGGGGCCGGGGGGCAGCCGCTTTGAGCTGCGCCTGCCGCGGGCTCAGTAAAACACCCGCGGTACCGCCCCCGGGGGAACTGCGGGAGGCGGTCCTCCGGGGCGGGATCCACCGATTGGTAAGTCACTCGGGATCAATCCCCTGTGGTTTGTTACAAAAATGTCACAGAGTCCGGCCGCTTTGCTCTTGTTGGCGACCGCCTCCCGGCTCACCCCATGGAGGCGCAACCTAGTTGCCAACCAACCAACCTCACATCGAAAGCAACCTAGAATCCATGAAGGATACCAAGAAACTCCTCAGCGTGGTCGGTCTCGGCGCGGCGGTCACCGCCTCGGCCGTGATGGCCCGCGACGAGATCCGCATTGTCGGATCCTCCACGGTCTTCCCCTACACGCAGGCGGTCTCGGAGCAGTTCTCCAACTCCACCGGGTCACCCTCCCCGATTGTGGAATCAACCGGCACTGGCGGGGGGATGAAGATCTTCTGCCAGGGGATCGGCGCGTCTTACCCCGACGTTACCGGTGCCTCCCGCGCCATGAAGGCGTCCGAGTGGGAGCTCTGCCAGGAAAACGGGGTCACCGACATCACCGAGGCGATGATCGGCTTTGACGGCCTTTCCATGGCCCTCTCCCGCCAGAACGACTTCGACTGGGACCTCTCCCTCGAGGAAATCTACCTCGCTCTCGCTGCCGAAGTCCCGGTCGACGGGGAGTGGCAGGAAAACCCGTACCGGACCTGGTCGCAGATCAACCCGGAGCTCCCCGACACCGAGATCCTCGTCTACGGGCCTCCCCCGACCTCCGGCACCCGTGACGCCTTCGTCGAACTGGCCATGCACGCCGGTTGCGAGGAGCTCGACTATGTGCAGGAAGGCGGATTCGACGGCGATTGGGTCGAGGAAAACTGCTCGCGCATGCGCACCGACGGCCAGTTCGTCGAGGCTGGCGAGAACGACAACCTCATCGTGCAGCGCCTCAACGCCGACCCGAACTCCTTCGGGATCTTCGGCTACTCCTTCCTCTTCGAGAACCTCGACGCCCTCAAGCCGGTCGCCATCAACGGCGTGGACCCGTCCCCGGAGACCATCGCCGACAAGTCCTACCCGGTCTCCCGCCCGCTCTTCTTCTACGTGAAGAACGCGCACCGCGGCGTCATCCCGAACATGCAGGTCTTCATCGAGGAGTACATGTCCGAGGACGCCCTTGCCCCGGGGGGCTACCTCAGCGAGCGCGGGCTGGTCTCCCTCAGCGATGACCGCCGCGCCCGGCTGCAGGACGCCGTGATCAACGGCAAGAGCATGTCCGGCAAGTAACCGGCCGCGCTTCTCCCGGAAATTCTGGACGGGACGCCGGGACAGTCCGATCCTTCCCGGCGTCCTTTTCCTTTTTCCCCGCCGATGGCCCTCACCGCCTTCACCGTACTCTTCGCGGTTTCGATCGCCGGCTACCTCTGGAACCGGAGGGCCGCCAGTGTCCTCCGCGAGGGGGGCGCCCGCCTCCATTCGCTGAGCGGCTTCCACGGGCTCTATTCCTTCCTCACCGCGGCCATCCCGGCGGTGGTGGTGGTCCTTTTCTGGTTGATCCTGCAAGGTCCGATCATCGACTGGCTGGTGATGAGCGGCCTGCCCGCGGGCACCCTCGACGGCCTCTCCAAGGGAGCCCGCCAGCTCACCCTCGCCGAAATCAAGTCCATTGCCGGCGGCCGGATCTTCGGCACGCCCGAACCGTGGAAACTGGAGGCCGCCGAGCGTCTCAACTCCCTCCGCCAGGTCGGCTCGGTCCTCATGGTGATCGTGGCCGCCGCCCTCAGTGGACTGCTGGTCCTCCTCGCCCGCCAGAAGGTTTCCGATATCTTTCGTGCCCGCCACAAGGTCGAGCGCACCCTCTCCGGGCTCATGATTTTCTGCGCGACGGTCGCCATCTTCGTGACCTTCGGGATCGTCGCGTCCCTCCTCTTCGAGACGGTCCGCTTCTTCGAGCGGGTCCCAGTCGGGGAATTCCTCTTCGGGCTCAACTGGGAGCCCCAGATCCCTCTCCGCGAGGACCAGGTCGCCGCCGAGGGCGCCTTCGGGTGGATCCCGGTCATCCTCGGCACGATCGTCATCACGATCCTCGCCCTCCTCCTCTCCATCCCGGTCGGCCTGATGTCGGCGATCTACCTGAACGAGTTCGCTCCCAAGCGCGTGCGTGCCGTCGCCAAGCCGATTCTCGAGATCCTCGCCGGGGTTCCCACGGTCGTCTATGGCTTCTTCGCCATTCTCGTGGTCGCGCCGGCCCTCCGCTCCTTTGGCGCCTCCCTCGGCATCCCGGTCTCGCCGAACACGGCCATGGCCGCCGGCGGGGTCATGGGGATCATGCTCATTCCCTTCATCTCCTCCTTTGCCGAGGACGCCCTCTCCGCCGTTCCCCAATCCCTCCGCGAGGGCTCCCTCGGGCTGGGCTCCACCCGGGCGGAGATGGTCACCAAGGTCCTCTTTCCCGCCGCCATCCCGGGCATCGTCGGGGGGATTCTCCTCGCCGTCAGCCGGGCCATCGGAGAGACCATGATCGTCGTGATGGCCGCCGGCCTCATTGCCAAGCTCACCGTCAACCCGCTGGAGAGCGTCACCACGGTCACGGTCCAGATCGTCACCCTGCTGATCGGCGACACCTCCTTCGACAACCCGAAGACCCTCGCCGCCTTCGCCCTCGGGATGATGCTCTTCCTGGTGACGCTCGTCATCAACATCTTTGCCATCCGCATCGTCCGCAAGTACCGCGAGATCTACGACTGAGGACCCGCCCCCACCACCATGGACCTACCGCCCGTACTCCGCTCCGAGAAAGGAGCCATCGAGACGATCCGCAAAGGGGTGCGGAAGCGGAATCGCTCCCAGATCTTCCTGCAAATCCTCGGCATCGGCGCGATCTCCTTCGCCTTTCTCATGCTCGCCATCCTCCTGCTGTCGCTGACCAGCACGGGGTACAAGGCCTTCGTCCAGACCTACCTCACCCTCGATGTCTATGTGGATCCGGCCGAGGTCTCCGAGGAACAACTTCCCCGCGGAGGGTTCGACGATGTCATCGAGGCGGCCCTTCTCCAGTACTTTCCCGAGGCCGGTGAAGACCGGGCCACCCGGCGCGCCCTCGGTGGCCTTCCCTCCAACGGCGCCCAGTTCATCCTCCGCGACAAGGTGGCCGCCGATCCCTCCCGGATCGGCGAAACCATCCGGATCTCCGTACCGGTTTCCGATCCCTACGATCAGCTGAACAAGGGGCTGATCGACCGGGAAACGCCCGAGCAGCGCCGCCGGGTCGACAACCGCGAGGTCGCCTGGTTCGACGCTCTCAAGGAGGAGGGCCTCATCCGCACGAAGTTGAACTGGGGCCTGATTACCCGCCCGGACAGCCGCTTCCCGGAGCTCGCCGGCTTGAAGGGTGCCCTCATCGGGTCCTTCTGGGCGCTGCTGGTCTGCTTCGTGATCTCCTTCCCGCTCGGGATCGGGGCGGCCATCTACCTGGAGGAATTCGCCCCGAAGAACCGGGTCAGTGACCTCATCGAGGTCAACATCAACAACCTCGCCGCGGTTCCCTCCGTGGTGTTCGGGTTGCTCGCCCTCGCCGTGTTCCTCGGCTGGTTCGGCATGCCGCGGTCGGCCCCACTCGTCGGGGGGATGACCCTCTCGCTGATGACCATGCCCACGATCATCATCGCCACCCGCGCCGCCCTCAAGGCGGTCCCCCCCTCCATCCGCGAGGCCGCCCTCGGGGTCGGCGCCTCCAAGCACCAGGTGGTCTTCGGCCACGTCCTTCCGCTCGCCTTCCCGGGCATCCTCACGGGCACGATCATCGGGCTCGCCCAGGCCCTCGGGGAAACCGCCCCGCTCCTCCTGATCGGGATGAACGCCTTCATTACCTCCGCGCCGGCCACCCCCCTGGATGCCTCCACCGCTCTGCCCACCCAGATCTTCATCTGGGCGGACAGCCCGGAACGCGGCTTCGTCAGCCGGACCTCCGCCGCGATTCTCGTCCTTCTCAGTTTCCTGATCGTGATGAACGGGCTCGCGATCTTCCTTCGCAACAAGTTTGAGCGCAAATGGTGACCGACTCTTCCAGTACCCAGCCGATCCGGGAGACCGCACGCCCGGTTCACCAGGAACGGACCAAGATCTCCACCCACGAGGTCGATGTCTTCTACGGGGCCGCCCAGGCCATCCGGAAAGTCAGCATCGACCTCTACGAAAAGGCGGTCACCGCCTTCATCGGCCCCTCCGGCTGCGGGAAGTCCACCTTCCTCCGTTGCCTGAACCGCATGAACGACACGATCGATGTCGCCCGGGTCGAGGGCACCATCCTCCTCGACGGACAGGATATCTACGACCCGAAGGTCGATCCGGTCCAGCTGCGGGCCCGGGTCGGGATGGTCTTCCAGAAGCCCAACCCCTTCCCCAAGTCCATCTACGACAATATCGCCTACGGCCCGCGCATCCACGGCCTCGCCACCCGCAAGTCCGACTTCGACGACATCGTCGAGTGGTCCCTCCGCAAGGCCGCCATCTGGGACGAGGTGAAGGACCGGCTCGACCAGCCGGGTACGGGCCTCTCCGGCGGACAGCAACAACGGCTCTGCATCGCCCGCGCCCTCGCCGTGCAGCCGGAGGTGCTCCTCATGGATGAGCCCTGCTCGGCCCTCGACCCGATCGCCACCGCCAAGGTGGAGGAACTGATCGCCGAGATGAAGATGGAGTACACCATCGTCATCGTGACCCACAACATGCAGCAGGCCGGCCGCGTCGCCGACCGCACGGCCTTTTTCTATCTCGGTGACCTCATCGAGTACGAAACGACGGCCAAGCTCTTCATGAACCCCCGCGAGGAACAGACGGAGGCCTACATCTCCGGCCGCTTCGGCTGAACCGCGAACGGTGCGCGCCCCCGATCCGCTTGCCCTTTCCTCCCCGCGTCGTTAAGGAATCGATATGGAACGCTACTACGAAGCCGAGCTGAAAGGCATCCAACAGGACATTATCCTGATGGCCGAGAAGGCGATATTCAACACTCGCCGCGTGCTCGAGCTCTTTGAGAAACGCGACCGCGACATCTGCCGCCAGATCATCGCCGAGGACGAGGAAATCGATCAGCTGGAGCTGAAGATCGACCAGGCCGCCGTCCAGTACATGACCCTCTACCAGCCGGTCTCCGTCGACGTGCGGCTGATTGCCATGGCGATCAAGACGACCCACGACATCGAGCGGATCGGGGACGAGGCCTCCAGCATCGCCAAGCGCATGCTCCGGCTCTTCGAGAGGGATGAACTCCCGGGAGACAACCGCAGCGAAATGCTCGGGATCCCGGAGGCCACCTCCATTGCCCTCGCCATGCTCAAGAATGCCGTCGACGCCTTCATCGAGAAGGATGTTGCCAAGTGCCACTCGGTCGTCGACCGGGACGCCGAGGTCGACTCCCTCAACCACGAGAATTTTGAGGGTTTCCTCGAGCGCTTGACGAGCGAGCGGGACAACGCCGAGGCCCTCATGGAGCTGGTCCTCATTTCCAAGTCCATCGAGCGGATCGCCGACCACGCCAAGAACATCGCCCGGGAGGTCGTCTACTACGTCACCGGGGAGGAGCTCCGGCACAGTGGCAAGGGGCCGAGCCGGAGCGAGCGCGGCGTCCAGGGCTGATCCGCCCGCATGGGCCTCCCCGAAGTTCTCCTCGCCCTCGGCCTGTTGGTGCTGGTCGCCGGGGTCGCCCTCGGTCTCAACGCCCACAGCCACCGCTCCCTCCGCCGGAATGTGGAGCGCCTCGCCGGGCGCTTCGGACTCGAGGAGGTCAGCGGCCCTCAGCCCCGGATCGGCCTCTGGCCGCGACCGCCCGCCCTCCACGGGACCTGGGAGGGCCGCGAACTCGCCCTCGAACCGGTCGCCACGGGGTGGAAGGGGACTCGCCAGTCGGTCACCGCCCTCCACATGGAGACTTCCCTCCGCAAGGACGCCATCGTTCGCCTCCGGTCCCGGCGGGGACTCAACCGTCTCGAGCGCAGTGATCTCGGCAAGCTCACCCGCGTCGCCGGTCACAAGCCGGAGTTCGACCAGCGCATCTCCGTCGCCACCAACCTTCCCGCCTGGTTCGTCCTCCGCTTCCCCGCCTCCACCGCCGACCGCGTCCTCGACGAATTGGGGACCACCGCCGGTTCCATCACCCTCGCCCAGGGCCGTCTCTCCTACCACGAACTGGGCCTCCCCGCCGGCAAGAACACTGCCGCCCGCCTCGAACGCGTTACCCTCCTCCTCGCCCACCTCGCCACCACCCTCGAGTCCCCCTCCGATGAGGCGGTCTCTCAGGACACGGGTGAGCCCTGAAGAGATCGATCGTCTTCTCGGTCTCGCTCTTCAGGTCCGGTGAGCCGCTTTCCCCGAACGCGGGTAAGCACTGACGAGATCGATCGTGGTTTCGGTTTCGCTCTTCGAGTCTGCTAAGACGCTTTACCCGAACGCGGGTGAGCACAGCAATGGACCGGAAAAGCGACCCGCCCACCGCCGGTAGCAAGGAGGGGGCGGAGGAGAACGGCGAGAGAGTAGGACCCTCAAAGAGCTCCTTTGCCCAACAAGCGGTCCCGCGGGGACGGACCAAGAAAACGACAGTTCGGTCCCGTTCAGATCATCTCGCCCTTTGAGTAAGCCATCTCAAGGACGGTTCCCGGGTGTTCTTAAGCCGTTGGGTTGCGGACGGTCTGTCCCTCACACAGAGCCCAGCCGGGGCCGGCGAGGATCGGGAACCCCTCGATCTCCGCGCGCTGGGGCAGGGTCCGGAATCTATCACCCTTTGGGTGAACCGTCCCGGGAAGGTTCGCGGGTGTTCCTCCATCGTTGGGCAGTCAGCGGTCTGTCCCCCACACAGAGCCCAGCCGGGGCCGGCGAGGATCGGGGAACCCCCCGATCTCCGCGCGCCGGAGCATTGTCCGGAACCTTTCACCCTTTGGGTGAACCGTCCCGGGAAGGTTCGCGGGTGTTCCTCCATCGTTGGGCAGTTAGCGGTCTGTCCCCTACACAGAGCCCAGCCGGGGCCGGCGAGGATCGGGAACCTCCCGATCTCCGCGCGCCGGAGCATTGTCCGGAACCTTTCACCCTTTGAGTGAGCCGCCCCGGGAAGGGTTTCGGCAGTTCTTGCCTCTGTGGGCAGTCAGTGGTCTGCCCCCCACACGTAGCCCAACCGGGGCAGGCGAAGATCGGGGAACCACCCGATCTCCGCGCACCGGAGCAGGGTCCGGAATCTATCACCCTTTGGGTCAACCGTCCCGGGAAGGTTCGCGGGTGTTCCTCCATCGTTGGGCAGTCAGCGGTCTGTCCCTCACACGTAACCCAACCGGGGCCGGCGAGGATCGGGAACTTCCCGATCTCCGCGCGCCGGAGCATTGTCCGGAACCTTTCACCCTTTGAGTGAGCCGCCCCGGGAAGGGTCGCGGGTGTTCCTCCATCGTTGGGCAGTCAGCAGTCTGTCCCCCAAACGTAACCCAACCGGGGCCGACGAGGATCGGGGAACCCCCCGTTCTCCGCGCGCCGGAGCATTGTCCGGAACCTTTCACCCTTTGGGTGAGCCGCCCCGGGAAAGGTTTCCGCAGTTCTTGCCTCTGTGGGTTACAGACGGTCTGTCCCTCATACAGGGCCCAACCGGGGCCGGCGAGGATCGGGGGATCATGCGATCTCGGCCCGTGGGTGTTCCGACTTCGGATCTACTTCGTCGGGATAGCGCCCGAGTCCCACCTGGTTCTGGCCACCGGGAGGAAACGCCCGCACTCGAGCCGCTGCGCGCTCCGGCCGTCGGGGTAGAGCGCCGACTGTCCTCCTCCCTCCTCGGTCGCTCGAGGGCATGCTATCTTCGCGGCGAACGCTGGGGTTCCCGGGGGAACTCCACGGCGCAGAGGGTCTCTCCGGTGGAGTCGACGATTCTCGAGGCCCCCTGGGGAAGCCTCTTCCAGCTCTGGAGCCTTGGCTCTTCGGGCGGTGCGGCGCCCGGGAGAGCTCTGCGGGGGGAGAGTGACCGAGGATGGAAAAGGCGCCGTATCGTGGTGTGCAACCAACCCGCCGGGATTCCCGGGAGGGGAACGGTACGTCGCGGGAGGAATCGTGCTAGGATGGCGCTCCGCCGGTGAAATTCTTTCCACGAATTCCGGGAAAAGATCCCGCAGGTCAAGCTTGTCGACCTCAGGGCTCCTGTTATCCATCATTCCCAAAGTGCCGGGAATCAGGGGAGAGACGGTGAACCTCGAAAAAAAAGCCGCCGTCCCCGACAGAAGCATCCCGCCAACCGGAGCC
>P_2C_Liq_2_UnCtyDRAFT_1000182_pt1 | contig 18051 bp, 16 predicted proteins | sample Pon2CUnioCityCA_FD_10236 | JGI IMG/M metagenome (IMG submission 10236) | reverse complement strand
CCTAGTGCAGCAACTGGAGTAGCTGCATGTCTTAATAAATTGGCACGGGGAAAAACGGGAATTATACTTTGCGGCGGCAATATGGATACCCTGAACTGGGCACTACGATAAGTTTACAGCCACTATGATAAGTCTGTTTGCGCTATTTTGAGTAAATCCCGTACGTTTACCTCACCAACCAAAAAACCTNGGANTNNCTCCTACAAAGGCATCGTCATTACGACGGTGCCTTTTTCTTTTTGAAAAGAGGTCGTAACCGTCCAATCCTTTGGTCTTTTACTTCTTGAACGATTAAAAGCGATGCGGTCTTGAATCAATGCGAGCCCGTGCCCGGTGCCCCCTTGTCTGCTGTGCTCACCGTATCCCGAATCCTCCACTTTTAAGGTCAATTTTGATGCTGTACGGCGCGCCTCAATGTGAATAGTCGGTGCTTTACGTCCCTCATGTCCGGCATACTTAAAACTATTTTCAACAAGCGGTTGGAACAAACCCGTAGGAATACGCACTTTACGCAATGCTTTAGGAATGTCTATGGTCACTTCGACGTGCGCATAAGAGCCTTTTTTCTGAAGGGCGATATAAGCGCGTAATTGCTTTTCTACGGAACCCAATTCTATGGTCTGATCGTCCTGTTCTTCAAGTAGGGAGCGTAAAAATTGGCCCAGATCAGATAAATATTCCTGAGCCTGCTCAATAAGCTCCTGGTTGAGGAAAGCACTAACATTGTTTAATTGGTTAAAGAGAAAATGAGGACGAATGGTATTCTTGTAATTTTCTAGAGCCAATTCCGCCTCCTGCTGACTCAACTTTGCTCGAGCCGCTGTCATTCTACTTCGATAGTTAGTAATAATACCGACCAATACTACCGCAAATAAAAGTACCGTAACGCTTAACGCTGTTTTACGCAGTTTTGACTCTCGTTGATATCTGGCTATTTCATTTCGCCCACGGGCCAATTCAAAGGCCAAAAATTTACTCTGTCCCTCATCCACGGCAGCAAGTGCCCTTTTATTCGCTAGCACCTCCGCCTTCAATGCGGTTGCTAAAGTCTCCCCTAATAAGGCGTATGCTGTCCATTTGCCTCGTGCCTTTGCCTCGAGCGACCAGAACTGTTTCTCGTGTGCAAATTGAATACAGCGCGCCAAAGCCTGCTGATCCAGCGCGTTCAAATTCAAAGCCCTGAAGTAAATGTTCTTTTTATCAATATCGGGTATGGTTTGATCAATCAATTCAAGGGCCCTTGCGATGAGAGTGTCTGCGGCAGCTGAATCCTGCCCCAGCTTGCGCAAAGCCTCCGCCCGGACAGCATATGCTTCACTTGGATTGATGCCTCCATCGACTTGACGGCAAATGGCCAAAACAGAATCGCTGTACAACAATACTTCTTCATAACGTCCGTAATCCAGCAAATAAGTCGTGTAATTTCCTGCAGCCGTAGCCCACGATTCCGCATTACCCTCACGTAAGCGCATGGTCTCCTCAGCGATGGGTAGAATTTCTTCTCCGGCTCCAAGGGCCCAATAGGCGTGTGCCTTCAACAACAATATGCGCGCAATTCCTTTCTCGTCATTCGACGCACGGAAAAGTAGTTCTGCTCTTTCTAAATACGTCAATGCCTCAAAACTCACCCCATTACGCACAATCTCACGTGCCATCAAATATGAGCCCCATGCTTCCTCTGTTTCATCACCGCCTTCCAATAGCGCCGTCATAAGGGTCTTAAAGGCAGCAGAATCCGGATGTATCGATAGGGCTTCATAAACGCCACTGGGCACGTCCGGTTGCTCTGATGAAGAACATCCTGCCCATAACATCGCAAGGAGCACAAAAGCAAGGAACTTATTCATCGTTATCTAGGGCATTTATCCGAGCCTTCGCAGCATCGAGCTTTGTTCCGTCTTGCAAAACAATGTAGTTGGGTCCACTGGTATACACCTCTGAAATTAATGCACGTTGAACCACAATACTTTTGTGAATACGCACAAAGCCGTCACTCAATACGTCCGTGAAACTTTTCAGTGTCCGCGCCATCAAGTGGTGTTCACCGTTGGTCAAGACTACCTCTGTATAATTACGCTGGCCGCGTAAAAAGGCGATATCGGCCTCAGGCAGTTCGCGAAAAGTCCCTTTTAAGAGCAGTTTTATCTTTTGTTCCCGACGCACCTTTACGGGAACCAGAGATTCCACTTTTACCAGGGCTTGCTCTAAACGCTTTGGAGTAATGGGCTTTAAAATGTAATCTACCGCAGTTTCAAACGCCTCCAAACTGTAATGAGAATGCGCCGTAACGAACACGATGTTACCCACATCGGACTGTATTCTTTTCGCCACATCAAGCCCCATGGCATGCGGCATCTCCATGTCCAAAAAAACCAATTCCGGAGCGTTGTTTTCGCACCACAATTCAAATTCTCGGTACTGGGTAAACCCTTTTACCTCTGCTTGCGGCAACAATTTCTCCAATTGAAAAACCATTCCCCGAACAGCGATTATTTCATCGTCCAAAACTCCTATGTGACGGACGGTTTTCACTTTTGATAACCGCTAAGCATTCGGGCAACATATTTTCCGATAATGTCGAATTCCAAATTAATGCGATCGCCCAATTTTAAATGATGAAACACCGTGTGCTCATAGGTGTAAGGGATGATGGCAACACTAAAACCGCCCGCTATGGAATCGACTACAGTAAGTGATGTTCCGTTCACCGTAATGGACCCTTTTTCTACCGTAACATTGCCAAGGGATGGGTCGTAGGAAAATGAAAAAATCCACGATCCGTCTTCCTCTTTTATGGAAGTACATTCACCTATTTGATCCACGTGACCCTGAACAATGTGACCATCCAAACGCGCGCCCATCGTCATACAACGTTCTAGGTTAATAGGGTCGCCTTCCTTTAAATCGCCAATAGCTGTTTTTGCAATGGTCTCCTCAATGGCCGTTACGCGGTACGTTCGGTCGCCAAAAATTTCTACCACCGTCAAGCAAATGCCATTATGGGCGACGCTTTGATCTACTTTCAATTCGCTCGCAAGGTCTGAAGCGACAAATAATTCTAGGTTTCCGCCGTTCTTTTCGACCTTAGCAACCTTGCCTAATTTTTCAATAATTCCAGTAAACATGAAGGGTTCTTTGTGGTTGGTTAAAATAGTACATTTGACACTAAATGAATGACGTAATGAAAATCACAACATACACTCCTGATTACAATGGCAGCATCGCTATTGTTTATACCGATTCAAAAGAACTTTCTCAACATTTAAACGAGGCACAACTCGATCGCGTTCATGCGCTTGGCGAAAAGTTTGAAGAAAAATGGTTGGAAGTTCAAGCGGGCACAGATACTGCTTGGGTGTATAAGCTTGGAAAAACTACAGATGCGGATGCACGCGCAGAGAAAATGCGTCAAGCCGGTAATACGTTGGTCCTCAAGGCAAATGCCGCATACCTGGATCGCATTGCCCTATTGGGTGCACACGTGCCGCATGTAGCCGAAGGTGCCATTTTGGGGAATTACCAGTTCCTCCGTTACTTCTCAGACAGCCATAAGCGTAAAAATTCCATGGCCCAATTGTTCGTTTCAAAAGAAGACGAACAAACCCTTGCACCCATCGCCATTGCAACGATGGGTACGCTCTTTGCGCGAGAATTGGTCAATACGCCCGTCATTGATTTAACGGCAACTGACTTGGCCAATCAAGCAAAAGAAGCAAGCAAACGACACGGTTTTTCAATAGAAGTCCTAGAGAAAAAACAAATCGAAAGCCTCAAGATGGGCGGATTACTGGCTGTGAATTACGGTTCTCCAGAGCCTCCAGTTTTCATCATCATGGAGCACAAGCCAAAGAACGCGAAAAATGAAAAACCGCTCGTTTTAGTTGGCAAAGGGGTCGTTTACGATACCGGTGGTTTGAGCCTGAAACCTTCAAATTTCATGGACGACATGAAATCTGATATGGGCGGTGCTGCTGCAGTTATTGGAGCAATGAGTGCTGCCGCAGAGGCAGATCTTCCCGTACACATTATAGGCCTAGTTCCTGCAACGGATAACCGCCCCGGAGGCAATGCTGTGACACCAGGTGATGTCATTACCATTTCAGACGGTACCAGTGTGGAGGTCATGAATACAGATGCAGAAGGCCGATTAATTCTGTCCGATGCGTTGGTTTACGCCAAACGCTACCAGCCGGAATTGGTCATTGATCTCGCTACATTAACGGGAGCTGCGGCAAGAGCCATAGGTCGTTACGCGATTGTAGGGATGGGAAATGCGCCCAAAGAGCGCATGCTGGCACTTCAAGAAAGCGGCTACCGCACCCACGAACGCGTAGTTGAATTTCCATTCTGGGATGAATACAAGGACTTGCTGAAAAGCCCCATTGCAGACATGAAGAATATTGGCGGTGCGGAAGCAGGAGCCATTACTGCAGGAAAATTCCTAGAGCACTTCACCGATTATCCTTACATTCACTTAGATATCGCTGGGCCAGCATTTTTGAAATCTCGTGCCGGCTACCAGGTCGAAGGCGGAACCGGCATCGGGGTTCGTTTACTTTTCGACTTCCTAAACAACCTGAAGTAACCCTATGAGTGACGCTAAAGAAAATACACCGAACAAACCCAATACTCCTGATGGCCAGAATAAAGACGGCAATGCCAGGAGACGAAGTCGAGGCGGTAGAAATAGAAACCGTAACCGCGGTAAAAAAGAAGGCGAAGCTCCAGATGGAGCCAGTGCACAATCTAAACCGGAAAATTCTGAAGCTTCGGCGGGTGCCCCAGCCCCATCACCAAAAAACAATCCAAATGCTGAAGGCGCCGGAGGAAATAAAAGTGGCCGTGGACGCAATCGAAATAATCGAAACAAACGCCGTGAAGGAAAAGATGTAAAAGCCGCACCGGTAAGCGAAGAAATCCAAACCGAATACGACTTACAAAAAGATCTGTACGACATCGATTTTTCAAGTGGCACAGCAGCCGCCGTTTATGAAGAAACGGTGCTTGAAAAACCCGTTATTGGTATTACTTGTGGCGATTTAAACGGCATAGGAATGGAGGTAATCATTTCAATGCTAGAAGATACCCGACTCACTGAACTGTGCACGCCGGTGGTATTTGCCTCAAGTAAATTGGCTTCCTATCATAGAAATGCCATCGACAAACGCGATTTTCAATTCCAACTTTGCGATACCATTGAAGATATTAAAGAAGGTTCGAACAACCTCGTATTAAGTTGGGACGACAATGTTGAAATTACCTTAGGAATACCTACTGATGTGAGCGGAGCGTACGCGCTAAAAAGTATTGATGCCGCTATCGAAGCAGCAAAAGCAGGGAAAATTCATGCACTGCTTACAGCGCCCATCAATAAACACAACATCGCTGCAAGCGTTGAGGGCTTTTCAGGCCATACCGGATACTTAGCGAATCAATTTGGCAATGAAGTGCTGATGATTTTGACTTCGGACCAATTAAAAGTGGCCACAGTAACCGGCCACGTGCCTATTTCTAAAGTAGCAGAAGGCATTACGGAAGCTTCCGTCGGTAAGGCGATTGAACTTCTTGCACAAAGCTTAAAACGAGACTTTGGCATCGTAAAACCACGCATAGCAGTGCTCGGGCTCAACCCTCACGCAGGTGAAATGGGAACTATTGGTAGTGAAGAAGGGGAAACCATTCGACCGGCAATAGAAAAAGCGCAGCACAAAGATGCCGTAGTTAAAGGACCTTTTCCAGCAGACGGTTTCTTCGGACAAGGCTTCGAGTCGAAATTTGATGCCGTTTTGGGCATGTACCACGACCAGGTGTTGGTTCCTTTTAAATCTTTAGCCATGGGTAGTGGTACAAATTTCACCGCTGGTCTAGAACTCGTTCGTACCTCGCCAGATCACGGAACAGCCATGCACCTTGCCGGCAAAGGCAAGGCTGATGCTACATCCATGAGAAATGCGCTCTATACAGCTATCGATGTTTACCACGCGCGAAAGGGGTATGATGAAATGACAAAAGATCCGCTAAAAAAACAAAAAGAGAAGAGTTAGAAGTTTTCAACAATTTCAATATCTTTGCCCGCTCATTCAGTGATACTTGACCTGTGAAAAAACGCGATTTTGACATTGCCTTTAGAGGCTTAGCGTTAGGACAACACGAGTTCCAGTATGATTTGGATGATACGTTCTTTACGCTCTTTGAATATTCAGACTACCGCGGTTTACGTGGAACGGCTGAGCTTGTGATGTTGAAAAGTGAAACAGTTCTAGATATAGAGCTTCGTTTTACTGGAACCATCGAAGTGCCCTGTGACATTACGAATGAGCTGTATACGCAGACGCTTGAAAATAGCTTTGCGATGCAGATTAAGTTCGGCGATGAATACAACGATGAAAATGAGGAACTCCTCATTCTGCCGCACGGCAACTACGAGTTTAACGCAGGTCAAATGATCTACGAACTAGTGGTACTCAGTATTCCATCAAAGCTCTTAGGCCCAAATGCCGGCAATGGTATTGAAGATTTGATTGAAGAGGAAGAAGACGAAACAGAAGAAAAGACAGATCCTAGATGGGATCAACTAAAAAACTTGTTGAATAAATAATTAAGTAGAGATGGCACATCCTAAACGCAGACAGTCGAGCACGAGAAGAGACAAGCGTAGAACACACTACAAGGCAGCTGATCAGCAATTGGCTATCTGCCCAACCACTGGTGAAGCCCACCTGTACCACCGCGCGCATTGGCACGAAGGTAAGTTGTACTACAAGGGTAAGGTAGTTATGGAAAAGGCTTAAGCCATTCTATAAAACATTGATTGTTAAAAAAGTAGCTCAATTTTGGGCTACTTTTTCTTTTTTAAACCCCTCTAAGTGTTCCACGGGACCTATTTTAGCCCCCTACAACTGAAGAAACCATGAAAGCAGCAATCACCGCTATTGGCGGATACGTTCCAGAATATGTGTTGACCAATGATGAATTGGCAACCATGGTCGAAACTAATGACGAGTGGATTACCACGCGTACAGGCATCAAGGAGCGTCGCATCCTAAAACCGGAAGAAGGTATGGGTGCTTCTTACCTCGCGATCAAGGCTGTTGAGGCCATGAAAAAGGAATACGGTGTTGCCGTTAATGATGTAGATCTCGTCATTCTCGCTTCAGTTACACCGGACATGCCTGTGGCTATTACCTCTGCGTACATTGCGCAAGAAATTGGCGCTACAAACGCATATGCTTTCGACTTGCAAGCTGCGTGCTCCTCTTTTCTTTATGCGGTCAGCAATGCAGCGGCATACATTGAAAGCGGTAAATACAAAAAAGTACTGGTGGTTGGTTCCGATGTCATGTCCTCTATCGTAGACTACACAGACCGCACCACCTGTATTCTTTTTGGTGACGGTTGCGGCGTAGTACTCATGGAACCCAATGAAGAGGGTTTAGGTGTTCAAGACGAAATTCTTAGAACCGACGCAACAGGACGCGATTTTCTCCGTATCGAGGCAGGTGGTTCGTTCCTTCCGCCGTCCCACGAAACCATCGACAACAAACAACATGCTATTCGTCAAGAAGGACAAAGCGTGTTCCGTTTTGCGGTAAGTCGTATGGCAGATACTTCAGCGGAATTGCTAGAAAAAAACAATCTGACGGGTGAAGATGTCGCTTATTTGGTACCGCATCAGGCCAATCTCAGAATTATAGATGCCACTGCACGTCGTATGGAGTTAACCAAAGACAAAGTAGTCATCAATATTCAAAAATACGGCAACACTACATCGGCCACTATCCCTCTTGGACTCTGGGATTTCAGAGATAAATTCAAGAAAGGAGATAATATTTTCTTCGCCGCATTTGGCGGTGGATTTACTTGGGGTGCCATGTGGGTAAAGTGGGCCATCGATAAAAAATAACTCGTAACTTCATATTCCTAAATACATTTAATATGGACTTGAAAGAAATCCAGGCGCTCATCAAATTTGTCGCCAAAAGTGGTGCTCAAGAAGTGAGCTTAGAAACAGAAGATTTCAAGATTAACATTAAAACTGGCCCCGATGCTAGCGACCAGCCTACTTACATTCAGGCTGTAACGCCGCAGCAAATGCCCGTTGCCGCGCCTGCTGCACCAGCAGCTACAGAAGCAACGCCTGCTGCACCAGCAGCACCAGCGGAAGCCGATGAAAGCGCAAACTACATCACTATTAAATCTCCAATGATTGGAACATTCTACCGCACGCCATCACCAGATCAAGATGCGTTCGTTAAAGTGGGCGACACCATAAAGCCAGGTGATGTACTTTGTATCGTTGAGGCAATGAAACTTTTCAATGAGATCGAAAGTGAAGTAAGTGGTAAAATCGTTAAGATTCTTGCTGACGATAAAACACCTATAGAATACGACCAGCCATTGTTCTTGGTTGATCCTTCTTAATTCATTTTAAACCTACCAGGTTATGTTTAAGAAAATACTCATTGCCAACCGTGGTGAGATTGCCCTTCGCGTCATTCGTACGTGTAAAGAAATGGGCATTAAAACGGTTGCTGTTTATTCAAAAGCGGATGCCGATTCCCTGCACGTACGTTTTGCAGACGAAGCTGTTTGTATTGGTCCCGCTGCGTCGTCAGAGAGTTATTTAAGTATCCCTAACATCATTTCAGCAGCCGAGATCACGAATGCTGATGCTATTCACCCGGGATATGGATTCTTAAGTGAAAACGCTAAATTCTCCAGAATCTGTGCAGAGCACGGCATTAAGTTTATTGGTGCGACTGCGGATCAGATTGATAAGATGGGTGATAAAGCGACGGCAAAGGAAACCATGAAAGAAGCAGGAGTGCCTTGTGTACCTGGCTCTGAAGGCATCCTTGAATCGCTTGAACACGCTCGAAAAACGGCTGCAAAAATTGGCTATCCTGTAATGATGAAGGCTACCGCAGGTGGTGGCGGTAAGGGTATGCGCGCAATTTTTGCGGAGAGCGAACTGGAGGGTGCTTGGAAAAGCGCTCGTAGAGAATCTGCTGCAGCCTTCGGCAACGACGGCATGTACATGGAGAAACTTATCCTTGAACCGCGTCATATTGAGATCCAGGTGATCGGCGATAGTTACGGTAAAGCGTGCCACTTATCTGAGCGCGACTGTTCAGTACAGCGTCGTCACCAGAAATTGGTAGAGGAAACGCCATCGCCTTTTATGACGGATGAATTGCGCAAAGCAATGGGAGATGCTGCTGTAAAGGCCGCTGAATTTATTGCCTATGAAGGCGCTGGAACGGTCGAGTTTTTAGTTGATAAAGACCGAAACTTCTACTTCATGGAAATGAATACACGTATTCAGGTAGAACACCCAATCACTGAGCAAGTGGTAGGTTTTGATTTGATTCGTGAGCAGATTAAAGTGGCTGCCGGAGAAAAAATCTCGGGCAAAAACTACTTCCCTGAAATGCACAGCATTGAAGTACGTATTAACGCAGAAGATGCTTTCAACGACTTCCGTCCATCGCCAGGTAAAATTGGCTCTTTCCACGCACCTGGAGGTCACGGCGTTCGTCTAGATACCCATTGTTACAGTGGCTACATGATTCCACCGTATTACGATTCTATGATTGCTAAATTGATCGTAACCGCACGTACGCGTGAGGAAGCTATCGATAAGCTTGAACGTGCCTTAGGTGAATTCGTTATTGAAGGTGTGAAAACGACTATTCCATTCCACCAACAATTGTTACAAAACGAAGACTTCCGTAGAGGTGTTTATACCACGAAATTTATGGAAGATTTCAAATTGGTCGAATAAACGTTCAAGACACGTTTGTATAAAAAAGCCTGGCGCTACGCGCCGGGCTTTTTCGTTCCCGCCAATTTTTTTTGCGGTTAAAATAGTTTTCTTGGGGCGTGACAATACGGAGTCCCTCCTTTATTGTCGTAATAATCTTGGTGGTAATTTTCAGCTGAATAGAAGGTTGCCGCTGGCAGCACTTCAGTGGCCACATCATAGCCCTTGTTTTCAAGCAGACCGATGAGTTTTTCAGTAACCTCACGTTGTTCCTGATTCTGGAAAAACACGGCACTACGGTACTGTGGACCTATATCAGGCCCCTGTCCATTGCGTTGAGTAGGGTCATGCGTTTCAAAAAATACCCGTGCAATTTCTTCAAACGAGACCTGCTTTGGATCAAAGACTACATGCACAGCTTCATAGTGACCTGTGCGCTTGCTGCAGACCTCGCGATAGGTAGGATTCTTCACCATACCGCCCGTATAGCCGCAAGTCGTTGCAAGCACACCTGGGATTTTTTGCAAATAAAATTCTGTGCCCCAAAAACATCCAGATGCTAAGACAGCTACTTCCTGTCCTTCTTCGGGTGCCGGTATGGTGGCCATCGCATAAGCGTCGCTCATCTTCTTGTTGGTTTGGGCCGTACAGCTCGCCATAAAAGCAAACATGGCCATTACTATTGTCTTAATTCTCATACCTCTGTAACACAAAAACAACAAAAGTGGTTCGGTTGAAGTATGCTCCAATTAAAATTATCCGATGAATCCTTTCTTCAACAAGACCTCAGCAATTTGAACGGTATTTGTAGCAGCTCCCTTTCGAAGGTTGTCGCTAACAATCCATAGGTTCAGGGCGTGATCGGTGGTGAAGTCACGGCGCAATCGGCCCACAAATACATCGTCCTTTCCCTCCGCCATTAGAGGCATTGGATAGGTATTGAATTCAGGGCGATCCTGAAGGGTGATGCCAGGAGTGTCATTTAAGATCTTTCGCACCGCATCCAAAGTGAATTCGCGCTCAAATTCTACGTTCACACTCTCACTGTGTCCGCCCTGCACAGGAACGCGAACGGCGGTAGCGGACAGCTTTATGCCGGCATCGCCAATGATTTTTACGGTTTCCTGGGTCATCTTCATTTCCTCTTTGGTATAATCGTTCTCGAGGAAAATATCGCAATGCGGAATACAATTGCGGTCAATTTTATACGGGTAAACCATTTGTGGATCTTCGCCATTGCGCTCTCCCTCAAGCTGATCAACCGCCGCTTTACCGGTTCCAGTAACACTTTGGTAGGTGCTTACGATGACGCGCTTCGCCCCGAACGCTTGGTGCAGCGGGTGCAGTGCCATGACCAATTGGATGGTCGAGCAATTGGGATTTGCAATGATGAAGTCTTCCGCAGTTAATACGTCCGCGTTGATTTCTGGTACCACCAATTTTTTGTCGGGATTCATACGCCATGCGCTCGAATTATCGACAACACGCGTTCCAGCCGCCGCAAATTTTGGCGCCCACTCGAGCGAGGTTTCGCCTCCGGCAGAGAAAAGTGCTACATCAGGTGCCGCAGCAACGGCAGCCTCTAGGCTTTGAATGGTCCAATCCCGTCCGCCAAAAGCGACCGATTTGCCCACGCTTCGCTCGGATGCCACAGGAATAAGTTCCGTGACAGGGAAGCTGCGTTCCGCCAATACTTTCAAAATAATTTGGCCAACCATTCCAGTGGCGCCGACAACTGCAATTCTCATAAAAATTGACTTAACTTATATAGTACCCCGCAAAGCTACTTCTAAACTGCCTTATGTTCACCGACTTGTTTCGCAGTGCACTAACGCTTTGTTTTTGCCTCATTTTTAACGTGGCCACGGGCCAATTTTACCAACTTCTCGACTCCTTAACTGCCCCACATGTAGACTGGGGAGGAGATACCGCGTGGATGCAATTTTCGACAGATGGGTTGAGGAGCGCAGCGCCTGCTGCGGGGGCTTTGGAATGGCGTCGCGAGAGTCGCGCTGCGCTCCGCGGAAATTGGAGCCTCCAAATGCGCATGGATTTTAATCCGTCCACGGCTAATTTTTGCAGTTTTAGGTTCATCGAATCGGACTGGGGTTATTATGCTATTCAACTCTCCGGATCCAGTGGTGATGATCTTTCCTTGCTGCTGCATACCCCTGAAAAAGACAGCGTTCTCGCTGCAATTTCAGGCTACGTAAACCGGAATGCAGTAGCCGTTGCTCTGCGCATTGAACGCGACAGCAACTACACTTTTCACGTGTACGATGCGGACACACTTTTATTCAGCACGACCGACAGCACGCTGCGCTCCTCAAAAAGTCTCAGTCTGCACTGCACCTATACCTCAAGCCGTGTGGATAAATTTTTGTTTTCAACATTGAAGGCCCAAGGCTACGCTTTTCGTGATACCGTCGCACCAAAATTGCGAAGCATTGATGTTTTATCGCCACGGCAGCTCAGGCTTCATTGGTCCGAACCTACTTTACCTGCACCCGGAAGTCTAAACGGTGTCATTGCTCGTTCGCAGGACGGAACACCTCTTGATACCGCATTTTATCCCTACCTGGGGCCATCGCATTGGGACGTGTTCTTCGATCGGCCCATTCCTCTGGGTCGATGTGCTATAGAAGTACCCCTAGCCGTCGACACAGCAGGTAATCTCACCTTTTTCGCGGTAGACTCCGTGCTGCTGAACTATCCGGACCAGCAAAGCGTACAAATTATCGGCATCCACCAGATTGAAGGAAACCAAGGCGATTATTTTATAGCCTACAGTCCCGTTCCCATGCCCGAAGCAGTGTTGGACCTCATCACAGAAAGTGGAACAAAAAAAACCATTCCTTGCCCCCTAGATTCAGGAACAATACGCTACGGAAACGGTCAAAACGCACAAATGCTTCCCGCATTTTCTCTACCCGATGAAGGCGTACTCATCCTGAAAAACGAAGGCATCCCTATTGCCGTTCAACCTTATGGTTTTCCCTATGCTCCGCATCAATCTTTTGGTGATTTNCTATTACTCGCAGATTCCATATCCTATACCTCTATGCAATGGCGCGTCGCTCCCACTGCAACCCNCATTTCTGGACCCATTCCGTCTAAAAACCTTCCTAAAAACCCACCTAATGGTCTTTTTGGGGATGAAAACGGTACCAACTATGTTCAATTTTCCCATTCGCTCTATTCCTACCTCCACCTGCTCTCACCAAAACTACAGGCACAATGGACCTCCGATGCGCCTTTCTTACTGCCCTTGGTGCAAACGGCACTTCCACCACTTCTGGGAGATTTAAGCCTCCATCTCCTACCTGCTGAATTCCCAGATTCAGGAACCGTATTCATCAATGAAGTCCACGCCGCTCCGGACCAATTAGAAGAGTTCATAGAATTGGCCTCCACCAGCCATCGGCCCATTCGCCTTGACCAACTGCGCCTTCTAAAAACTACCGCTTCTGCAACCTCAGCGTACCGATTTTACGATGCCCCACCCGCCTTTTGTGCGCTACATCTGGCCCTCTTCCCGCTACTCGCCCCACAGCAACTTCGTGCCTTTCCAAGTCCAACTACCTTACCCAACGATACAACCACGCTGCTCCTGCAAGGAACCGGCGCACGAACCTTAGACGAAATCACTTACAGTCCTTGGGAAGCACCGCTCGAACACCGCAGTTGGGAACGCATTTCCTTGCACAGCCCTGGTCGCGCTCCCTCGAATTGGGCACCCCACCATGCACGCTGGTGCTGCCCTTCAGAAGCCTCTCCGAACACTACCAACAGCTGCGCCTCCTCCACGGGTGGCGTTGAACTCAGTGCGCATCTTAAACGCTCCCACCTCAGCTTTGACCCTAATCATTACCTGCCTTCGACCAATCTGTGGGTATCCATGGCGGCCGGAGACATCCTCTCCCTTCGGCTTTTAGATCGCGCCGGCCGCCCCATCACCCAGTGGCATTCTTATCAGGGAATTGCAGGAGAAAACCCCATCAGTATAGGCCCTTACCTGTGGGGCGAAAGTCTCTTAAAGACAGGGATTTACACGGTTCAAATCCGACTTAAAAAATCTTCATCGCAACGCATAAAAAATCTACCGATATCTATCTACAATCCGTAATTTTCGCCCAATAACTACCCAAATGGATAAAGAAGCCAAAATCGTGGCGTTTGATCCGAACGAACCGGCATTAAACACCCACTTATTCGGTCTGCCTTTCGACGCAGACGAATGCGACGTACATGTTTTTCCAGCGCCTTGGGAGGTGACTGTGAGTTATGGTGCAGGGACTGCTGAAGGACCTGCAGAGATTGAAGTGGCCTCCGCACAGGTGGACCTGTTCGATGAACAGTTTCCAAACGGATGGCAGCGCGGCATCTGGATGCATCCCATCGACGAAGCGTGGGCGGAAACCAGTGCGAATCTGCGTGAAAAAGCCTCGCAATATCTTACGGCATACGAACAAGACGATGTCAGTGACCTCGAATTGCGTTTATTGGATGAAATCAATGATAAATGCGGACATTTCCACCGTTGGGTTGAAAAGAATGTAAGCCAATTATTAGCAAAAGACCGCAGCGTCATTCTTTTAGGTGGCGACCACAGTACTTCCTTAGGATCCTTACGCGCTCACAAAGCGAAGTATGGCAGCTTTGGTATACTGCAGATTGATGCGCCCATGCGGACCTTCGAAATGCTTACGAAGGCTTTACCTATTCGCACGCAAGCATTATGTACAACGCCTTGTCAGAGCATTTAACGGACCAATTATGTATTGTCGGACTACGCGATTACTGCCATGCAGAAGCAGCAATGATCGAAGAAGACCCGCGCATTACCGTTCATACCGACCGCGCAATGAACGAGCAGCTTTTTAGCGGAAGCAACTGGGCAGAGGTCACCTCAAAAATTGTTGCAACCTTACCTCAGCAAGTCTATTTGAGCGTAGATATCGATGGACTCGACCCTGCACTGTGTCCGGGAACGGGTACACCTGTCCCGGGTGGTTTGTCCATGGGCCAATTCCTCCACCTCATTGACGCCGTTGTTGCCTCAGGCCGTAAAATAATTGGTGCCGATTTAGTAGAGGTGGTCCCCGGCGAAAACCAATGGGATGCTAATGTAGGCGCTCGTGTATTATATGCCTTATCCCATCGTCTTTCCTGACCCATATTCGGCTAAAACCACGTACCTTTGCTGAAATTATTTTAAGCACGTTGCTATGAAATTCGGTGTAATCACCTTCCCAGGGTCCAACTGTGACCAAGACATGATTTATGTACTCGGAACCATTATGGGGTACGAAACCGTCAACTTGTGGCACAAAGACACGGACCTTCAAGGTGTGGATTGTGTGGTGTTGCCAGGTGGGTTCTCGTATGGAGATTACCTCCGTTCAGGCGCCATCGCAAAGATGAGCCCCATCATGGGCAGCGTGATTGAGTTTGCAAACAACGGCGGTTACGTTTTAGGTGTATGTAATGGGTTCCAAATTCTAACCGAAAGCGGATTATTACCGGGAGCGCTTCGTCACAACGACAGCCACAAGTTCATTTGTAAAAATGTATACATCAAACCGGTTTCTAAATCTGCTGGAATTAGCGCTGATCTCGATCATACACGCGGCTATAAAATCCCTATCGCACACGGTGAGGGAAATTATTACTGCTCAGAAGAGACATTGGCTGAATTAAAAGCCAACGATCAAATTCTTTTCCAATACAGCACCGCTGAAGGTGAAGTTGGACCAGCGGTTAATCCAAACGGCGCTCTAGAGAACATTGCGGGCGTTTCTAACGCAACTAAAAACGTTTTTGGAATGATGCCTCATCCAGAGCGCGCAGCAGACGCAGCGCTTAAGAATGAAGATGGGTTGGAGTTATTCAAAAGCATGATTGCGCACATGGTTGTTGCGTAATTGCTCGAAACTTTTAGACATAAAAAAGCCCCGAAGCAATTGTGCTTCGGGGCTTTTTCTTTTGCTCGGTGCTTATACCTACTGCAACACTATAGCTTCGTTCTCTACACCCGTATCGGTGATGATTTGAAGTACATAGGTTCCGCGCGCCCAATCCTGCACATCCAGCTGCATTTCTCCGCTCACGCGACCGGTGTAAACCAATCTGCCTGCAGCATCTAAGAACCGTACTTGTGCAGCACCTTCAACACGAAGGGTCAGTACTTTTTGTGCGGGATTTGGATAAGCGCTCCACCCTGAAGTTAAGGCTTCACCTAGACCAATATTTACAACGCTATACACGTCCGAAACATTCGAACACTGGATGTTTGAGAAAATTCGAACGTAGTAATCACCGTTTGATTGTGGTAAGAAGGTTGCGCCGTTTGCGCCACTGATCGTATTCATGTTCGCGTCCAGCCACTCGTAAGTAAACGTTCCCGCAGGCGTAGTAGCCTCGAGCTCACCAGTGGTTTTCTGAGAAATCGTTGGCTTACCCGGTGCAGGTTGTACACTGATGGCACGTTGTTTTGTGTTTGAACAGCCCGTGGTTGCATCCGTATACGTATAGTACACCCAATGAGAACCCACACCAGCGGCAGCCGGATCGATACTATCGTTAGCGATGCCCGAACCGCTGTACACACCACCCAACGGTTGACCTCCAGCGAGAAGTTGAGGTCCATCCAGTTCACAAACGTAGCCCTGCGAGCTTAGCGAAACCGCCGGTAGACTGTTCACTGTTAATGTAACTGAGTCAGCGACTAGCGGATTGGCGACACAATCGTCGGAACTCGCCATTTCTACCTTCAAAACATCATTGTTTGCAAAAATTCCTGCGTACGTGAGCGTATTGCTTGCGACCACTGAACCGTTCAGTACCCAATTAATGGTAGGACTTGCCCCTCCGTTAGTAGGGGTAGCCGTAAAGGTTGCACTATCGCCATTACACAAGGCCGATGAAGCTGTTGTAGAGAGGGCAATACTCGCTGAAGGTGCACTGATGATCGTAACATAATTGGACAGTACAACAGAATCTACACCAGCCGCATTAGCCACTACGAGTTTCACATCGTAAGTCCCCGGAGACGAATAAGTCACTGATGGATTCGCAGCAGTGCTTGTGCTCGGTGTTCCGCCCTGGAAAGACCACAAGCGCGATGCAGCGGACGGTGCTGTATAATCATAGAATTGTAATGTCTTACCCGTACAACCGGCAGTATCGCCCGTGAAAGCAGCTACAGGTGGTAATTGTGCTTGTCCAGAAATGTTGATGTTGTCGAGATAGATATTGTTGCCGTAACCATTGACTGAAACGAATTTAATACGTACCCCAGCGCTACCACTGTAGGCATCTAAATCAATCGTAGGACAACTCACGGAAGATGAACCGTGACACCAATACGTGGAGTCGGCAGGTACAAAGGCAGATGTTACTGCGCCAGCAGTAGTAAAGCTCGCCTCTGATCCGTCATAGCCTGCTACTAAATCCCAAGTTGATCCACAATCATCGCTTACATATACCTTCAAACTATCTTTATAACCACTAGAGTAGTAAGCCGATGCATATTCGAATTCAAGGTTGATTAATGTATCGTTTGAAAAATCGAGTGAGGGACTAATCAATTCGTCCAGCGCACCCGTACTGCTGTAAGAATAATGGTTCACCGTCATAGCCGTATTTCCTGGACTCGTGCCGTTTACTGCAGCAGAAGCCCATGTAATGCCCGCATCTGGATTGGCAATTTCCCAACCGGAGAGGCCCAATTCAAAATCTTCTGTAAACGGCAAAGGCGCACCACCGACCCCTAAAATCTGGAATGCCGTCGTATCGTCTGTACCGTAATTGTTGCTTACCGTCAACGTAACCGAATACGCTCCAGTTGATGAGAAAAGTACTTTAGGGTATTGCGAACTGTCGTTAGTCCCGCCCACAAAGTTGTACGTAGAAGGAGAGATTTGCCAGTGCCAAGCTGTTGGTAATCCTCCTGACAAATCCGTTAAGGAAATGGTATCTCCTAAGGAGCACGTTGCCAATGGGTCTGCAGTAAATGAAGCTATAGGTGCTGTCGTAAAGCCGCTCATTAGCGGACTCTGCCAAACGCCACGACCATACGTTCCAATACGTATTAGTGCATCGTCTTCATAGACCTCTATATCGGAGATGATGACATTAGGTAAGTTTTTATTGAAGCTTATCCAGGACGGAAAATTGGAGCTCGTGTAATACATTCCTATATCCGTGCCGACATAAATACCGTCGCTTGACCCGCCTTCAAAAGCCACTGCAGTTGCCGGTACATTTGGCAAGCCTGAACTTAGATT
>P_2C_Liq_2_UnCtyDRAFT_1000180_pt1 | contig 18088 bp, 15 predicted proteins | sample Pon2CUnioCityCA_FD_10236 | JGI IMG/M metagenome (IMG submission 10236) | reverse complement strand
TGTCACTCGTCGCGTCGCATAAAACGGTCCGCGACGCTTTAGTTAAACGTCAACAAGCGATTGCCGAAATGCACGATGTGGTCATGGATGGCCGTGACATTGGCACCGTGGTCTTGCCGGATGCGCCGTATAAATTCTTTTTAACGGCCGACCCAAGAACCCGGGCAGAACGGCGCTTTAAAGATATGTTAAAAGCGGGCGACACGGTGAACTTTGAAGAACTCGTTGCAGCCATTAAAACACGCGATGATTACGACTCCAATCGGATGCATAATCCCTTAAAAAAAGCGTCAGACGCCATCGAGATTGATACGAAAGACTATTCGATTGCGGCGCTCGTAGAAAAATTATACAGCATGGTGAAAGAAGGATAAATATGGAAATCAATCAGGTTAAAGAAGGCGCAAAAATTACCGGAACCGTGTACGAAGTACGCGACACAGAAATTATCGTAGCCATTGAAGGCTATCCCATCGAAGGCACGATGAACTTAGAACAAATGACGAAAAAACCGATTGCCAAAGCCAGTGAAATGTTTAAAAAAGGGGACACGGTTGAGGCGATTGTCCGCAAGAAAGAAGATGAATACTTACTCTTAAGCCGAATCGACTTAGAAGTCGCTAAAGCGTTTGACACCATGCAAGATCACTTTGCTGGAGACGTCGTCTTTGACGTCACCGTAAAAGGCGTCAATAAAGGCGGCTTATCGATTGATTTTGAAGGCTACGATTGCTTCATGCCAACCAGTGAAATCTCAACAGCCTTTGTCTCCGATGTCGAGACGTATGTCGGAAAAACGTTGCCTGTTAAAGTCATTGAGATTCGCCGTGATAAAGTGGTGGTCTCGCACAAACTTGTGGAAAAAGAAGCCGATAAAATTGCCAAACAAAAAGAACTCGAAACGATTAATGTGGGGGACGTCTTAGAGGGTACGGTTGTAAAAATCCTTGATTTTGGCGCCTTCGTCCGTTTTCAACACGCTGAAGGATTAGTCCATATTTCTCAACTTTCACATCATAAAGTGGCCAAAGTATCAGACGTATTAAAAGAAGGTCAAAAAGTCACCGTCAAAGTCATTGACGCAGACGGTGATAAACGGGGACTGTCTCTAAAAGCCTTACAAAAAACTCCGTGGGAAGAATTTGCTGAGGCGCACAAAGTCGGCGAAAAAATTACCGGGAAAGTTGTCAAAAAAATGCAGTTTGGCTTTTTAGTTGAAGTTGCCCCAGACGTCGTTGGGATGATCAACAAACTCGACTATTCATGGGATCCAAACTACAACTTAGCGGGGGATGTCGAAGTCGGCGATGCCATCGAAACACAAATTCTCTCAATCGATACGAACCGCCGCCGGATGGCTTTATCGAAAAAACATTTAGAATATAATCCATGGGACGATGTCAATGTCAAAATTGGCGCGAAAGTCTCTGGTGAAGTTAAAGCCCTTCAAGAGCGAGGCGCCCTGGTAGAAGTGAACGGAGTCAATGCCTATTTACCGATTGGTGAAATTCAAGAAAATCGCTTAGAGCGCGTCCAAGATGCCCTCAAAGAAGGCGATGTCATTGAAGCCGTCGTCTTGAAGTTCAATCCCCGTGCGTGGCAAATGGTCATTTCCAAAATTAAACGTGAGCAACAAGCCATTCGCGAAGAATATCAAAAATATATGAAAACCGAAAGCCAAGAAGACCAAGCACAAACGCTGGGCGAACTCTTCGCGGAAAAATTCGCAAGCCTAAAAAAATAGGAGATCTTCTGTGATCACACTCGCCATCGTGGGCCGGCCCAATGTCGGAAAAAGCTCATTATTTAACCGACTCGTCGGAGAACGTAAATCGATCACCGATGATACACCTGGCTTGACGCGCGATCGCATCATCGCAAAAGCCACCTGGCTTTCGCATACTTACCAACTCATTGATACGGGCGGCATTGATTTTAATGACGCCCCTTTTTTAAATGAAATCCGCATGCAAGCGGAAATCGCCATGGATGAAGCCGATGCGATTTTGTTTGTGGTGGATGGCAAAAGTGGGCTCACTGACCTCGACATGGAAATCGCCAAGCAACTCTACCGGGTCAAAAAGAATGTCTACGTTGTGGTCAACAAACTCGACAGTGGGGCCCATGATACTTTGTATGAATTTTACAGTTTGGGTCTCGGTGACCCGCATCCGATATCGACCATCCACGGACTTGGGGTGGGCGATTTACTGGAACGCATATTTAGTGACACGGAAGACGTGCCGCTCGAGTACTCAGATGCCACGTTGAAGATGGCTGTAATTGGCCGCCCAAACGTCGGGAAATCATCTCTAACTAATGCCATACTCGGAGAAAAACGGGTCATTGTCTCAGACATTTCAGGGACGACGAGAGATGCCGTGGATACACGGTTTGAAAAGGATGATCAATCATACGTGATCATTGATACGGCGGGATTACGGAAGCGTGGTAAGGTCTATGAAGATAGTGAAAAGTACGCGGTGTTACGCGCCTTAAAAGCGATTGACCAGAGTGACGTGTGTTTAATCATACTCGACGCATCCACAGGAATTGTCGAACAAGACAAACGAATTGCCGGATACGCACACGAAGCCGGTAAGGCTAGCGTCATTGTGGTTAATAAATGGGATACAGTCACGAAGGATTCGATGACCATGCAACGGATGCATGAGAAAATCCACACGGAATTTCAGTTTTTAGCGTACGCCCCAATCGTTTTTGTCTCGGCCAAAGAAAATTCGCGCATCCATACGATATTTGAAAGTCTAGCCACGGTATTTAAAAACTATACGCGCAAAGTTCCGACATCGGTGCTCAACGATGTCATCAATGACGCACTGGCGTTTACCCCACCCAAACGCTTCCAAGGCGGCACCTTTAATATCTCGTATGCCACCCAAGCAAGCGTAAAACCGCCCGCTTTTATCCTCTTTGTGAACCGGCCGGATTATTTACACTTCTCCTATGAACGATACTTAAAAAACCGCCTCAGAGAAGCGTTTGAGCTCTCGGGAACCCCCGTTCATTTCCTCTTACGTGAGAAAAATTTATAAATAATCGTAGATTTTTTGACAAAAAATTGAGCAATTTCGCTTGATAAAGGGAAATACCTTGCATCAAGGATGGTTTATTGCTATAATTACGTTAGATTTTAAAAAAGGAGGGCATGTCCATGAATAAAACCGAATTAGTTGCATTGGTTGCGGATCGTGCTGGTCTCACCAAAAAAGATGCACAAGCTGCATTAGATGCTGTCTTAGATGGCGTTAAAGAATCACTCGTCAAAGGAGACAAAGTCGTCTTAACTGGCTTTGGTACTTTTGAAGTAAGAGCACGTCAAGCGCGTACGGGTCATAACCCAAGAACCGGCGCATCCATTCAGATTCCTGCACAAAAATCTCCTGCTTTCAAAGCTGGAAAAGTATTAAAAGATGCTGTTAGATAATTACCTCAAGTAAAAATACCACCTCCGGTGGTATTTTTTTTTATTCTATGCTACTTTTATGACAAGGTGATGGGATGCAACCACTTTCTGTAAGCCTCATTAAGGCGACGAAAAACGACGACCTCGAGGCCCTTAAAATTTTATCGGAAGACCACCCACTCACAGGGATTGACACACGGGAACAATCGCTGCTTTTTTATGCGGTCAAGTCGCAAAGTGTTCGCGTCTTAGATTTTTTACTCGCGTCTGGCCTTGCGGTCAATGCGACGAATTATCAGGCAGAGACGCCCTTACATATTGCCGCCCGCATCGGTGATTTAAACAGTGTCCAACGGTTGATTGAGGCGGGGGCGGATGTGCGCATGAGTAACGCGCATAAACAAACGGCGTTAATGCTTGCCGCGGCCAAAGGGGCCCACGAACTGATTGATGAGTTTCTTCGCTTAGAGGTCTCATTAAATGCCCTCGATGCTCTGGGAGATAACGTCTTATTCTACGCGATTAAAGGGCGCAAACGCTCAATTCTTAAACGTTTCATCGACGCCGGTGCATGGGTGCATCACTTGAACGATCAACACCAATCCTTGATGCACGAAGTGGCCGCCCTCGGCGACGTCCGGTTATACGAGGTATTAAAGGCGTCTGACGTGTCCATCTTCCACCTCAACATTCACCACCAAACCCCGCTGCATATCGCCACCTTTAAACGGCATATCCCAATGATTAAGCAGTTACTTAGCGATGGTCTTGAGCCCACGTTGGCTGACCATTTTGAAGAGAGTCCTTGGAGTTATGCGGAAAAGCTGCAAGACCAGGAACTCATGGCTCTTTTTGAGGCCCATCCTAGACATCCTGATAATGTCCAGTATCGCCTCAGATATCCGCTTCACCAAGCGATTAGGCAAGGCCAGATTGATCGTGCCTTAATGCTCATAAAAAAAGGGCCGATCGCCCCATTGTATGATGCGTATGATCGCACCCCACTGTTTTATGGGGTCATGGTCCAAGACGCGTATTTGGTCAATGCTTTATTGACCAGTGGCCATCCCACCGATGCCTTTCAAAAAACAGGGTTATCACTCAAAATGACAGCCTTATTGCACAAACAGTCGTCCGTATTAGACGTTTTAAAAGCCCATCAGGTGATGCGTGACTTAGACCCTCTAGAACGCGCCTACTGCGAGAAGCACCCAGGGCTTAAACAGTATCTGAATACGCCGCATTAAACCGGCACAAATTGGACCAAAATCAATAGTCCAATGCTGATGGCATTGTAAATCGCATGCATACTCACTGTGACAAATAAGCTGCCCGAGCGAATGTAATACAGTTGTAAGATGATGCCAATGGCCACGTAAGGAAGAATGACACGCACGTTGGTGAGTTCTGTGACCGCATGCAAGAATCCAAATAATAGACTCGTTAAGATGACGGCCGCCGCGAGGGGGCCTTTTTTTTGCAAGAAGTTAAAAATGCTCCGGCGAAATAAAAATTCTTCGGTAAACGGGGCTAAAAATATGCCAAATAAGGCGACCGATACTTGCGTGATGACGTTCATTTCTAAAAATCCAACGAGCAAGGCTTGATTTTGTGACACTTCAAACAACCCGGTTGCATTTAAAATGAGACCAAGCCCAATTTGAATCAAATACATAATGATGATGCCTTGTAATATGAGGGCGATTTGGGCGCGTCTGCCAGGGCTATTAAAGATGTCCCATTCCCGTTTTAAAGCGGGATTAAAGCGCCAGATAAATAACCCAGAAATGACTAAATACCAGGCTAAATTTAAGAGGGTGAGCCATTGACCTTCTAAGACTGGATCGGCCCACATGTCAGGAAATAATACAGTCGTAATCGTTTGGGTCACGACTAACAGCAACGTCGCAAACAGATAGATACTGAGTGCTTTAAAGGCTTCATCTTGGACAAATTTTTTCATAGGGCTATTGTATCATGCGTTCACGTGATAGACATTTTGAAAAGCCCTGTGCTATAATTTGAGCGCATGATGTCACCAAAAAAAGAGGGACGTATATGGCAAAAAAATCATTCGCAGTCATTGGCTTAGGCCGATTTGGCGAAAGTGTCGTGAATGAGCTCATTGAACAAGATCACGATATATTAGTGCTCGACAAAAACCCTGAACGCATTCAACGGATATCGAAAAAAGTGACCCATGCGGCCACCATCGATTCCACCGATAAACAATCCCTCGACGAAGTTGGGATTAAATCCATTGGGCATGTCATTGTGGCCATTGGTGATGATATCCAAAGTTCGATCATGACCTCGTTAATTCTTTTAGAGATGGGTGTGGCCAAACTGACGGTTAAAGTGCAAAATGATTATCACGAAAAAGTACTCAAAAAGATCGGTGTTACAGACACCGTATTCCCCGAAAAAGTCACCGGCCGTAATGTCGCAAGTCGTTTAGCAACGGGGCCAAAAGTTGTGGATTATTACGATTTAGGGGACCAACATTCATTCTTTGCAGTGCCCATGTGCCCCGAAGAGATGAGTGGTCAAGAAGTGTCGCACATCAATGCGACGACTTTGCGCCAAAAGATTCGCACTGAAATGCAAGCCAACGTAGATTTAATTGCCATTCAACAAGACAACGCCGTGTCACTTCCCGGTGAAGACGTCAACATCAATAGCGAAGCGGTGCTTTGGTTATTTGGCTCAAATGATGAAATGAAAACATTTATTAAGTCATGGTGCGTGACTGAAAAAGATGAAAAATAAACCGATTACTCTGATTTCATATAATCGCCATAAATTTACCGAATATGTGCATCTATTTAAACCACTCCCTTTAAAACTTGATCCGTTAGATCCCAGTTTTAAAGGGCTTTTACTAGAAGATGGTGACACTTTTACCGCCAACGCCATCCAAAAAGTCTCACAAATTCCTTTAGACAACCAATTTGTCTTTGCCGAAGACTCGGGGCTCGTCATCCCCGCTTTAAACGGGGCACCGGGCATTTACTCAAGACGCTATTCAGGCATTGATGATGCCCATGCCAACAACCGCAAAGTCTTAAAAAACATGCAATCTGTGACGGATCGCAGTGCGTATTTCGTGGCCGTCATTGCTTTAAAAGATTTAGCCGGTGAACTCCACTTATTTGAAGGCCGCTGTGACGGGTTTATTCACACGGAAGAAGTGGGAACCACGGGGCATGGCTATGACCCGATATTTATTCCGGTTGGGTATGCGAAGACGTTTGCTGAACTTGGTCTGGAAGAAAAATCACGCATTTCCCACCGCCATAAGGCGGCCAAAAAACTGATTGAGTACTTGAAGGTCCACGTATGACAACGCTTTTAGTGGTCTCTGACGTCCACGGGTATATGGACCGTCTGCGGCATATTCAAACCATTGAAGCGGTTGATTACACCGTTTCATTAGGCGATTTAGAAGGCCCTGTAACCGCTTTAGGTGAGTCTGCACTCGTGATACACGGGAATGCCTTCAACGATCCGGGTGAGCCGTATTTAGTGCGCGAATTTGAACACTTTCGGCTGCTTTTTACACACGGGCATTTAGCCCACGTAGAACGCGGGGACCACGGCCTTTTTCGTATGCTTCAAACGCATCGTGCGGACATCCTCATGCACGGACACACGCACGCAGCACGTTTGATCGAGGTTGAAGGGGGTAGGATCATTAACCCCGGGGCACTGTCCCAGTCACGGAGTACGTTTCCTGAAAGTTATGGGATTTTAACGCTTGATGACTCAACCGCCACCTGGACGTTTAAAAATTTAACCGGTCAGGTCATTCACACTGACACTTGGAAGAAAAGAGGCAGCTTATGAAAAAAATCGGCAGTTTTATCCTCGCGTTACTGGCATTACTCACCCTTGCCGCGTGTCAAACTACAGACCCCCCTGCGTCCACTGAACCGGTCGGCGACGCCCGGGTGCAGAACTATTATCAAGTGTTTGTCCGCAGTTTCGCCGACGGCAACGGCGATGGCATTGGAGATTTTGTTGGCTTGGAAAATTCACTCGACTATTTCGTTGATTTAGGCATTGAAGCCTTATGGCTGATGCCGATTCATCCGAGTCCGTCTTACCATGGCTATGACGTGGATGATTATTATGATGTGCACCCTGAGTATGGCACCTTAGAAGAGTTTGAGTCTTTCTTAGCCGCCGCCGATGCCGCAAACATTGATGTCATCATCGATTTTGTGATCAACCATTCATCAAATTCGCACCCGTGGTTTGACGCATTTTTAGCCGGGGAAGCGCCTTACGATGAGTACTACCGACGTATCCCAGGCTCTGACCCACGCACCTCAAATACAGGGGCATGGGGTCAAAATATGTGGCATTCAGCGGGTGAAAACACCTTTTATGCCGGTGTTTTTGGCGGCTACATGCCGGATTTGAATTGGTCCAACCCAGCCGTCGTTGACGAAATGGTCAACGTCGGAAAATATTGGTTAGATAAAGGGGTGGATGGATTTCGAATTGATGCTGCGATTCACTTATTCAGCGTCAATGAATTGCCAGAAGGCGTTTCCAGCATCGATGAAAGCTTGTTTCAGTTGGAATACTTCTCATATCAAATTAAGGCTCATCAAGACGATGCCTTTATCGTTGGTGAAGTGTGGGATGATGCGTCAATTTATCAAGCCTTTTACCCAGCCATTGATTCCGTCTTTCACTTTGACTATGGCAACGCCGTCGTGAATGCGGTCACTCAAGGATTTTCGCGCGATTACGTCGAACAAGTCATCCGTTGGCATGAAAATGCTCTGGAGCAATCAGAGACTGCCGTTCAAAGTCCTTTTTTAAGAAACCATGACCAAAACCGGTTGGCGGGTCCATCCGAAGATAGTTATCCAAACATTGGCCCGGATTTGACCGGCTTGAAGTTGGCGGCTGAAATGTTACTGACCGTGCCCGGAAGTCCCTTTATATATTACGGCGATGAACTCGGCATGGGGGGCGCGAAAGCCGGTCAACCGCCGCTTTGGGATGCCACCGTCCGGACGCCTTTCTTGTGGAGTGATGACCGATTAACGACGTGGACGTTGGATGAGTACGACTATGTCGATGCCGCCAACCAAAATGTCCCGAGTGTGACCGCACAGATGGCGGATGACGCGTCTTTGTATCAGACGTATAAAACTTTGTTGCACTTACGCATCGCAGAACCGGCTTTAAAATATGGGGATATGACCGCGTTTGAGGCCAATCACCCCGGGTTACAGGGCTTTTACCGAGCGTACGAAGATGACCGATTACTCGTCTTACACAATGTGTCTGATGAGCCTCAAAGCGTCGCATTGCCTGCCAACCATGAACGACTTTATGGCGCGATCGATGAGTCAATGATTCCAGCGCGTAGTACGCTTATTGTTCGGGTACTTCCGAGTGAATAATTCGTTGATTCGTTTATTTAAAAAGGCGATCGCCTTCAGCCCAGATAGTTTTTTGTTATTTACCATTCCTTTAAGAAAATTCATCGCTTACTTTTTACTTTTAAACCTCATCATGTTTATTCCCTTAACCTATTCCATTTTTGAGCTCGATTCCAGCATTCAAACACTCCTCGGTGTGCAACTGACCAGTGCCGAAGGGTTAAACCAACTGCCAGAGACCTGTGAAATTGTCAATGAACGCTTAATATGCGAAACAGATGAGACATTTACAGCGAGCTTTTCAGTCAATGACACGCCCATTCAAGTGATCATGAATGCCCCAGACAGTGTAAACGCTGACCCCTATCAACTCATCATGCGCGAAGACACCGCCGTGTTAAGACTGGCCGATGCCACTTTAGANATGGACTACCGAGGCTTTGGCTACACACCATTCAGTGATTTAAATGCACTTGATGATACCGCCACTTACACGACCTTGTTTGATGGGTTTTACGCCTCGCTCCGCCCGTTTTTAGCNCTCCCGCTTACCTTTATTTTTGTCGGAGGCTACATTTTGACGAACGTCATATTATTGCTGACGCTGTCGGGCTTTGCCATGTTATTCAAATTAACCATCTATGACTTACCGCGCTATCCAAATATGATTAAACTGTTTGTCTTGGCGTCAACAGTGCCAGGCATCATTAACCTCGTCATTGGCATGTTTGGCCTAAGTGCGTTTTCCAGTCTCGTATATAATTTCTTAACACCCTTTTTCGCTTTCCTTTTATACAAGCGAAAAGACCCAGAAATCGCCCCGTTGTAACGTTTAAAAGAAAGCCTTTGCAGGGTTTTCTTTTTTTCTTTGAAAGGCCTTCATGCACCGCTTTAATGTGTAACCGTTTCCATGTTTACCCATTTGAGATGAAGGCCTTGTAAAAACGTTTACATTTAATCATTGCTTTGATATATTAAAAGTGTAAAAAACTCTATTCCATGAGTGAATTATTAAAGGAGGATTTGATGAAAAAATTACTGCAGTTCTTCGCCGTCGCAACACTTGTATTTAGTGTATTTTCGACACTAAGTCCGGTGCTCGCAGACGGACACGAAGATGCTGAGGGACCAACGGATCGTCGTGTGATCGTCCATTACCATCGCTGGGACGGTGACTATGAGGGTCGCAATATGTGGACTTGGAATACGGGAACCAATGGATCTCAAGCCCCCGTACCGATTGCTGGTACTGATGAATTTGGCGCATATTTCGAAGTCAATATCGACGATGATGCCAGTGACGCTATCGGATTAATCTTACGTTACGGCGATGCGTGGGGAAATGGTCAGAATGACCGTGATGGACTCATCCCTGCTGAGGGGGGCGACAAAGCAAACAAAGAAATCATTGTTAAGCAAGACGGTGAATTTGTTGGCTTTGATGAAAATGGCATCAAACATGTGTTTGTCTATGAAGGGATGAATGAAGTTATTTATGAAGATCCCGCACATGGCCCCATGCGTGATGGATACGGTACACTTGCCGTTGTCTATTATGATCCCGCTGAATCCTATGAAGGTTGGGATATATGGACTTGGGAAACCGGAACCGGTGGATCGGCTCCTGTCGATGATGCAGGCGTGCCTTTCCAAGCAGCTTTAGATGTTGATGGCGGTGAAGTTGATCAAGAAATGTATCGAATTGCCTTTTTATCCATTGCTGACGATGCGTCTGATGAGATTGGCTTTATTGTTCGGACGGCTGGATTTGCCGACAAACAATGGGAAGAAGATCTCTTCATCGATGTATCTGATATTAAAGGTTCAGGTTTAAAAACAGTCTTTTACATTGGCTTAGCCCCCGATTTTTATGACTCGTTTGAAGAATTTGACGCGTTGGCCAATGCGTTTGAAGTGGAAACCGGTCAACTCGAAGACTCTCGCTCACTCCTCTTGAACTTCAACAAACCCGTTCAAGTGGCAGAAGAAGTTGACAGTGTCTTAAACGATGTGTTTGACCCCAGTTGGTTTAGCGTTGTTGATTCAGCAGGAAATGCCGTCGACATCGCCAACATCTCATATGAAAAAGGTGCGGAAACCGTCGCTGAATTCATGTTGATCTTTGATGAAGACCTCGACAAAACTGAAACGTACACGATGACCTATCAAAAAAATGAGGCAGACTTACCTGCTGAATTTGAATTTTCAGTCCCAAATACCGCACCAACCATTACTGTAATTGGTGCAACCGACGTTGAATTAGAGCTTGGTGATACGTATTCATTGCCAACCTTTAGAGCCACTGAAAACTTCTACGGCGCGAACATACCACTCTTCAATGCCCGCGTTAAAGAAGGCGCTGGCTACTTATCAACCCGAGAAGTAGGGACCTATGAAATCGTCTTAGAAGCCCATGACCGTTATGGCAATGTGGCTGAACAAACTATCACTGTCAGCGTGGTCGATCCATGTGCGGATTCTGCGACTGCCAGTGAAACCATCTTACCAATGACTCTCTTTGCAGGTTTACCGCTTATTGCGGGTGCCTACATTGCATTGCGTCGCAAGGAGGACAAATAATATGAAAAAATTAGGATTCTTGAGTGTCTTTTTCATCGCGACATTATCGGTGACGTTATTACTCGCCGGCTGTGGCGGTGGTGAAGAAGCATGTGTGAACCGGGCTTCTGAAGGTGTGGTTTACAACTTTGACCAAGACTTCTCAGAAACGGTTGAGCTTCGTGTTTGGACCGATGATGAAGATTATTTCTTAGCCATTAAAGAAGCATTTGAAGACCAAAACCCAGACATCACGTTAAACTTTACTGAGGTTGGGAACGTCGATACACGCCAACGCTTAGAACTCTATTCAGGGTCTTCACAAGCAGCGGATGTTGTGTTATATCCCCATGACCATATTGGCGCAGCCTTACAATCTGGGCTACTCGCTTCGATTGAAGGAACCTTTGCGGAAGATCTGCGGACTAAAATGATTGATTCCGCATGGCAAACAGCGTCCGCATGTTACGATTTTTCCAACAATGAAATCGAAGATTGCGACGATCCCGCGAGTCAAGGAACTCTCTTCGGAGCGCCTTTGATTGGTGAATCTGTGGCCTTGTTCTACAACAAAGCATTGCTTGAAGAACTCACTGGATCAAGTACACCTCCAGAACGTTTTGAAGACATTTTAGCGCAAGCACAAGAACCTGCCATGGCGGCTCATTTAGACGGCAACCCAATCATTGGACTTGACGTTGGGAACGCCTATGACATGCAATTCTTGGCCACCTCGTTTGGCTTTGAATTATTTGGTGCAGAAGGTCTTGATGCGACCGCATCGAACTTAGGGTCGCAAGAAATGATCGATGCACTTACATTCTTCAATCAAGAAGTGCGTCCTGCCCTCGGTAATTTACAAGCAGCTGATTTATCAGGCGATGCCAACCGGACTCTCTTTGAAGAGGGAAAAATTCCTTACATCATCGATGGTCCATGGTCGATTTCCCGGTATGAAAATGCGGAAGTTGATTACGGCGTTGACGTGATTCCCTCCATTCGCGGTGAACAACCCACGTCATTCTCAGGTGTCATCATGGCATCTGTGTACCGTCAATCACCAAATCCTGACGCCGCTTTCCGTTTATTAGAATTCATGACATCAGTCGATGGCTTAGAAATTCTGTATGAACAAAAAGGCGTATTACCAGCTCTTAAAGATGTTAGCGTCGTCCCTGGCGTTGCCGATGATGAGAACCTTGCAGGAATCTCTGCACAGTTAAATTTCTCTCAACCGATGCCAATTATTCCTGAAATGGGATTCTTCTGGAGTAATGCAGGCAGTATGTATACCAATGCCTGGAACGGAATTGTATCCCCGGCAGAAGCGGCTGAAACAGCCGAAGACGGCTTTACCGCCCAATCTGGAATAGGTAACTAACTAGAATAAAGGTAAAGGCCATGGAAATCATGGCCTTTTCTTTACATATTAAGGACGTGATGCTATGACATTCAAACCACTCATATTACTCAAAACCCTCGCATCATCACTTGTCTGGGGCACTGGACAATTTCTTAATAAACAATGGTTGAAAGGATTATTCTTTTTTAGTTTCTTTGCCGTTCTCATTGGTATCGAATGGGGGACGGGGTCATACGGTGAACCCATTTCCTTATACGATCAAATGGCCGGTAATCCGATCACTGTTGAAACATCCAAAGGGTATGTGAATGATTATTACTACAATTTATTAGACGGAAAGTATGAAGAGACCCGCCTTTTAGAATATGTGGCTGAACTCAATGGACTAACTTATAATGCTGAGTTAAATGTTTTTGCCGATGACTCAGGCAATCCCGTTCAACCTGAAAGCAATCAAATTCAATTTAATGAAAATGATTTGTACACATTCTTGGCCGCTGAAATGACCCGCATTGATGCCTTGGAAGATTTTTCCACGAATGGCTTTGAGCCATTGCTTGAATACGACAGTTTTGAAGCTTTTCAAGCGACGCTTATCGGAGGGCTTGGTGGTCGGGATAATTACACGACCGATGACTACAACAAGATGCTTGTACAGATTTTATTTCGCTATGACACCGATTTGTTTGATCGCTATGCCGATTTATTCACGAACCGCTTCCATGAAAACGGAGGCTTTTTCGTAAAAGGTGTGTGGGGCGTCATTACTTTAGGTGTGACCCCATCAAGAACGGTAACTGAGCATTATGATTTAAGTTTTTTCATCCCAGATGGTTTTTCCAGACGGGGTGTGGAGTTGCAAGGGAACTTCTCGCAACAACTCTTATTACGCGGGATCATCTCTAATTTACTGCTGATTTATTTTGTTGGGATTTACATTTGGAACGTACGTGACGCCTATAAAACATCGGTGCTTATCCAAGCGAATCAATCGGTTCGAAGTGAGAAGAAATATTTCCAAGATGTGTATGAGAATGCGTTTGAATACATCGTCTTAATGCCGGCCCTGTTTGTCATCACGTTTGTTTCGGTGATGCCGATCTTGTTTGGGATGCTCGTGGCGTTTACGAACTTTGATGCCCAACACATCCCGCCGAACAACCTCTTTACGTGGGTCGGATTTGAAAACTTCCGCGTCATATTCTCACTGTCTGAGCAAGGTGGCTTGCCGTTTGGGTCACAGTTCTTCCGCGTCTTTTCATGGACCCTCATTTGGGCGTTTGCTTCCACATTCACAGTATTCTTTGGCGGATTCGTTCAAGCGGTGGTCTTATCAAATAAACGCATTGTTTTTAGAAAAGCGTGGCGATCTTTACTGATTTTACCGTGGGCCATTCCGGCGTTGATTTCACAAATGATTTTTAACGTCATGTTCCGTGATCGGGGCTGGGTCAACTCAGTCCTAGAGCGTGTAGGGGTCTATGATCGCTTATTCGAATGGGGCATGCTGGGCCGCTCTTACCAAGAAGCGGGAACAGGCTTGCAGCGCTTACTTTACTTCGGGGAAGATAACATTCAGTGGATTACCAACGAAGCCAATCCGTGGTTTGTTAGAATTTTTATCATCACGCTGAATATTTGGCTGGGTTTCCCGTTTTTCATGGCGTTAATGACGGGGGTTATGACAAGTATCGACCGCAGTTTGTATGAAGCGGCTGAAATTGATGGGGCCAATGGCTTCCAACAATTCCGGTTCATCACCATGCCGCTCGTCCTATTTGCAACAAGCCCCTTACTCATTATGACGTTTGCGCAAAACTTTAATAACTTTGGAGTCATTTACTTCATCACCCAAGGGGGTCCCGGCGGCGACTTCACCACGGCGTTTGCCGGACAAACCGATATTTTGATTAGTTGGATTTATAAACTCACCACCGATGCCAACGTGCGTTGGTATTCAATGGCCAGCGTATTCTCGCTGCTGATTTTCTTAATCATCGGAACGCTTTCGGCGTGGAACTTCACGCGAACGCGCGCCTTTAAGGAGGAAACCTAATGGCTTGGCTTGCCTGGACGGTGCTCATATTAATTGTGTTATTTACGCACCAATCATTGACGCATCAAATTGCTGAGAAATACGGTCATAAAGGCATCCGAATTGGCTTTATAGGGCTGATTCCCATTTTTGGACTCGTGTACTACATGAAAATCAAACCCCCTTTGCGGCCTTCCAACCCGGGAAAAGTGAAGTCGGTTTTTAACCTTAAAAATATCTTAGGAACCGCTTTACTGTATACCGAATTGATTATTTTAGGGGTAATTGTCCTTGTTCCAGTGGTTTATGTCATTGGCACGAGTCTCAACCCAAATTCCGGGATTCCAACGTCCATTTGGCCGTCTGAACCTTCGTTCAAAGCGTTCCAATTCCTCTTTGAGGGATCAGCCATGTACGGCAGTAGTGAAGAGACCAACGAGTTTATTTCATGGTACATCAACACCTTACAAGTGGCCGTTTTAACCATGGTCTTTTCGGTCTTGTTTGTGACTGGAACTGCGTACGTGTTTGCCCGGTATAAATTCAAAGGCAAAAAAGTGGGACTTTTAACCATCTTGGTTTTACAGATGTTCCCGAGCTTCTTAGGCTTGATTGCCATCTTTACCCTCTTCCAAACATTTGGCTTGCTCGATCAACCCTTAGCCCTCGTCATTATTTATACGGCAGGCGCCATTCCGTTTAACGTGTGGCTGATTAAAGGGTACTTACAAGGGGTGCCGAAGGAACTTGATGAATCGGCGAAAATCGATGGGGCGAATAAACTGCAAATTTTCTTCCGCATCATCGTGCCGTTATCCGTGCCAATTATTTCCTTCGTGGCCGTCACGCAATTCATGGCCCCGTGGCTGGATTACATCCTGCCATCGTTTGTCATTGAAAGTGAGGAAAAATGGACGCTCGCAGTTGGTATATTCCGCTTTATCAATGACCAATCACGAATCAACTATCCGGCCTTCAGTGCTGCGGCCATTTTAGTCGCCGTGCCGATTACCGTGTTATACGTCGTTTTCCAACGATACCTCATCGAAGGCATTACCGCCGGTGCCAACAAAGGGTAATTAAATACTAAACACAAAAAAAGAATCTCACAGCTGTGAGATTCTTTTTAATATGGCGTATCCGTTTGCGTGTAACACGCGGGTGGTCGTATCGATTCGCTGATACGATTCGGGCGTTATCAACGGTGCGTCGGCTCCACCATTTAAGATAATCCATAAATCCCCGCGCGTCATGTGGATCTGATCTTTTTCATGCCACACGCGGACGGTATCACTTTGAAACGCAGACTCAGTTTGTCGGAAATGATTCAACCATTTAAACCATTCCAACATCGATTCATCGAGTGCATGCCAGGGCATCGGTTTACGGTTTAAGGGGTCATGCCCACCATCTAGGCCAGCTTCGTCTCCGTAAAAGACACTCGGACTGCCTGGCATTGCGTATAAGAAGAGGTAGCTTTGTTTAAAGCGGTCCACATTTCCGTCTGTGAGCGAAAGTAAGCGCGAGGTGTCGTGACTATCAACTAAGTTATACATGACAGACGAAACGTGTTTGGGATATGCAGTCAACACCTGATTGACCGCCTCGCAAAACTGTTTAGCGTTATAACTGGGCATCCCTTCAACGTGGCCAAAGGTTTGCCAGACGGGAAATAGCAATCCGTAATTCATCACGGCATCATATTGATCGCCTTGTAACCAGGGATTGGAGTTATCCCAGTTTTCTCCAATAATCGCGGCGTCTGGGTTAATCGATTTGACGGTATGGCGAAATGCACGCCAGAAGTCATGGGAGACTTCGTTTGATACGTCTAATCGCCAGCCATCAATCTGCGCAAATTCCATCCAGTATCGGGTGACGTCTAAAAAGTAATCACGCACTTCCGGGTGATCGCAGTTAATTTTTGGCATAAAGGGCGTAAAGCCAAAGGCGAGGTAATTTAAGTCGTGATCTTTTAAGGCTTTTTTAAGTTCCTTATACGGTTTATTTTTCAATGTCTCTAAATCAAAGGGCAAGACCGGTTTGGTCTCATCCAAAATCGTGTAGTACTCATAATAGGGTGAATCTTTGCCCTGTGTGAGTACATCTTGAAAAAAGGGATGGGCGACGCTCGTGTGATTAAACACGGCATCCAACACGACTTTGATGCCGTGCTCATGCGCGACTTGAACCATGGTTTTTAAATCATCATTCGTGCCAAACTCCGGATCGATTTGGTAGTAGTCGACCGTATCGTATTTGTGCTGAGTGCTCGCTTTAAACAGGGGGGTCAAGTATAGCGCAGTGAATCCCATGTCTTTTAAGTAACCCATTTTTTCACTGATGCCTTGAATGGTTCCCCCGTAACGCTTTTGATTGTCGAGCGCTTTTAAGTCATCCCAAGCGGCCATCGTGGGGTCTTTGGGCGCATCCGAGTGGCGGTTAAAGCGGGAGGGAAAAATTGAATACCAGATTTGGTGTTTCATCCACTCGGGCGCTTGAAACCGGTCTTGATCAAGTAAGTAGGGAAAATTGAAATAGTTAAATAAATTGCGTTTGAGCGTTGGATGGAGGCTTAAATCAATGATTTCCTTGGTGCCAAATAAATACCGGTCATCTAAGATAAAAGCGTATTTAACTCGCTTAAATGGCGGCGTAATCGCAATGAAAAAAATGTCGTGAGTGGCCGTAGTGGCCTCAAGAGTTAGTGGAGTATCTTCGGCAAAGGCCACCCATTCAAATGTCTCATCGGTGGCGTGATACTGAAAGGGATCCCCCGCCATTAATGTCACACTTTTTAATAGCCCTTTTTTGGCTTTTAATCGGAGATGAATGGTCTTCGAGTCATAGGCATACGCCATGGCCGATTTCGCCGCATGAAAAACGCTGGACAAATCCATCATTGTGAACGCTTCTTAATAAGGAATGTAGTTAAGACACCGCCGGCGATGGCGACAGTTCCGATGATGATTCCCCCGGCGAGTAACCATGAAAATCCTGGGGCATCTTCGGACTCTATAATGTCTTCAACGGCCACTTCACTCGGCCATTCACTATTCCGTCTAAGTTGGTATAAAACGACGGTTTCATTCGGTTGCATGGTGTATCGTTCAGACACTTGTTGAATCGTCTCGGTGCCAGCCTCTGAATGATTGACGACCATATTCCACGTCATGTTTAACGTATCGAGAGAGTTCTCACCATTTGCGTTGTTGTGTGCGACAATGGCGTATTCCCACGGATTGTCTGGATTTGAATCATAGATTAAGTACGCGGCAAGATCACGGCCGCCACTGAACACA
>P_2C_Liq_2_UnCtyDRAFT_1000177_pt1 | contig 18254 bp, 18 predicted proteins | sample Pon2CUnioCityCA_FD_10236 | JGI IMG/M metagenome (IMG submission 10236) | reverse complement strand
ACGGAAACCGATATGACCACGTCAATCAGCCTCGCCGAACAGCCGTGGGGAGCCACGCCCGCTACGGCGATGAACCAAAGCTCGGATCCACGGATTCTGTATACCCTCGGAATGGAAGGCGTGTCGCTTGCCCTTTGGACCGGTGGCCTGTCAGAAAACCTGGCAAGCACACTCGATACTCTGCCAGCTTCACGGCTACCGGAAATGCGTCAATCGCTACAACTGGATCAGGTATCAACAGCCGTTCACGCTACCTGCATTGAAGCGGGCGCGGAGATCTGCGCCGACACACTGGCAGACTACATTACGGATATCGCCCAACGCGCATCCGCTGTCTTTGACACGCCATTTCTGAACATTCGGCTTGATGTCACACGAGACCAGCCATGCCCGAAATGGCATCTAGATGCCGTGCCCGCGCGGCTGCTATGCACCTTGCGTGGTCCGGGTACCGAATTCGGACCCATAGGGCAAGGCGACGCGCCGCAATCCATCCATCGCATGACACGTGGTGCCGTCGGGATATTTCGCGGCGCGCTTTGGCCCGCGCGGCAACCGGCCGGTATCCTGCACCGCTCACCGCCCTGCCACGACACACGGCTCTTGCTGGTGATCGACCCGGTTTGGCACGAAAAGGGCAATTGATGGGCCGCCATTGCAACCTTGGGGCAACAAGCCTGCGAAAACGGCGGCGAGACGAGAACCCGATGCAAGCCTATGACGCCCTGCCAGCCCCGGTGCGATCCTGGCTATCACAGGCGACGCTGCCGTGGTCCCCGGCCTCTTGCAGGCGAATCCTTCGGCGGGCGCGGGCGCGTGGCGAAAGTCTTGACGCGGTACTCGCCCGGCTGGAACGCGCTCAGGAAAAAACGCTCGCTCGGGACCGGCTCAACGGCGATCGCTAGGAGTTTGCCGCTATTGGCATGAAGTGTGAGTCGCTTGACCTGCACCGCGCGGTAACCGGCAGGGACTTCATGGCGCTTGAATACATGACCGTCGGTGATCCCAACTAGCATAGCGGCGGTTGTCGGTCTTCTTTCGACAAAATCTTGGTTTGTCTTGCCGCTACATTGCGCGCGCGGGCCGAAAGGTCGGCACCGCCAAGCCACTTGACGAGCATGGTTGGCAAACCCTACTTACGGCGAGATCAAAACGGCCGGATATCTGGAATGCACCATTCCGGAACAGCAATCCGCCAACATCGCCCGGCCAGACCAGACCGGCACAGCGGGAAACAGCATGACAAATCACCTTTACCGGAATGACCTGCCCGAGGATCTTGATCTGGGGCCGGTTGTGGCCATTGATTGTGAAACGATGGGGCTGAACCCGCATCGCGACCGGCTTTGCGTCGTGCAATTATCAGGCGGTGACGGCAACGCGCATCTTGTGCAGATCACCAAAGGGCAGACATCGGCCCCCAATCTTGAGCGGCTTCTGACCGATCCTGCGGTTTTGAAGCTGTTTCACTTCGGTCGCTTCGATATCGCGGCGATGTACAATGCCTTCGGGGCGTTGGCCGCACCGGTCTATTGCACCAAGATCGCAAGCAAGTTGATCCGCACCTACACGGACCGGCACGGCCTGCGCTATCTGCTCCAGGAACTGATCGGCGTCGATATTTCCAAACAGCAACAAAGCAGCGATTGGGGAGCGTCAGAGCTGACCGAAGCCCAGCTGGAATACGCGGCGTCCGATGTTCTCTACCTGCACCGCTTGCGCGAGGAACTGGATACGCGTCTGGCCCGCGAGGGGCGCACGGATCTTGCACAGTCCTGTTTCGAGTTCCTGCCGACGCGCGCGCGTCTGGATCTTGCCGGGTGGCCGGAAACAGACATCTTTGCCCACTGATCATGTCGGCACAGGATAATTTCTATTCGCGTTTCGTGGCATGGATGAAAATCATCCTGCCGCTGATCGCGCTAGGCCTCTTGTCGACACTCTTTTTGATTTCCCGCAGCATAGATCCCACGCAGGCGATTCCGATCACCGAAATCGACCTTGCACAACGCGCCGAGGACGAGGGCGCCACGAATGCCGCATTTGCCGGAATGACCGCAGGAGGGGATGAAATCGCTTTTGCCGCCGTTAGCGCGCGACCCTCCCAGGATGACCCACGCCTGATCGAAGCAGAAACCATAACAGCCCGGATCGTGCTGCAATCGGGCACCAAGCTGGATATCGTTTCGGATCGCGCAAACCTGCGCCAGAACGACTATACCGCGACGCTGGAAGGCTCTGTGCATCTGCGCACGACGACAGGCTATGATATCAGGACAGACCGGCTGGAAGCAAAGCTCGACACGCTTTACGCGCGCACGCCGGGCACCATCACAGGAACAGGACCGCCCGGCGAACTGACCGCTGGCCGCATGGTTCTGCAAGGCAACGACGAAAGCGGTGATGCACATTTGCTTTTCACCGACGGGGTCAAGCTGGTATACACCCGCCAGACTGTTAAGGAATAGACCCTGTGAGTGTTATCCGCCGTTTCTTTCATGTCCTGATCATTGCCTGCCTTCCCGGCCTGTCGCTTGCGCAGGGTGCGCAGGTCGCCTTTGGCAATACGCAACAGGACAGCACCCTTCCGGTGGAGGTCACAGCCGATAATCTGGACGTGAACCAAAGCAACGGAACCGCGGTGTTCACCGGAAATGTACTGATCGGTCAGGGGCAAATGCGCCTTTCGGCATCCCGCGTGCTGGTGGTCTACAAAGAGGATCAAAGCGGCATTCAACAATTACGCGCGACGGGCGGTGTCACGCTTGTCAGCGGAGAGGATGCCGCCGAGGCGCGCACCGCCGATTACAACATCGACAGCGGCCTGATCGAGATGGAGGGCGAGGTTCTGTTGCTTCAGGGTGTCAACGCGCTGACCGGTGACAAGATGTTCGTCGATACGCGCGCCGGTACTGCACGCGTGACGGGGCGGGTCAAGACCATCTTGCAGCCGCGGGGCGAATAACACATGGCCCGCCCGGATCTGCACGTCGCGCATGAAAGCGCCGGTCTTGTCGTCGAGAACCTGCGCAAGAGCTACAAAAAACGGGTGGTCATCCGTGACGTGTCTCTGCAATTGCGTCAGGGAGAGGTAGTAGCACTGCTTGGGCCAAATGGATCGGGCAAGACCACCAGCTTTTATGCCATCGCCGGGCTGATCTATCCCGAGGGCGGGCATGTGCGNATCGACGGGCGTGACGTAACGGGCTTGCCAATGTATCGCCGCGCCAAACTGGGTATCGGCTATCTGCCACAGGAAATGTCGATCTTTCGCGGGCTTTCCGTAGAGGACAACATCATGTCGATCCTCGATATCTCGGAATCCAGCCGCCAAAAGCGGCGCGAACGGCTCGAAGAATTGCTTTCCGAGTTTTCCATTGAACACCTGCGCCGCGCGCCCGCGCTGGCCCTGTCCGGCGGGGAGCGCCGCCGGGTGGAAATTGCAAGATGCCTGGCAGCACATCCGAAATATCTGTTGCTTGACGAACCCTTTGCAGGGGTCGATCCGATCTCGGTTGGGGATATCCGTCATTTGGTGTCGGACCTCAAGAAACGCGGGATCGGCGTGCTGATCACGGACCACAACGTGCGCGAAACACTTGAGATCGTCGACCGCGCCTACATCCTGCATGACGGGCAGGTTCTTATGTCCGGAAGCCCGGAGGACGTGGTCTCGAACGAGAATGTACGCCGGGTCTATCTGGGCGACAATTTTCGCATTTCCTGAGCCGCACCAACGCGCCATCCCCCGCCATTCACGCATGGTCCGCGCGATCTGCATTGACAAGTGCCCTGCAAAGGGCCTCAAATAAAGTCATGACACGAACGAAATTTGTCCTGTCTTCCACAGTGCGCCGGCCCGGCTGGCTACGTATGGGACCAACCACGGTTTCGTGTCATTTTCCTGAAAAGAGCTGAGCCACGCGCGTCTCGCGCGCCCGACAACGCTCTCTTTGTCACTTGGAGGATCCAGAATGCGCTATCAGATCAGTGGAAAACAAATTGATGTCGGAAGCGCGCTTCAGACGCATGTCGAAACAGAGCTTAACGCCATGGTCGACAAATACGCCGAGCGCCCCACCGATGCACACGTGATCTTTTCCAAAAGCGCGAGCGAATTTGTCTGCGAGGCCACCGTACACCTGTCCACCGGCCTGACCGCACAGGCCAAGGCACATTCGCATGAAATTTACGCAGCGTTCGACAGTTGCAGCGAGAAGATGGAAAAACAATTGCGCCGATACAAGCGCAGACTGAAAGACCATCATCGCCACAGGGTGGAGCCGGTTGAACTTTCACAGGCATCCGCCTATATCCTCGCATCTGATAATGATAACGTAGAATCAGAGCCGGAAAGCCTCCAGCCCATTATTGTTGCGGAAATGGAAACACGCATCCCATCTCTTTCCGTTGGCGAGGCTGTCATGCAGATGGAACTTGCCGGTGCACCCGTTCTGGTGTTTCGGAACGAAGGCAATGAAGGGTTGAATGTGGTGTATCGCCGCGATGACGGCAACATCGGCTGGATTGACCCCTGATAATCAGGCATAGGGCGCCAAGCCCATCGTGCGGAGCAAAATCTGATGAAGTTCACCAAGATCCTCAAACCAGAGGCTGTCCGCATCTATTCTGCGATCTCCAGCAAAAAACGTCTGTTTCACGAATTGGGCGCGATTGCAGAATCGGTTTACGGGCTAGACCAGGCCCGTACGATTGATGCCCTGATGGAACGCGAAAGCCTTGGCCCCACCGGCGTGGGCCACGGCGTCGCACTGCCCCACGCCCGTCTGGAAGGGCTCGACGATGTCGCTGGCGCGCTTGTACTGATAGAGACTCCGATTGATTTTGCAGCCGTCGACCGGCAACCCGTCGATCTTGCCTTTGCGCTTTTTGCACCGGTCGATGCAGGCGTAGAACACCTGAAGGCGCTCGCTTTGGTGTCGCGAACACTGCGCGATGCCTCGGTCTGTGCAAAGCTGCGGGCAAATAACAACCCTGCAACGCTTTACACGATCATGACCGAAGCACAGTCACAACAGGCCGCATAACGCAGCCGCGCCATCCCGGCCGTTTAAATACCGAAAAAACCTTACCCTGTGTAAGTCTCGAAGCCAAACATCAGGTAGTCCCGCTGATAGGCTTTCTGTGTCAAATCTTCGATTTCGGCGTCATAAACAGCACTAAGGGACATCACAGTATCCACCCCGGAATCCGACAGCATTGGTACGCCTTGGATACCCACGCTGCGGGCAAGATCGGGCAGACGTTCCACAAGTTCGCTTTCCCGCAACACAAGGTCAGGTGGTGCGAATTCTGACATGCCTTGCAGGATGTTTACCTGACTGGCCCAATGCGGATCGATGCGGATATTGGTCTGCCCCGACAAATTCGCCTTCAGAAATTCCAGAAACGCCTTGAACGCGGTCCGATGCGCCTGTTCGTCGTAAGCATCATCAGGGAAACGGCCCGGCAAGGGGATCTTGTGAAAATTCCTGAGCGTCTTGCGGATTTCAGCGTAACTGCCCGGACCCGTTTGCAAAATCTTGTTGCAAAAGGCGGCGTGGGCCCGCGCCACGGGATGACGCAAAACGGTAAAGCTGCGATGCCCCGGGTTGCGACGTTTCCATTGACGCAGTGCTTTCTGAGTCATCTGGGTCGGCAGTTCGTCCGTAGCGACCCCATCCAACGCCGCCATCCAACCAAGAACCTGTGCCTGCGGGCCGGATCGGATAGGTATGTAAAGCAAGGGAGCCTTTGCACCGCTCACAAAACTTGGCACCGCTGCACCGCGGCGCGGCTCAAAATTGGGAGTCCGCGTCAGGTTGAACGGATCGACCCCCGAAAGCGCCTGCTCCATCTCGGAAAAATTTTCGACCTTTTCGGAAAGCGGACTGGGGTTTTGCTTTTTCAACGACGTATCCAAAGACCCCAGTGTTTCGTTACTGCCTAGAAAGCGCGCCAGCCCGTTGATAACTTCCAGATCCTGTAAATCCTCGTAGGCTATGTAAAACGCGGTTTGGCCAGATTTCTGAAGACGGTTCAACAAAAGCACCTGAAACCTTTGCAGATTGGCGACATGATCGGCGAATTCGAACGCGTCAAACCGGATGCTGCTGGCCTTTCGGCGCTTCACATTGGTCAGCTTCCACTGCCCGGTCGCCTGAGCGATCTTTCTGGACACATAGCTTTCCAGCGGATTGCGAGTCAGGACAATCTTGGCGCAGCGCGGGTCGTCCAGCGTCATGTCCAGAACGCGCGGATCATGGTCATTGAAAAACCGGAAACCGCCAAGACCGGTTGTCTTTTCCTTGATCGCCGCGATCAGACTGGCGGGATGGGCATCACGTACCGCTTGGCTGATACCGGCGATCTCTGTCTTGTTGGGGTAGCCGATGAAATGCGGGTTGAACGCCTCTCCGTAACATTCAAAGCCGTCAAAGGCGTTTATGTTGCTTTCAAGAAAGTTCGATCCGGTGCGCATTTCGGCATACACGACGAAATAGTCGAATTTACGTTCCATCCCCACTCACCGTACAAGATAGGGTTTGCGCTGACCGCGCTCGGGCTCGTGCAACCGGTGTTCCACGGGGAAATCCCCCATCAGATAAGGGTGCATCCCCTGATTCTTGAGATTCTGAAGAAACTGGCCAAACCCGGTCAGATCCGCCATCTTGGGCACTTCGGCCAGCCCATGCTGGCTTTGCTTGCCGATCTCGTCGATGATGGTCTGTAACGGCTCCATCGGGGCCTCGATGAATTCCGCCATGGTCCAGATCCGGATGCGCGCCTTGGCCCACGGTGACCGCAGCACATCCAGATGTTTGCTTTCGATCTGTTGCAGCCGCGCCGCCTCTTGCCGGATTTCCGAGAAGTTCAGATTCGATTTGAAAAGCGGTACCGCCCACGCGCCGGATATAACGGAAATCTGCGCATTCGGATCCTTGGCGATATTCCACTCTATTTCCTTAACCGTATCCCGCGGCCCGAACTGAAAGCACTGACGCTCGCCACGCGTGTTCCAGATCAGGCTGGCCAGAAAGGCGTGTGGATTGTAGTCGCGCAAAGTCGCATTGTCGCTGAGCGCCCCATTCATCACCCGCTGCCCGTCCGAGAATTCCGCCCGTTCAGGCGCAAAAAGATGACCATGCACACGGGTGCCGGTCACCCGCGCCAGCCAAGGTCCAAAATTCTCGAAAAGGTCGCTGAATCCTTCGAACATGGAGTATTGCGCACAGGTCAGACCGTTTTCACGCCCCTCGACGGGAAAGCGGCTTTGCATATAAAGACCCGGACGGCCGCGAACGCGTCGTTCGACCGCTTTTGCAAAAATCCGGTCAATCTTGCCTGGATTCGGCTCTGTACGCTTCATCGCACCAGCGGCATCTGTAAGAAACGCATCGTACAGCTTGTCCGCGAATGGCCAGATCTTGCGCGCGACAAAACAATCCGAGCGGCGCAAAAGCTGAAGGTGGTCGTCGTAGAAAATATGCGGCTTGCCCTGATAGTCGAACTTCGAAAGGGTCAGTGACCTGCTTTCGATCTGGCGCGAGTAAAGCCGCGACAGCGTCTGAAAATAGCTCTCATCCGGGATCCAGACCTTGCGGAAATACTGATCATACACTGAACGATCGGGATCTTCCAAAATGGCAGAAAGGGTCTGGCGCGTCAGACACCACCACTGGCTGCCCATATGCGGTACAATACCATTAGGGATTCGCCGCCGATAACCGAGCTTCCGTTGGAGGGCGACATATTTGTCGAACAAAAAGCGGTTCTTGCGCCAGGAAAAAGGAAACCGAAGCATGAAACGCTCCTGATCCAGTCCACCGATCGTCCATGGCACATCCGCAGTCGTCGCGGATTCTATGAAATCCGTGTGCGGACGCTCTGCCAGATAGTCGACCAGCTCTTGAACCGGTCGCAGCGGCAGGCATGATCCCGAGGCAAGATAGACATGGCGCACATCCTTGAAGTCGCTCAGCATGACAGCGCTGGCAGATTGAGTGGCCGCTACCAGCCCCCATGTGCCCCATTCACAGCGATGACGCCTTGAAAACCGTACGTTGGGCAGATCCGACAACGCCTCTACAAAACCCGTATATGTTTTTTTCGGCACGTTCTTGTCAACGTGAATGACGATCGGACAACCCGCCGCAGACCAATGTCGCGCCACCTGCTCGGCCCTGCCAAACGCCGTATGCACAAGCATAACAATGCCGACACTCACGTTCTGCCCCTTTTCACGCCCAATTACCCTTGGACATCAGGCCAAGGATCTCCAACTGTCGCCAGTTTATATACTTCTCCGACCACTTGCACCAAAGGTCGGAATTGTCGCGGATGTTTTCGGCATAAGCCTTGTATTCAACGCTGCCAGAGTAGTGCTGTCCGCGCGCCAGTTCTTCCTCGGCCTTTGCCGCGAACGTATTCAGGAACTTGGCATGTAGCAGGATGCCGCTTGCCTTTTCGCCGCCCCACTCATCATAGGTAAGGTTCAAACCGCGCGGCAAAAGCATGTGGGTCGAGCTGATATAGGTGTATTTCCTGTGCCAGCGAACCAATGGCGTCTTGTTTAATGCGGGCGCCTTTTTGGGACAGTCCGGAAAGAAAACGCGACTGCGCGGACCGCCTTGTATCCACAGGTTTCCGTATTTCCTGTTCTTCTCGATCATGTAATTGCCGGGGTCGAACCAGCTTGCCACCTCGATCGGATCCTGCCCCGCCGCATAGGGTACCGCGTCGATCCGACCCTTGGGATACATATCCAGAAGCATGGCACCGAACGACCGCACCTGGCTTGTATCCAGCCAGTCTGTCAAGGCACGGATCGGGCGGGTGTCGCAGAACGGATAAACGAAAAACTCGTCGGGATCGACCACCAGGGTCCAGTGACCATGGCCATATTTCCGCTGTAGCCAGTTGAGCCAATCGACCCCGAATTTGGCGCCCTTGTAACTGGCCTTTGTTGTCCAGACCGAGACATCGGGCTGATCGGCAAGGTATTCACGGCCGCCGTCGCTGCTGTCATTATCGACAATAAGAAAATGTGAGACACCGAGATCGCGATAGTAATTCAAAAAGTAAGGCAGGCGCACGCATTCATCGCGCATCGTGGAAAACAACAAGATGTCACCGCCACGGATCTTGGCGGTACGGTTCACCACCTCCCTTAGCGAAAACTGCTTGCGAAACGCCCGCGCCTGATGCCGCTTTCTGCGCAGGCGCATGATGTATGACTGCGCAATGCTCACGTATCGTATCCCTTCGCTGATGTTCGGCAGCGCCTCTCAGGATAGATCCCGAGAGTTAAAACACTCTTTTGGAGCATCATGTCTCTTTGCCCTCATTGGCGCAGATGTCGGATACGAAAGATAAGGGATTGTTTCTTCGTAGTAAACCGCCTGTCGGCAGTTATGTCCAATTGCCTCGCGACATCAGCCCCATCGCTTCGAGCTGACGCCATCCGGTCAAGCGGTGCGACTGTTCGCACCAAAGATCCGGCGCGGTTTGCAGTGAGTCGTAATAATCGTCGTAAAGCGCGCTGTTGGCAAAATGCTCGGCGCGGTGTTTTTCCTCGGCGGATCTGGCCACAACAACGTGCAGAAACTTTGTGTGTAGCAAGATTCCGGACAATCGCTCTCCGCCCTGATCGTCGTAAACAAGGTTCAGTCTACGTGGCAAAATCGAATGCGCAGAGCTGACATAGGCAAAGCGGCGGTTCCATTTCACCAGGGGCGTCTTGCCCAAGGTCGGCGCACGTTCAGGGCGTTCCGCAAAGAACTTGCGAGCACGAACGCCACCNTGAATCCAGAGATTGTGTAGATCACGCTTCTTCTGCATCACGTAATTGCCACCATCGAACCAGCACAGCCGCTCGAAAGGGTCTGCACCAGCCTCGTAGCGTTCCGCATCCAGCTTTCCCTTGGGGTACATGTCCAGCATCATGGTTCCGAAAGATTGACGCCCATGGGCATCCAGCCATTCTGTGAGGGCTTGCATCGGGCGCGTGTCATGATGCGGGTAAATCAGGATCTCGTCCGCATCGACCGTCAAGCACCAATGCCCGTGACCAAAGCGGATCTGCAACCATGTCAGCCAATCGACGCCAAAACGAGACAGCTTGTAACTATGCCCGCTATGCCAAACAGAGACATCGGGCTGTGCCGCAAGATACTCTTGCGTGCCATCATCGCTGTCATTGTCCACGATCAGGAAATGGCCGACACCAAGCGCGCGGTAATGCGCCAGGAAAAAAGGCAGGCGCAGCGCCTCGTTTCGCACTGTCGAAAAGACAAGGATGTCATCAGGCTTAATCAGTGATGTCAGGTCTCGCACCGGGTCCAACTGACGCCGCTTGCGCAATGCGCGAAACAAAAGGCGGCGGCGCTTCCACCTGAGCCTGTAGGCCAACCATGCCTCTGCCGCCCAAGTCATCGACGCGTCGCCCTCTTTCTGCCGGGAGCCCGCCGATTATCTATCGTAAGCGCCAGTTTGATGCCAGCGCCATGCGTCCTCGATCATGCGATCCAGCGTCGATCGTTGTGGCGTCCAGCCCAGTTGCGCCTCGGCCTTGGTGGAGCCAGACACCAGCTTGGTGCAGTCACCCGGCCGGCGCGCGCCCTCGATCACCGGGACCTCCCTGTTCGTGATCACGCGCGACCTGTCAATCACCTCGCGCACGGTAAAGCCACTGCCAGTGCCCAGGTTGAACACCTCGCTCGGCTTGCCATCCTCTAGCCAGCGCAGGCCCAGCACATGTGCATCAACCAGATCCATGACATGCACATAATCGCGGATGCAGGTTCCGTCCGGCGTATCGTAATCCGTGCCGAAAATCGTCAGCGCATCGCGTCGCCCATCAATGGCATCCAAAATCAGGGGCACCAGATGAGTCTCAGGCTGATGGAACTCGCCTACCTCTGCGTCGGGATCCGCACCCGCCACATTGAAATAACGGAAAATGACGTGCCGAAGACCATTTGCGATCTCGAAATCCCGCAACATGTCCTCGATCGCGCGTTTTGACGCGCCATAGGAGTTGATCGGGGCCTGATGGCATGTCTCGTCCAGCACGACGTTATCCTGATCGCCATAGGTCGCACAGGTCGAGGAAAACACGAAATCAAGACACCCCGCTGAGACAGCAGCCTGGATCAGCACAAGCGACCCGGTCACGTTGTTGTCCCAGTAACGACCCGGTTCCCGGATGCTTTCGCCAACCTGGCTAAGCGCGCCGAAGTGCAGCACCGCTGCGGGCTGATAGGCGGCAAACACCTGATCAAGCCGCTCGCGGTCGCGCAGATCTCCTTGCTCGAACGGGCCGAACTTCACAGCGTCCTGCCAGCCCGTGCTCAGGTTGTCATATGTGACAGGCGTATACCCGGCCGTCCTTAGCGCCTTGCAGGCATGTGACCCGATATAGCCCGCGCCACCCGTAACAAGGACGTTTTTCAAAGCCTTTACTCCAACGCCTATTCTGCTGCCTTGGCCGTGTTCACCAAACCGCTGATATAACCCCACAGTTCATCCCGGAGTTCTTCACGCTCCAAGGCAAAGGCGACTGTCGCCTGCAAGAAGCCAGCCTTGGAACCGCAGTCAAATCTTTGCCCTTCGAAGCGGACACCGTATACTTCCTCGCCCTTGTCGCGCGCCGCGTCAATCGCGTCGGTCAACTGGATCTCTCCGCCAGCGCCGGTCTTTTTCTGGTTGAGCATCTTGAGAACCGTCGGCGTCAGAATGTAGCGCCCAATCACGGCAAGGTTCGATGGTGCCTCGCCAAAGGCAGGCTTTTCCACCATGCCCTTGGTTGACACGATCTTGCCACGGTCTTCCTTGATGTCGAGAACACCATAAGCCGATGCCTTGTCCGCGGGCACTTCCATCGCGGCAACCACATTGCCGCCAGTTTCGTTATACGCCTCGACCATCTGGGCAAGACAGGGCTTGTCGCCACAAATCACATCGTCAGGCAAGATCACGGCAAAGGGTTCGTTACCGATGAGACGCCGCGCGCACCAGACGGCATGACCCAGACCCAACGCCTTGTTCTGGCGCGTATAGGCAATCTCGCCACTGTCCATATTCGTGGATTTGAGGATCTCCAGCAGATCATCCTTACCCTTTTTGCGCAGTTCCTGCTCAAGCTGGGGGGCGTTGTCGAAATAATCCTCCAGCGCACCCTTCCCACGAGAGGTGACAAAGATGAATTCCTTGATGCCGGCAGCGCGCGCCTCGTCGATGGCGTATTGCACCAGTGGCCGGTCGACCAATGTCATGATTTCCTTGGGAACGGATTTTGTTGCAGGCAGGAATCGTGTCCCCAGGCCTGCGACCGGAAAAATGGCCTTGGTAAGTTTGTTGCGCATCAAAGGCTCCTATCAATCGCTGTCATNAGCCGCAGAAACTAAAGTACACTCCNATCTTCAAAAGATAGTAATTGTCTCGGTGGTCATCCTTGTTTCTGCAAAAAAATGCAACCGCCGGGCTGAAAATATATGCTTTTCGCAGGCTTACTCAGTCCATTTCCATGTCAACCATCATGGCCTGAATACGGTCAATATCCTCTGGGTTGTTCAACTCCCAAAACTGACGTCCACACGCCTCGACTTCAACACAGATGATTCGTCGCCCTTTTTCCAGAAAACGTAACTGTTCAAGCCCTTCGAGCGTTTCTAACGGTCCAGCCGGCCAATCTGCATAGGCACGCAAGGCCTCGGGGCGATAGGCGTAAACGCCGACGTGATGGAATACCGGCGTCGGTTCGTTATCTGCATACCGGATCGGGGTGAAAGGTATCACCTCTTTTGAAAAATACAGCGCATGCTGATGGGCGTCAAACACCACCGTCGTGCCGCCGACACGCCCCTCCGCACGATCATCGAGAAATCCGTTGAGCGCGCGGCCATCACAGCGCAGAACCGGCGTGGCAACATCGGCCTCGGGCGCGTTTTGCAAGCCCTGCACCAGATCCGCTATGAACCATGGCGGGGTCAGCGGCGCATCGCCTTGCAGGTTCACCACGATGTCATATTGCCCGCCAAGCCGCTCAGCCGCCTCGGCGCAACGTTCAGTGCCGTTTGCGCAATCCTGCGACGTCATCACGACCTCGGCGCCGAAATCCTTTGCCGCCTCGCATATTCGCGCATCATCCGTTGCGATGACTACCCGCTCGACACCCGGCACAGCACAGGCCGCGTCCCAGCTTCGCCGGATCAGGCTTTTCACAGTGCCTTTGGCACCGCGCAATACCGCAAGCGGCTTGCCGGGATAGCGGGTCGACGCGTAACGCGCTGGAATGACGACCAGAACACCCATTGTCAGGCGGACTTCAATTCGACGTGCGGGGCGTAGGCGATGAAAAACGGATTGGCGTAGCCCTCCTTGCCGTAGATCAGCGGCGCATGGTCATCGAAGCGTACGACACGCCCACCCGCGCCTAGCAGAACCGCATGACCGGCGGCTGTATCCCATTCCATCGTACGACCGACACGCGGATAAATATCCGCCTCACCAGTCGCCACCAGACAGAACTTGAGCGATGAGCCAGCGCTTTTCATGTCCTTGACAGCATATTTCGCGATATAATCATCGGTGGCCTGATCGCGGTGGGATTTGCTGGCCACCACCATGAGAGCCGAATTATCCGACTGCGCAACCCTGATGTCGCGCAGATCGCCCATGGGCTCCGTTTCGAACGGCCCTGTTTCTTCGACCGACGCACCATCCGCACGCGTGAAGAACATACGAGAGCGCGCCGGGGCATAGACAACCCCGCGCGTCGGCACGCCATCCTCGACAAGGGCAATGTTGACGGTGAAATCGCCGCGGCGGTTGATGAATTCCTTTGTACCGTCAAGCGGATCGACGATCAGAAAAGTACCGGCTTTCAGATCATGCGATGCGGCCTGTTCCTCGGTGATGAGGGCAATATCGGGAAACGCCGCGCGCAGCCCCGCAGAGATCATGGCATCGGCGGCCTCGTCAGCGGCGGTCACCGGGCTGGCATCCGACTTGACCTTAACTTCGAAATCGTCTGCATCATAAATTTCCATGATCTTGTCGCCCGCCTCCAGGGCAAGACGGCGAAAAACCGTGACAAGTTTGTCGTAATCCAATGGTCTGCTCCAATGCGTCGGTGGCGCGTTCAAGGCGCGTGTTGCGGGATTGTATCTTGCCTCTTATGCTTTGTGGCTAACGCGACAGCAAGAAATCCGTGTAAAAAAGATCCACAAAGATACATTTGGCGGCAGGTGATGTTTCAGAATACGCGTAAAAAATCCATCATAGGATCCGCTATAACGATTGCAGAGCTGATCTATCACACCACGGTGCGGGATATTCGCAAAACGCATGGTAACGCGTTCATGGCGCTTGCCGTGAACATCATGACAGCCGTCGTGTTCGTTCTGGCCTTTTACGTGATGTTTTCGGTTCTGGGCCTGCGGGGTGCCAAGCTGCGCGGCGATTTCATGCTTTACATGATGTCGGGCGTGTTTTTGTACCTGACGCATATCAAGGCTTTGGGGGCTGTGTCGGGCGCGGACGGGGCCGCATCGCCGATGATGCAACATGCCCCGATGAACACGATGATCTCGATCTGCTCCGCTGCTCTTGGCAGTCTTTACATTCAGGTTCTGTCGGCGTTCGTTATTCTTTTCGTATATCATGTCGCATTCGAGCGGATCGAAATCTATGATCCGATCGGTGCCTTCGGAATGCTACTGCTGGCGTGGTTCACCGGCTGCGCCGTCGGCCTGTTGTTTCTTGCCGTGAAGCCCTGGTTCCCGACCGCGGCGAACCTTGTTCAGATCATCTACACGCGCGCCAACATGATCGCCTCTGGCAAGCTTTTTGTGGCCAACACCCTGCCGAATTTCATGCTGGCGATGTTTGACTGGAACCCGCTTTTCCATGCCATCGACCAATGCCGTGGCTATGTCTTTCAGAACTATTACCCGCGAAACACGGATTACCAGTATGCCTTGATCGTCGGCGCCATCCTGTTGATGCTTGGTCTGATGGGTGAATTCTATACCCGCCAGTATGAATCCAGCAGTTGGGGCGCGCGGCGATAAGTCATGTCACGGCCGGGTGGTGGCGACGCCGCCAAACCGGGTCAATCCACCACCCGGCATGTCAGGTTGATGCGTCCACCCTTCAACAAAAGCTGTGATGTACCCGGCTTGATCCTATCGACACCGTGATACCGAAGACGCGCCTCACCGCCCATCACGACCACATCACCCGAGTGCAGCCAGATAGATTCTGTCTTGCCCCCGCGTGTCAGGTTGCCCATCCGGAACAGCGCCTCGTCCCCAAGAGAGATGGACAGAACCGGCCAGCTGAAATCGGCCTCGTCGCGATCTTGATGCATCCCCATGCGCGCGGTGTCGCGGTAGTGGTTGACCAGACAACAATCCGGAGAACGCGCGGCACTGACAAGATCCGCCCAGATCCGCAGCACAGGCTGCGGGATCGGCGGCCAGTCGTTGCCGCTAGGGTGCTGCGCGGCGTAGCGGTAGCCGTTTTTGTCGGAATACCAGCCATAATTGCCCGCCGATGTCATCTGGACGCTCATCTTCTTGCCGCCGGGCGTGACGGGAGAAAATAACGGTGCCGCGCGCACGACCTCTCGCAAATCCTCGACCAAGGCACGTTGTGCCGCCTTGTCGAGATATTCCTTGAAGATGCGGAACCCGCGAATATGCAAAGCGTTTTCGGGTATTTCTGCCTCCTTTCCTGACGATAGCTTCAATTTAATCCTGAATCCTCCTTTCGCACCACAGCGGCGGCTTGCAGGGTGGCAGAGGTCTGCCTATATACCCGACGAAACGCGGAACGGCGCTGCCGGAGCTGCACTTCATCAGGGGGCCTGATGCCGGAACGGGTCGGGCCGCCATAAAATCGCCTAAAGCAGAAGGGATCGTAGAAAAATGGGTAAAGTTATCGGTATCGACCTCGGCACTACGAATAGCTGCGTTGCCATCATGGATGGCAGCCGAGCACGGGTGATCGAGAATTCCGAAGGTGCGCGCACCACACCCTCCATCGTGGCTTTCACCGAAGATGAGCGTCTTGTCGGTCAACCGGCCAAGCGGCAAGCGGTCACAAACCCCGAAAACACCATCTTCGGGGTCAAGCGCCTGATCGGTCGCCGCGAGGATGATCCGGATCTCGCCAAGGACAAGAAGAACATGCCGTTCACCGTGATAGACGGTGGCAACGGCGACGCATGGGTCAGCGCGCGGGGCGAGAAATATTCACCCAGCCAGATTTCCGCTTTCATCCTCGGCAAGATGAAGGAAACCGCCGAAAGCTATCTTGGCGAAGAGGTCACGCAGGCCGTCATCACCGTGCCCGCCTATTTCAACGACGCACAGCGTCAGGCGACCAAGGACGCGGGCAAGATCGCCGGGCTTGAGGTGCTGCGCATCATCAACGAACCGACAGCCGCCGCGCTTGCCTACGGTCTCGACAAGGAAAACACGCACACCATCGCGGTCTATGACCTTGGCGGCGGTACGTTTGACGTGACCATCCTTGAAATCGACGACGGCCTGTTTGAGGTGAAGTCGACCAATGGCGACACGTTCCTTGGCGGCGAAGATTTTGACATGCGCATCGTCAACTACCTCGCCGACGAGTTCAAAAAGGAAAACGGCGTTGACCTGACGAAAGACAAGATGGCGTTGCAGCGTCTCAAGGAAGCCGCCGAAAAAGCCAAGATCGAGCTTAGCTCGTCCAGCCAGACAGAGATCAACCAGCCGTTCATCTCGATGGGGTCGGACGGGCAGCCGCTGCACATGGTCGTCAAGCTGACCCGCGCCAAGCTGGAAAGCCTGGTGGGCGACCTGATCACCAACTCTCTCAAGCCGTGCAAGGCCGCTCTCAAGGATGCCGGGATCTCGGCCAACGAGATCGACGAGGTCGTTCTGGTCGGCGGCATGACCCGTATGCCACGCGTGGTCGAGGAAGTGACGAAATTCTTCGGCAAAGAGCCACACAAGGGTGTGAACCCCGACGAGGTCGTGGCCATGGGTGCCGCCATTCAGGCTGGCGTGCTTCAGGGCGACGTCAAGGACGTGGTTCTGCTTGACGTTACGCCGCTGTCGCTTGGCATCGAAACGCTGGGTGGCGTATTCACGCGACTGATCGACCGCAACACCACGATCCCGACGAACAAGTCGCAGATCTTTTCCACCGCCGAAGACAATCAATCGGCTGTGACGATCCGCGTCTTCCAGGGCGAGCGTGAAATGGCCTCGGACAACAAGATGCTGGGTCAGTTCAACCTTGAAGACATCCCGCCGGCACCACGCGGTATGCCGCAGATCGAGGTGACATTCGACATCGACGCCAACGGCATCGTCTCTGTTTCTGCCAAGGACAAGGGCACAAACAAAGAGCACAAGATCACGATCCAGGCGTCGGGTGGTCTGTCTGAAGACGACATCGAGAAGATGGTCAAGGACGCAGAGGAAAACGCAGAGGCGGACAAGGAACGCCGCGCGCTGGTAGAGTCCCGCAACCAAGCGGAAAGCCTGATCCATTCGACGGAAAAGTCTGTGGAAGAGCACAGCGACAAGGTTGACCCGTCTACCGTGGAGGCCATCGAACTGGCAATCTCCGCTCTAAAGGACGACCTTGAGAAGGACGATGTGACAGCGGACAAGATCAAGTCCGGCATCCAGAACGTGACCGAAGCGGCCATGAAACTGGGCGAGGCAATCTACAAAGCCAGCCAAGAAGATGGCGATAGTGACGGTCCCGCCGCAGCGGATGAGCCGCGCAGCGGTGACGATGACATTGTCGATGCCGATTTCGAGGATCTCGACGACAACAAGCGCGCCTAAGGCGCCGCATTGGATGGGCGGGGGTCCGCTGTGGCCCCCGTTTGTCGTTTGTAAGGAGTTTCTCCGATGGCCAAACGAGACTACTATGACGTCCTCGGCATTTCCAAAGGNGCCTCTGCCGACGAGATAAAAAAGGCCTATCGCAAGAAGGCCAAAGAACTGCACCCCGACCGGAACAAGGACGACCCGAAATCCGAAACGCAGTTCAAGGAAGCGGGCGAAGCCTACGATGTTCTGAAAGATCCTGAAAAAAAGGCGGCTTATGATCGTTTCGGTCATGCGGCCTTCGAAGGCGGAATGGGCGGCGGTGGCCGTGCCGGTGGCGGTTTCGGCGGGGGGCCGGGGCAAGGTCAGGGCGATTTCGCGAGCGCGTTCTCCGATGTATTCGACGATCTGTTTGGC
>P_2C_Liq_2_UnCtyDRAFT_1000175_pt1 | contig 18514 bp, 9 predicted proteins | sample Pon2CUnioCityCA_FD_10236 | JGI IMG/M metagenome (IMG submission 10236) | reverse complement strand
AAAAAAATCAGATTACCCACGTCTTTTTATATTGAACATTTGAGTAACTGAATTAATATAATTACGCCTGATAGTGAGGATTTACAAGAGGTAAATTATTGCTTTTTTGTAAATAAATAGTAAAGCACTGAAATTATTACGATTAATTTATAAACAAAAAGGTAATAAGCAACACAGGCTTATTACCTTCTGATATATAACTTTATTATTGAAAATGGTGTAGGAATAATTTATTGCTTACGACGTCTTATAAATGTAAGTCCCAATAAGCCTAAGAGAGTAAACCATGAGGTTGAAGCGCCTTGCCTTTCTCTAATTTCATCTTCATCACTTGCACAGTCATCCAGTTCCCCATTTGCTATAGGATTCAATTGTACTGTAATGACCTTATCAACCAACACCGGGTCGCCGTTGTCATCAAAAACTAATTCACCAGCGATATCTTGAGCTTGACGGTTGACTAAGGCATTAGCCAAAATGATATTATCATCATTAACCGCACTCGCACCTACGATAGTGTACGGACTGTCACAAGCGACTAAATCATTCAGGTTTGTGAAAACTTGGGTATTAATGTCAAATACGAAACCATTACGACGACGCGTGGCATTGGTTACAAATTCAACTTCAGCTTCACCGACAATTAGACCATTATTATTGATTGCCTTAGGTTCACTCGCTGAACCAGGGAAAAAGTCAGCAAAAAAAGTTAACTCTTCAGTAGCCATATTATAGAAATAACCCTTTCGACGATTAGTGCCATTGACGTTTTTTAAAGCATAACCGGTTATAATATTATCATTATTAATATCTGTTGCTGAGCTTCCCGGATATTCGTCTTTATCAATAAACTCTTGCGTTAAACCATCTTGATATATAGCGGCTGTAATTACTGAACGTTCAGCAGTGTTAATTGCTTGAGTTTCTCCAACAGCAATTCCATTGTCATTGATTGCAAATGCTGTGTTATAAAAAACAAAATCATCAAGATTTTCACTACCGGCAAAGACTTCTGCTGGATCAAATGGTAAATCATATTCAGTGGTAGCAACAAGTTCACCACTATTATCTAACTCCCAAATCGTAGCGCGGCGGTCAGTACGTGTCAGATAACCACTATCCTTGCCAATATTACTCAAACACACACTTTCGGGTTGGTCACCACGTGTTTCTTCATCAGAACACAATGCGACCAAACTGGTCAAAGTCGTATTTTCTCGTACGGTAGAAAACCCTACGACTTGCATGTTTGCATTTATGTCATAAGCCTCACTGATACCGCCACCGATAGTCATTGATGGCGCTAGTTCTGTCACAACAGAGCCGTTTTGAACAAAAGCACGTCGCGCGAAATCACTCACTACATACGTAATATCAACGTCGTCACTATTGGTGTAATCGACTTTGACATATAAGCCTTCACTAGTACCAGCAACCACGTTATTCTCGTTAATACTGCGAGCAATAATGTCATTGCCAAAGGTATAGCCATTAGTACTGTTAGTAACTTGGTCGAAACCTAATAGTCTTGCAGTATTGGTACCGTTTACCGTATAAGATTGGTATAGAGACATTTGTTGTGAAAACAAAGACCCTTGACGTGAGGCAACGCGTGCAATAGATGCCAAGTAAGTGTAATCTTCAGTATTTGGACTCCCTGCAGCAGCGGACTCAACATCAGTAAGATTGGCAATTAATTCTTCATTTGTGAAATCAATCAGAGAAAAATCTAATGGAGGATTGAAGGTATCTTGAACGGTTACTAGTGCTGTACCTGAATTATTCAGGGCTTGGGCAAAAATATTAACACCTAAATCATTCGCAGCGAGCTCTTGAACCTCATATTGTGCAGATAAGGCATTAAAAGATACAGTTAAGGATAACATTGAGCAAGCGAACGCAAGTTTACTTACTTTGCTGGGAATTGATAATTTTGGCATAGCTGACAACGACAACACGTTCATATAGTTCCTGTTAACACTTTATTATAAGTTTTCTTGGAGTGCTTCTAATTCATCCCAACGCGCATAAGCTGTTTCTAGTGATGTTTCACATTCAGCCAATTCATCAATAATGGGCTGGGTAACAGTTACGTCTTGGGTAAAGAAATCTGCTTCACTCATTTGTTCTTGTAAATTATTGATTCGTGTTTCTAGCTCATCTATCACTTCTGGTAGTCGCTCTAGCTCACGGGATTCTTTATATGATAACTTTTTCTGTGACTTAACAACAGATTTAGTTTCAGGCTTAGGACTCTCTTTTATCCCTTTAGTTCCGCCTAAGTCTGCTAATTCTTGGGCTTTTTTAGATTGTTCCGCATACCAACTTGCTGAGTCAGTGTAACCACCGACAAATTCAGTAATTTTGCCTGCCCCTTCAAATACTAAGCACGAAGATACAACATTATCGACAAATTCCCTATCGTGACTGACTAAAATGACAGTACCTGTATATTCGACCAATAACGATTCTAATAACTCTAATGTTTCTACATCTAGGTCATTAGTTGGTTCATCCAGGATCAGTAAGTTACTAGGACGTAACATGAGTTTCGCTAACATCAGACGGTTTTTTTCACCACCTGATAAAGAACTTACCGGAGCTTGGATGCGATCTGGCGCAAAAAGATAATCTTGTAAGTAGCTAATGACATGACGAGTGCGCCCATTAATCGTTACTTCTTGTTTGCCTTCAGCGACACAATCTACTACTTTTTGATTTAAATCGAGGGCGTCACGATGTTGGTCAAAATACGCAACATCCAAATTAACTCCTTGAATGACTGAGCCGCTATTTGGTGTTAACTGGCCTAGAAGTAACTTTATCAATGTCGATTTACCGCAACCATTCTTTCCAATAAAGGCAATTTTATCGCCACGAACAATGTTTAAGTTCAGGTTTTCAACAATGCATTTTTCCGCAATAGAATATGAAAGGTTTTCCGCTTCAAATACACGTTTACCAGAGGCATTAAGCTGCTGTGTTTCAATCCGCGCACTACCTTGCACTTGTCGTCTAGCTTTATGAGTTTCACGGAGTTTCTTAAGTGCCCTGACCCGTCCTTCATTACGTGTACGACGCGCTTTAATTCCTTGCCTGATCCAAACTTCTTCTTGAGCCAATTTTTTATCAAATTCAGCGTTTTGTTTTTCTTCGACTTCTAAATCATGCGCTTTTTGCTCTAAGTAAGTGGCATAATCTCCCGGATATGAGGTTAATCCACCACGATCTAAATCAACAATACGCGTGGCGAGTGAACGAATAAATGCCCGGTCATGCGAAACAAAAACGATCGCCCCTTTAAACTGTTTCAAAGCTAATTCTAACCACTTGATCATGTCTATATCTAAGTGGTTGGTGGGTTCGTCGAGTAATAAAATATCGGGCTGAGCAACTAAAGCACGGGCTAAAGCCGCTTTGCGGCGCCAGCCTCCAGATAAACTGGATAACATTGTATCGGGTTCAAGTTGCAGCATAGTCAATGTGGACTGAATATTTTGTTCAAATTGCCATGCATTTTGACTATCTAAGCGCTCTTGTAGCTGCATCATTCGATTTAAGTTTTGCTCACTCGGATCATCGGCTACTAAATGCGTAATAGCATTAAAATCTTGTAATAATTGACCTACCCCAGCTAAACCTTCTGCCACATAATCAAATAATGAGGTTTCTACACTCTCGGGCGGATCTTGAGGCAAGCGAGAAATCGTAAAATTGTTATCAAATATACGTTGACCGTCGTCCAAAATAATTCGGCCTTCAATGACTTGCATGAAGGTTGATTTACCAGAACCGTTACGCCCTACAATACAGACTCTTTCTCCGGCATGCAGTGTAAATTCCACACCATCTAATAAGGGGGGATGACCGAAAATGACGGAACCTTGCTTTATTTGTAACAAACTCATGAATGAATGAACTCAGATATAGAAGTTGCGGTAAACGGCCAATATAAAGCCATATTTGCGTGCGTATTTAACAATACGGGTATTTGTGCACCATATAGATGATATAAATCATAATCTGAACGCACATCAATAAGCCCCATTTCAAGTTCAGGAACAGTTGCTGAAATAAGGTCTTCAGCGACTGTACATAAAGAACAATCTGCTCCTGTAATCAAACAAAACTTTGGTAGTTCGCTTAGCATTTTGTCAAACGCCAGCACTGATGAATTTTAGGGTTTCTCTGGAAATCTTCAGGCAGTGTTTGCGCTGAAATATTCTCAATCGTCAAACCCATATCACTCAAATCTGCATCCGCTAATTTAAAACTACGCAAATTGTTAGAGAAATAAATGATGCCATTAGGCTGTAAACTCTCAACTGCACAACGAATTAAACTAACGTGATCACGTTGCACATCCCACGTCCCTGACATGCGTTTTGAATTAGAAAACGAGGGAGGATCAATGAAAATTAAATCAAATTTCTTGTGGTTACGCTTCATCCATTCGACACAATCTGCTTGGATAAAGTCGTATGCACCGCGTAAGCGATTGATACTAAAGTTATCTTTGGCCCAATCTAGATATGTATTAGACATATCCACTGTCGTGACTGAGGTTGCTCCACCTTTTGCAGCGTGTACTGATACAGACCCCGTATAAGCAAACAAATTAAGTACAGTTTTGCCTTGGGCTTCAGCTTTAAACAACTGTCTAGTGAGACGGTGATCTAAGAATAAACCTGTATCTAAATAATCCGTTGGGTTCACGTAAAACTCTGCGCCATGCTCGGAAACTACGATGCGGTTTTGTTGATCATTCACCTTTTGATACTGCTTGGTACCCTTTTGTTGTTCGCGGACTTTAACCGCAATCTTTTTGGTGTCTACGCCGGTAACAATTGGCAGTTGTAACAATACATCATGGATCCGGCGACGAGCTTTTTCGGGTGGAATATCTTTTGGAGGCGCATACTCTTGGACCACCAACCAATCACCATAGCGGTCAATGGCACAATTATAATCAGGTAAATCCGCATCATAAATGCGATAAGCATTGGTTTCTGCACGTTTGATAAACGGCTTAAGTTTTTTCAAGTTTTTTCTTAAGCGATTAGCAAAATCTTGTTGTCCACTGTGCTGAGCAATTTGTTCACAATTAGCAGTATCTAACGCGTAATTCACTAATTTACATTCCAATTTACCATTGTTCATGGCGTATTCTTTTTTGGAACGCAAACGGATTTGGCGCAATAATTCGCGGTTAGAAGATAATAATGATACTGACCAACCCGAAAATGCTGATTTCAGATGGTCGCCTAAATGGTTAAACATAGGTAATAGTGTTGCTAATTCACCGAGGCGTTCACCATAAGGGGGATTACTCACGATAAAGGCTGGCGTCGTTGCCATACCTGCATCGTCTAAGGTCAACTCGACAGGTAGCGTCAGTTTACTCGCGTCTTTTTGGGAAAATTGAATATTGGCAAATACGCCTGCATTATCAGCATTAGCCTTTGCAATTCGTACTAAATTGCGGTCAATATCATTGGCGAAAATACGGTGATTGTGACTCTGTTGCTCTGCTAAAGCCGTTTCCTTTAAGTCATTCCAGATTGATTTATTGTGCCCTAACCATGCGTCAAACCCCCATTTTGTACGAGCTAAACCGGGAGCAATTTTTGCTGCCATTAATGCCGCTTCAATTGCTATTGTGCCGGAACCACACATCGGATCTAGTAAGGTAACAGAGTCAAACTCAGTTAGAGCTTTGGCAAAGCCACTGCGATATAGCATTGCCGCGGCTACATGTTCTTTCAGTGGTGCTTCACCGGTATCTTCTCGATAATGCCTTTGGTGTAAAGATTTACCAGATAAATCTATTGCTATTAGGATCTCATCACGGTGTAATCTAGCATGTATAGTAATGGCTGGAGATAATTTTGATACTGAGGGTCTAGAGGTCCCCTCTTCAACAAACCGATCAACAATACCATCTTTGATTCTTAATGCACCAAATTGGGTATTGTTAATTGCTTTAGTCGTCCCATTAAATTGGACCATGAAATCAGATGCAAAGTGAAACTGTGCCGGCCAATCGATAGCATTTGCTGCATTATATAGTTCTTGTTCATTAGCTGCAGGCGCATGTGTAAGTATCCATAACACACGGTTTGCTAAACGTGACCATAAGCAAATTTTATATGCATCAGTGATTTCACCGTTGACATACACACCGCCTGGTATCTGTTTAAGATTCACGTTGGGGCAAATTGCTTCAATTTCTGCAAATAAAAGCTGGTCTAAGCCCTTTGCGGTAGTAACTAATATGTTATGTTCCAATTACTTAATTCCTTCAACAAGCGCTTTGACCAAAGGTGGCCCTTGGTAAATAAAGGCAGAATAGACTTGGACTAAACTCGCCCCAGCATCTAAACGTGCTTGTGCAGAAGCGGCATCATTGATCCCCCCTACACTAATAATAGGCATTCTTCCCGCAAGTGTTTTAGCTAATTGTTGAGTGACTTCTAAGCTTCGCTGAGTCAAAACTGCACCACTAAGTCCACCCGCCTCTTCTGCGTGAGGTAATCCGCTAACAGCATCTCTTGATAATGTCGTATTTGTTGCAATCACACCATCCATACCACTTTTTATTAGTGAATCAGCAATAGAGGTTATTTCTTCATCGTTCATATCTGGCGCAATCTTCACAGCAATAGGCACATACTTACGATGTTCTTGTTGTAATTTAGTTTGTTCATTTTTCAAACCAAGTAACAAATTATCTAAAGCTTCACCATATTGGAGGTTGCGTAAACCCGGTGTATTTGGCGATGAAATATTGACTGTTATGTAATCGGCATGGCGATATACTTTACGTAAACATATAAGATAATCATCCAGTGCTTTATCTTCTGGTGTTTCTTTATTTTTCCCTATATTGATGCCTAAAACACCCTCATTGTTAGCTTCCTTTACTCGTTCTAATAGGAAGTCTACGCCATGGTTATTAAACCCCATGCGATTAATAATGGCATCTTTTTCCGTGATNCTAAACAGACGGGGTTTGGGATTTCCGGGTTGTCCAATGGGGGTTACCGTACCAATTTCAACAAAACCAAATCCCATTTTATGAAATGCATCAATACACTGCCCGTTTTTATCCAGACCAGCAGCCAATCCAATGGGGTTGGGGAAATCGATACCCCAAATAGTCACGGGTTTAGCGGGTAATTTTTGCGCATAAGTATTGGCCATAAATGTACGTTGAGTTCGAGCGAGAAACCCGATGGTAAGATCGTGTGCGACTTCCGGTTCACAACTCATTAGGGCTTTATGTGCCAAAGAAAACATGGACTCTCCAAAGTATAAAAGTAAAGCTATAAAAAAACCGCTATATTATACAATATAGCGGTTTTTATTGTTGAGTTTTTTAAACTTTACTCAGTTAACTGTTAACTGTTAACTGTTTACTTTGTTACTCAACAGTAATAGTTCTCTTAAAGCCACAGAGAATTTAGCAAACTCATGTGTCGTACTAGTTTTAAACTCACTCATCATGCTACACCAGCGCTCTATCAATATCGCGTTGTCTTCCATCCAAGCGCTAAGTGCAGGATCCACCTCTGAATTATCAGTCAAATTGTTATATTCCGACAAAAATGCACAGGTAATAGCGCGTTGCTGATGATCTAACTCCTCTCTACAGGATGCTCGAGCCAATGCCTGCCAATGGTTATTAACTGAAATATTATTAATTTGATCCAGGAACCAATGCAGTTGTAACTGATAACCCATTTGATAATAAGTACGCGCAACCACGTTTTTAGGAGCTTGGGTATTCTGGACAATGTGTGCCAAATCAAATGCACTGAATGAATTACTCAGTACTGCAATTTTGTGTGCTAAAAGTTCTGGCACACCAGCACTAACATAGCTAGCAGTAAGTTGAGTTAATACAGAGACTTCTTCAGGGACTAAGTATTGGTCAATATTTTCACTTAACTCTTTAAACATAGGACGATAAAAAGCTATAGCAGATTCAATCGACGTAAACTTAGTCGTTTCTCTAATAAACCAACGTGCCGATCTACGCAAGGAGCGACGGATATTATTCAATAACGTCAACTGTAGTTGAGCATCGATTTGGGCATCGAGTTCTTGTACACCTGTCCACAATTCATCTAATCCATAAACACCAGCAACAATACTGAAAGCCTGTGCAATATCGGCAACTTTGGCCCCTGTCTCTTCTTGCATACGATATGTATAGTTAAAACCCATCGTATTGATCATTTGGTTAGTCAACTTGGTCGCAATAATTTCTGCACGCAAGGGATGGTTATCCATATTACTTACATATTTTTTGCGTAACTCAACTGGGAAGGCATTTATTAATAAATCTTTGTAATAATTATTATCTGTAATTTCCGGTGTATTCAGTTCTTCTTTGAGTACCATTTTACTATAAGAAATTAAAACAGATAATTCAGGCCGAGTTAGTCCAGTGTTATCGGCAAGACGATCTGACATTTCTTCATCACTCGGTAAAAACTCTAATTCACGATTCAAATTACCTGATTTCTCTAAACCGTTAATAAAGCGTGATTGTTCACGTAAGTGACCAGCTCCACCCAAAGCATTAATTGAAATTGATTCAGTTTGACGATAACAATCATCCAGGACTAACTCAGACACATCATCAGTCATGGAATACAGCAAAGCATTGCGTTGTTTTAAAGTGAGATCACCATTTTTGACCAGGTCGTTAAGTAAAATCTTAATATTCACTTCATTATCAGAACAATCGACACCACCAGCGTTATCTATAAAGTCAGTGTTTATCCGGCCACCAAGTTTAGCATATTCAATACGACCCAGTTGAGTAGCACCTAAATTTCCACCCTCACCCACAATTTTGGCTTTGACTTGTGTACCGTTGACACGGACATCGTCATTGGCTCTATCTCCGACTTCCGCATGAGACTCTGAAGCTGATTTTATGTAGGTACCAATACCACCATTCCAAATCAAATCAACGGACATTTGCAAAATATTATGGATCAGTTCATTCGGTGGCATCGATGTTTTAGACGTATTGAGCCACTCTTGCATTTCCGTTGTTAATTTAATGGATTTTGTAGAACGTGCAAATACACCACCGCCAGTACTGATAAGAGATGTGTCATAATTCGCCCAATTTAAAGTGGGGTCTGCGAATAAACGTTGGCGTTCAGCAAAGGAAGCCTCAGCATTCGGATTTGGGTCAAAGAAGATATGCATATGGTTAAAAGCAGCAATAATCCTGGTGTGTTCCGACAACAACATTCCGTTACCAAATACATCTCCAGCCATATCTCCTATACCAACAGCCGTGAACTCTGTGGTTTGACAATCAACACCCATCTCACGGAAATGACGTTTAACCGACTCCCAAGCCCCTTTTGCAGTAATCCCCATACCTTTATGGTCATAACCTACACTGCCACCAGAAGCAAAAGCATCGCCCAACCAAAAATCAAATTCTTCGGCAATCTCATTGGCAATATCTGAAAACGTAGCAGTACCTTTATCTGCCGCAACAACAAGATAAGCATCATCTTCATCATGACGGACTACATCTCTGGCTGGCACAATCTCACCATCAATAATATTATCCGTCACGTCTAGTAAGCTGCGAATGAAAATACGGTAACAATCTTGACCCTCGGCAATCAACGCAGCACGTGTGTTATCTGTTGGTGCTTGTTTACAAATAAACCCACCTTTAGCACCAACAGGGACAATAACGGTATTTTTGACTTGCTGTGCTTTAACTAAGCCAAGTACTTCCGTTCGAAAATCTTCCTTTCTATCAGACCAGCGCAATCCACCCCTTGCAACTTTTCCTCCGCGAAGGTGAACACCTTCGACGCGTGGTGAATAAACAAAGATCTCATATTTTGGTAGAGGCAAAGGCATGTCAGGGACAAGTTCAGGCATCAATTTGAATGAAACGTAAGGCTTTTGCTCACCAATTAAGGTATTTTGATAAAAGTTTGTTCGCACCGTTGCTTTGATCATATCTAAATAACGACGAATAATACGGTCATCATCTAAGTTAGAGACTTTATCAAGTGAAGCTAAAATCATCTCTTCAAATTCGTCTTGCTTAGCTTGACAAAACTTACGGTCAGGATTGAAGCGAATATCAAATAGCTGAATAATAAGACTGCTGATTTCAGGGTACGCAGACATGGTATTGGCAATATACTCAAAGCCAAAAGAACTACCTGTTTGTCGCATGTACTTAGCATATGCGCGCAGAATAGTGACATTACGGCCCGTTGCATTTGCAGACAAAATCAGCCGATTAAACGCATCGTCTTCTAAATGTTTGGTCCATACTTGTCTAAATGCACTTTGAAATAATTGTTGCGATACGGTCATGTCAGCTGTCGGAAATGCAGGATGTAACATAGAAAAATCCATGATCCAATTAGCTTGATCATCCGCATCTTTAATTTTGTAAGGGGTCTCATCAATCACACGTAGACCAAAATTTTCCAGTATTGGCAAAACGTCGGAAAGGTGAATAGGTGTATGCCTATGGTATAGTTTTAAACGCACAGCTTGGCTGGTAGAGTCGGTTTCTTGAGAACGATAAAACAACATATCAAGTGGATTGTCTGCGTTAAGTTGCTCTAATTTGTTAATATCGCCTAACGCAGCACTGGGCAGATATTCATCCATATACGCTTGACTAAAATGCTGAGTATAGCGATTAATTAACTTCACGCTTTTAGCTTCGCCATATGATGAACGGATCACACTTGCCAGACGGTCGTCCCATGTTTTACTTAACTCAATCACATTGTGTTCTATATCAGCGATGGGGTAAGCTGTCGTATTATCACTTACCCTTATAATGTAATGCGTTCGAGCATAGACACTTTCTGAAAAATAAGTAGTAAATTCAACATCTTGTTTTGTTGCAAACGCTTGTTTCAAATAGGCTTGAGTCGCCTTGCGTAAAGCNGTGTTGTAACGCTCTCTGGGAACGTATACTAAACAAGAAATAAAACGACCAAAGGCGTCTTTGCGCGTAAACATTCTAGTAATGCCGCGCTCTTGCATTTGAAATATCCCTGTGACAATTTTGACTAATTCTTCAGGAGTAGAATGCAGTAATTCATCACGTGGATAGGTTTCTAAAATATTAATAATTGATTTGTTAGCATGGGAGCCTTGATAAACATCTGCTAGCGCAATAACTTCGTTAATTTTGTGCCCTAAGACTGGTACATCCATTACTGATGAATTGTATAAGGATGCTGAATATAAACCCAAGAAGCGATGCTCACCTATTACCTTACCCGAAGCATCATGTTCTTTAATACCTACATAATCAATATATGCAGGACGATGGACACGTGCCATACTTGTAGTCTTGGTTAATATTAGTGGCTCTGAGTTTAGGGTTACCGCTCGAGCAGTGGAAGGTAAATTTGATATCTTACGCTCACGTTTACGAGTGGTATTTTTCATAATCCCAAGGCTAGAGTTGTCGTGTGGAGTCCAAACAAAATCACCATCTATAGACGTTACACTGTAATAACGATAACCCATTAGCGTAAAATTATGATCGGACAACCATTTAATGAACGTCAAAGCTTGTGACTTGAGCGATGCTGGATAAGCAAAGGAAGAATTCTTGATAATTTCTTGGGTCTTCAAAAGTTGTTCTTTGAGTGGAGACCAATCCCCTACCACCAAGTTCACTTCAGTAACTACCGAACTGATCTCATCTGCGATAGCTTGTAATGCACTTTGGGAACCTTGTCGGTCAATTTCAATCAAAAATACTGTTTCATGTGCTTGTTCTTTGGTATCAGTGCTAAACGATTGTACTGATAAGTTCTTGTCACGTTGCACGGCAATTGGGCTGTGTAATAAAAGATGCGTTGTGAGCCCTAAGCGATTACAACACATGCGAATCGAATCCACTAAAAAAGGAGAGTCTTTGACGAGTACTTCAACGATAGTGTGTTCTGATTGCCAACCATCTTTATTGATTTTTGGATTGAAGACACGAATAGCAGGTTGGGTAGCATCAAATTGATAAAATTTTTGCCATAAAGACAAGGTCGCACCGTAAAGGTCACTATCTGTTCGGCCAGACAGGTCATCGGTTGATATATTTTTAAATAATATTTGAGCAAAACGCTGGATGAGTTGAGCGTCCTTTTTATCAGACTTGCTGTCGATATAACGCAATACTTTGTCGAAGATAACCGATGTTTTAGAAACCGTCATTGTCTTATCCTTAGATTCGTTTCGGATATAATTTAGCCAAAATGTTCTTATTATATTGGACATAAATTATGAAATTCTTTCTATTCTGACGAAATATTTCAGTGATTAAAACCCTTAATTTTACAATAAATTCACAATATAAATAAGTATGCAAAAATATATAAAAAAAGGGCGATAAACGCCCTTTTTATTGCATAAAGCTATAAAATTAAATTTTATTTAGACAACTTTCTTTACTGAATTATGTTGTTTATTTGTTCCTTTGCGATTCCACCATAGTAAACGTGCTACCGCAGGTAAAACTAAAATAGCCCCAAGCATGTTTACAATAAACATAAAGGTCAACAGAATCCCCATATCCATTTGGAATTTTAAGCTTGAGAATACCCAAGTACTCACCCCTATTGCTAGAGTAATACCTGTGAATAAAACAGCACTACCACGTTCTTGTAAGGCAGTTAAATACGCTTCTTGAACATCAGAACCTTCATCTAATTTACGCATCATAGTTGAAAGAATATAAATACCATAATCAACTCCAATACCCACACCTAATGCTATAACAGGTAAGGTTGATACTGTTAACCCAATTTCCAAAAAGGTCATCAACGCCTGGGCTAAAACTGATACAACGTATAATGGCAGAACAACTGACAAGGTTGCACGAAGTGATTTGAAACTCATTAAACACAAAATAATAACGGCGCCAAAAACATATAGCAACATAGGGTTTTGCGCAGCAGCAACTGCTTCATTTGTAGCTGCCATAACTCCCACTGGGCCTGAAGCTAATGCGAAATTCAAACCTTCAGCAGCATATAATTGACGGTATTCCTTAATCGCATCCACAACTCGAGTGATTGTTTCAGCTTTATGATCCGTCATAAACAAAATGACAGGCATGACCGAACAATCACCGTTAAGCAATCCTGTAGAAGAAGGAATACGAGCGATTGACTGAACTAAAACTGCTTCATTACGCGGTAAGATGTTCCATTTTGGATTACCTTCGTTGTATCCAGCATTAATCTTCTTAGCAACGTGCGGTAAAGATACCGCGGATTGTACTCCATCAATACCGCTCATACGCCACTGAAATTCATCAATAGCATTCATCACTGAAAATGAGGTACATGCTTCTGGGTATGCTTCCACCAAGACGGAAATATAATCAACTGTGATTTCATATTTGTCTGTAATCAAAAATGTATCTTGGTTGTATCGAGAGTCTTCATGTAATGCTGGAGCACCTGGGTGTAAGTCCCCAATTTTAAGTGTACTAGCTTGCAAAGCACCCAAAATAAATAAGATTGCAGTGACACTAACAATGATAATCGCTTTAGGCTTTTCACAACACTTTGCAAAGGCCGACCAGTCTGTAGGATTAGCGACTTTTTGTTTCGCACGTTTATGATATGCTGCATTAAATGAAACAAAAGACATTAATACCGGTAACAGAAACAAGTTTGTCAAAATAATAACCGCCACACCCATACTTGCAGTGATAGCGAGTTCTTTAATAATACCGATATCGATAACAAGTAAAGTTAAGAACCCAACAGTATCCGACAGCAAGGCAATGCCACCAGGAATTAATAAAGATGCAAATGCAAGTTTAGATGCAGCTAAACTTGTTAAACCATCAACCACTTTATTCCCAACTGCGTTGATCATTTGTACGCCATGACTCACACCAATGGCAAAGACCAAAAACGGTACCAAAATAGACATAGGATCTAAGCCAAAACCAAACAATGTTAACAAACCTAATTGCCAAATGACGGCAACTAAGGAGCATATTATTGGTAAGATAGTTAACATGAGAGACTTAGAAAAAATGAAGACCATAACCGTAGTAATAGCAATTGCAACGGCAAAGAAGAAGAGAACATCTTTAGCACCATTAGCTACATCAGCAATCATTTTAGAGAAACCAATAATGTGTATTGTAATTTTCTCATTTTCATATTTACTACGTAAGTCGCTCTCTAATTGATTACCAATTTGTAGCATATTCAAGTCTTCACCTGTTTCAGGATCTGTAGATAAAAGCTGGGCTTTTACCATGGCACAACTATAATCTGATGAAACTTGATTACCAACAATCCCTGCTTTTTCAATATTTTGTGCGACTTTCGTTAACGCATCAGGATTACTAGAATTAAAATCAGCGGGAATGACTGGACCACCAGCGAAACCACCCTCAACAATTTCAGTAAAACGAGTCGCCGGAGAGAATAAAGAAACAACTAATGAGCGTTCTACCCCATTGATGAAAAAAACATCGTCATGAACATTTTTTAAAGTATCAAAAAAATACTGATTAAAAATATTGCCAGAGGTATCACATACTGAAACTAAAACATTATTTGCACCATCAAAATCAGCGCGATGTTTCAAATAGTTCTGCATGTATTCATGCTGAAGAGGAATGTTTTTTTCAAAACCAGCATCTAATTTGAGCTGTGTCGCCATAGATAATAAAATGACAGTCGCAATAGCGAAAAAACCAATGACGGTTTTACGGTACCCGAATAAAAGGCTTTCAAAAAAATGAGTTAATTTTTGCATAGGTTATTTCTTATTATTGTTGAGAGAAGATAGACCGGAAGCAGAAACGGAAATTATCTGGTCGTTAAAACTAATTGCATTTAAAATAGAAGCTTTTTCAGGGATTTGAATAGATGAAACTTTGTTATCAGCACATGTTACATCTCGAGACATATCTGAAATATCAATGGTGGAATAGTAGCCATTGTTTTGCAATGCTAATACTGTGTTTGAATCAAGGACCGTGACTGAGTTGACAGAAGCATCTTCACACAGTGAAATAGACTGCCAACCATCAATTGTTTGCAGAAAAGTGTTGCCTCTCAAACCAGCTACTAATAGGCCTTTACTAGTATTGGCTAAAGCAAAAAATGAACCGTCATAATCAATATCAATTCTTTCCCAGCTACTGCCTTGATCTTTACTTTGCGCAATTAATCCCGTTTCACCTACCATGTATAACACGCCATTAGCAATGTTTAGACGATTAAAGTGAGGTAAAATTGAAGCTAATTCTTCCAAATAAAACTCTTCTCCATCAAGTTCACGAATTTCATCGAGGTAATCTTGGTCATCCGGGTGAAGTAAAGATGCATTTAATTCTTTTTGCCAAGTTACACCTGCATCTCGTGTGCGGTAAAAAGCACCATAAGCACCAACGGCAATTCCATGAGACTCAGAAAAAAATAAAACATCTAAAAAAGGTTTTTCACTAGTTATATCTTGAAACTGTAAATGCCAAGTTTCGCCCTTATCCGGTGAATATAAGATAGTTAAATCATGCCCAACAGCCCATATTGAATTGCCATTTTGAGTCAGCGCAGTCAATGTGGATTTAGTTGGAATAACATGTTGTTGCGTATTCGTAAGGTTAGAACCGCTAAGAATATGCCCACGTTCGCCTACAGCCATGAAGCGTTCGGCATCAAGTTTGATAATATCTAACAGTAATGATTTATCAGCCAGTTGTGAAGAAATACTGGTATCTTGTGCAGCAACTAAAGTAGGTGTTGCTATTAATGAAAAAAATAAAGAAAGATAAGAAAATTTCATAGTAGTCCATAAAGTAAAACGGCTGACCTAAGCCAACCGTTGTTCAATCGTTATTAACGTCTGCCCGCTCGGCGTAAGGCTTGTGGCGTGAAGTCTCGATCCTTTAAGACTGTTTGGAAATCATACATTTTTTCTTCGTTATCCAAACCTAAAGCAAGATAACGACGAGAGTTTAAATCATGTAAAACTTCTAAAGTAGACCACGAAGTAGGCACCTCATAATAATTAATACCATGTGCAACACCTACTCGATAAAGACCCCCACGGTCATCATACAAATCAGCGACCATTATTTGCCAGCTATCTTCATCAATGTAGAAAACACGTTTGTTATAAACATGACGGAATTCATCTTTTAGGTTAGCTTCAACCACCCAAACACGGTGCTTTTCATAGCGCGTTAAGTCTGGATTAACATGACCAGCTTGTAAAACATCATCATATGATACTTTATCGCTGTGTATATCGTAACTGTTGTAAGCGACATAAAGTTCTTGTTTACCTTTCAATTCCCAATCATAGCGATTTGGCGAACCGTTATACATGTCGAAATCATCAGTAGTACGTAGGCCATCTGAACCTGTTCCAGGAGTATCAAATGCAACGTTAGGTGCACGACGCACACGACGTTGACCAGTATTATAGGTCCACGCTTGTCGAGGCTGTGCTACTTGATCTACCGTTTCATGAACAAGTAAAGCTGTACCGGCAAGACGTGCAGGACGAGTTACATTCTGCTTAAACTTAAACAGGATATTGTCTTCCATAACTTCTTGTGCAGTAACGCCTTGCTCTGAGTATTTGATCTTTAATTGATCATCAAAACCAATAACCGTGAAATTACCACCTTCCGTAACCGCTGCTTGACCACCAAAACGTTGAACGTTATCACCACGGTAACGTAGGATATGGTTCCATATTGCTTCTAACCCATTCTCTGGAATAGGAAATGGTACACCCATAATGGCATTTTTAATACCATTACCGCCGTTTAATAGTTCAGCATTAACGGCATTAGCTTTGTTTGCCTCGTAAACAAAATTTGGATAAGAAGCCGTTCTACGAGACTGATATATCGGCATTTTATAAGTGTCAGGGTACAATTCGAATAACTTCATTTGGCCAGGGGAAAGATTTTCCGCATAGTCTTTGTAATTAGAGCTATCAATAGTAAATAGTACTTTATCTTCTGGAAATGGATTAGGGTGATGGTCACCAACCGCATAACCTGCTGGGGCAGAAGTAATACCACCATTCCATGCGGGTATAGAACCATCTGCATTACCAGATTGAATAGCTCCCATTGGAGTAAGGTCTGCGCCTAAACGAGCGGCTTCTGTCGCACTAACATTTGCGTGCGCAGCAACTGAACCAAAAGTAATGGCGAGCGCTGCAGATAAGATGCTTATTTTTTTAATCATGTTTTACACCTAACTTAGAATGAATATTTTGCGTTAAAAGATACAAAGTCTCTATCAGATAAAGCGTTGGTAGTACCAATACCACCCCAGAACGCATTATAAGATGCTGTTGCAGAGAACTTACTCAAGTAATCAAAAGTAAATGCAACACTCGCCGATTTACGATCTTCTGTGAATAAGAATAATGGATCAGGCGTTGTGCCATCAACATCATGAGCAAATGTTGCACGTGCACGTAAATTTATACCTGCGTAGATGTTGTTGTAATCAGCAACTGCTAATAGGCGATAACCCCAAGCTGTTTGTGAAGCAAATGGATTTGTTTCAGGTCCATCAGATACGCCCGTGTGTAGACCATCTAAATTCACTGGATCAGCTAATACATTACCTGAAGCATCAACATAACGGAATAAATCTGCAGTACGTGCTGTGCCAGGTGCATTTAAGCGAACCACCTCAGGATCTGGGAAATCAACGACGTCAACATAAGCTACTTCGCCAAGTAAGACTAAATTATCTGTACCCAAGGCTGGGCCAAATATGTGTGAAACCGTTACCTGTGCTTGGAACGTATCAGAAAGTAAGTAACCGTCAGCCCTCTGACCTGGACCAGTACGTAAACCAATGTTATTTAACTGTGAAATACCAGTTAAATCATCACGTAAACCAGCATTTGCCAACTGTTCAGGCATAGCCATATAAAGAAGCTCAACATCGTCCAATTGGAGTGGCTCATCTTGGCGGTAAGAGACTTCACCTGCTACTGCTGTCTCACCTACAGTAGTGTTGAAAGAAACACCGTACAATTTGATATCTTCTGGATATACAAATTCAGCCTTAGTGAATGTATTTAAGTCCATTATGTTATCTTTGGTAACCGTATTTTGTGCTAAATAAGCCAGATCACCAATAATGCCACCTTGTGTAAAATCAGATGTAACACCTGAAACTAATGGACGAGTACTATGATAATTCATGTGATAGAAACCAAACTCGGTTTCATTTAAATCTTCAGCAAACCAAGATACTTTTAAACCATATTGACCAGCATCGTCCGCGTCAGTATGTGCAGAATCACCTTCACCACGAATAGCAACCTTTGTTGGATACGCTAGCATTGCTTGTGCAAGTGGGGCTAGTGCAGCTGGATTACCACCACCAGCAGTCAGTAGACCGTTGGCTTGAGACCCAATTGCGTTGAGTTCAGAAAGTAAGAAATCTAAATGAATATCAGGGTTTCCAGAGAAACC
>P_2C_Liq_2_UnCtyDRAFT_1000171_pt1 | contig 18871 bp, 18 predicted proteins | sample Pon2CUnioCityCA_FD_10236 | JGI IMG/M metagenome (IMG submission 10236) | reverse complement strand
CCCCTATCCAGGTCAGGTGGTCCGAGGTAGCGAAAACTTATGGCAAAATTAGGGCGTTGCGCCTTGGCCCAATCGTTACTCTACCAACGCGCGCGGCTTTGGCCCGCCCGTCGCCCAGTCCAGCAATTCTACGGTATGCACGACAGGAACACCAGTTCCGCCCCCGATCTGCATCATACAGCCGATGTTTCCAGCGGCTATGATATCTGGGTTTTTAGCTTCCAAAGTATCGACCTTGCGGCGCTTGAGCTCTTTCGAAATCTTCGGCTGCATAAGATTGTACGTCCCGGCTGAGCCACAACATAGGTGGCTGTCTGCGGGTTCAACAACCTCAAACCCGACCCGCTTGAGCAGATCTTTGGGGAAGGTCTTGATCTGCTGGCCATGCTGCAAGGAACAGGCCGCATGATAAGCCACCCGAATGCCTTTGGCCGCCCCTTCGGGAATGTCGAGTTTCATCAGAAGCTCGCTTACGTCTTGCGCCAAATCAGCAACCTTTGCAGCCGCCACAGCCTTTCCGCTATCCCGGAACATATGGCCATAATCCTTCACGGTCGTGCCGCAACCCGAGGTGTTGATGACAATGCTGTCCAACCCGCCGCCGTCGGCTTCAGCCGTCCAGGCATCGATGTTCTTTTCAGCTGTCGCATGGCTCTCAGATGTTTTGCCCATGTGGTGGGTAAGCGCCCCACAACAGCCCGCGCCCTCGGCAATGACAACTTCACACCCAAAGCGGCGCAAAAGACGTATGGTGGCATCGTTGATATCTGTGTTGAGTGCTTTCTGTGCGCAGCCCGTCATGAGCGCGACACGCATCTTCTTCTCACCCGTGGGCGCAAATGTCTGCGGGTCATCATTGCGGCTGACAGGCGGAATTTCTTTTGGCGCCATTTCCAGCATCGCGCGCAGCCGCGCATCAGGAACAAGCGCCTTGAATGGCTTCGCGATCTTGGCTCCCAAAAGCGCCACACGAAAGCGCATGGGGTAAGGCAAGATCTTTGCCAGCACCCAACGCAAGGCGCGGTCCGTCAAAGGGCGCTTGTAATTGTTTTCGATGTACTCGCGCGCATGGTCAACAAGGTGCATGTAATGCACACCGCTGGGGCAGGTTGTCATACAGGCAAGGCAGCTCAGACAACGGTCAATGTGCATCACCGTCTTCTTATCAGGCACCCGGTCGTTTTCGATCATGTCCTTGATCTGGTAGATTCGTCCGCGTGGCCCGTCCAGCTCGTCACCCAAAATCTGATAGGTCGGGCAGGTGGCCGTACAAAACCCACAGTGCACACAGTTGCGCAAAATTTCGTTGGCGCGCGCGGTGCCGCTGTCTTTGAGTTGCTCAGGAGTGAAATTCGTTTGCATTAACCTGTCATCCAATCTGCCGCCGCCAGCCCGATCCAAGGGATCACACAGGCCATCGCGCCAAGCGCCTTTGTCAGGGCAAGGCCCCGTTTCGTCTCAATCCACCGCATCACTGCGCGAACACATAAAGAAACTGTTCCAACCCAAGCCAACCAGACCATCACCAAGGTCTCAAGACCTGGCGCAGAATTTGAAAACAGTGCTGCAGCTATAAGAGCGGCCACAATACTTGCGCCCAGCACAAAGCTCAGCTGTGATGCCACACCCCGCGTCAGCAGCAGCATAAGGAGCGGGCCACCCACAACGACAGTGAAATATGCGGCCCAATACATCATCCGCGCGCCATCAGCTCTGGATTGAACAACCCCTTAGGATCAAACCGCTGTCGTACCCCTTGGCTCAAGCGCGCAACAGGTGCGGCTTCTGGCTGAAAGGCGCAGGCCTCAAAAGCGTCTTTGATCCGCGTTGCATGGCCACCATGGGCAGCACAATAAGCTTGGGCAAACCCGCCAAGCGCGTCTTTATCCGATGCAAGCCAAGCCAAGCCGCCCCCCCAATCCAGCAGCGTCTCGAAGCTGTGATCAGCTTGTGCTTTGGCCAAAAACACTGGCATCTCGGTCGGGCGAAGCGACACGCGGGTGACAAAGTCATGCTTGGCAAAAGACCTGACGTCGCGAATATCTTGCCAGAGCTTTGCTGACGCAGCAGCCTCGATCCGCTCTACATCGCCAAAGCGGCGCAGACGTGCCTCCAAAGCCTCCAAACGGTAGGCCACAGACGGTGCAAACCCCTCGATGCGCAGATAAACAGATCCGCTCTGCGCCGCCCCTGTCACCTCATAGGGCGAGCCGAGCGCAGCCGACATCGCTGCAACAGCCTGTTCAGACGCACTGACATGCAGGGCCAAGGTTGCTTCTACTTCAGGGCAAGGCATCACTTTCAGACTGATTTCCGTCATCGCCCCCAAAGTGCCCCAACTCCCCGCCATCAGCTTTACAAGGTCATAGCCCGTCACATTCTTCATAACACGGCCACCGTTCTTGAGCACACGGCCCAGCCCGTCGACAAACCGCACACCAAGCGCAAAGTCACGACAAGCCCCCACAGAAATCCGCCGCGGTCCGCTCACGTTGGCAGCCACAACGCCGCCAATCGTCGGTTCCCCTTGAGTGCCTAGCAAAACGCGATGATCCATCGGCTCGAAAGAGAGGCGCTGGTTTTCTGCAGCCAAGAGGGCTTCGATCTCGCCAAGCGGCGTGCCCGCCTTGGCCACCAGCGTCAAAGCACCTGGTTCGTAATCCACCACGCCACTGATGCCAGAAAGGGTCAGCACATCGTCAGCAGCCACTTGCCCGATCGCACGTGTGCCACCGCCCTGAAGCCGCACAGGGGCTTGTAGCCCAGCCACCATTTCGGCCAGCTCGGCCTCAGTCTTCGGTCTTAAGTCCATGGGCTTACTCCGCCGCTATACGCCGTGCCGCGCTGGACGCCAGCGGGAACACTTTGGCAGGGTTCAAAAGCCATTTTGGATCAAACACATCTTTCACAGCCATCTGCATATCAAGATCATCTGGCGCAAATTGGTCTAGCATCAGATCACGCTTTTCGATGCCCACACCATGCTCGCCCGTCAGGCAGCCTCCGACCTCAACGCAGAGCTTCAGAACCTCTGCGCCAAACGCTTCGCAGATTTCCAGGTCACCTGGCTTATTCGCATCATACAAAATCAGCGGGTGCATATTGCCGTCGCCCGCATGAAAGACATTGCCCACATCCAGCCCGTATTTCAGGCTCATCTCGCCAATGCGCTTGAGCACATAGGGAAGCTGGCTCACAGGGATCGTGCCATCAAGGCACATATAGTCACTGACCTTACCAATCGCCGAGAAGGCCGCTTTACGCCCCGCCCAGATCCGCCCGGCCTCGGCTGCATCAGTCGCTTTGCGAAACTCGACAGGGTTATGGCGTTTTGCAATATCGTGGATGAGGCCCAGCTGATGCTCAATCTCGGCCTCGCTGCCTTCCACTTCCACGATCAGAAGCGCCTCGCAGTCAGGGTAGCCTGCGCCAGAATAGTCGTCACAAACCCCAATCAACATACGGTCCATGAACTCGATCGCGACAGGCAAAATCCCTGCGCGAATAATGTCAGAGACACAGGCCCCCGCCACCTCGTTGCTATCAAACCCGATCAGAACAGGCCGCGCACCTTCAGGCTTGTGCAATATCCGTAGCGTCGCCTCGGTGACGACGCCGAGCTGCCCTTCACTTCCACAAATGAGGCCAAGCAAATCAAGCCCGCCTGCATCGAGGTGAGAGCCGCCGATTTCAACGATTTCGCCATCCATCATCACCATGGTGACGCCCATGAGGTTGTTGGTTGTCACACCGTATTTCAAACAATGTGCGCCGCCCGAATTCATGGCGACATTGCCTGCAATTGCACAGGCCAGCTGGCTTGACGGATCAGGCGCATAAAAGAAATTCTCACTTTCCACGGCACCTGTCACAGCCAAATTTGTTCGGCCTGACTGCACGCGAATGATGCGACTGTCATAATCGGTTTCCAACACGTCAGTCATGCGGCTGACACCCAAAATAACGCTGTCCGCCGTCGGCATGGCCCCACCTGCAAGCGAAGTGCCCGAGCCCCGCGGCACGACAGGCACGTTCATTTCATGACAGATCCGCAAAGCCTTTGACACGTCTTGGGTGCTCCGCGGCAACACGGCCAACATCGGAGGGCAGCGATAGGCGGTGAGCGCGTCGCACTCATAGGCCTTCAGCGCGATATCCTCGGAAATCACCCCTTCCTTACCAAGCACAGCGACCAGCCGCTCTGTCAGCTTGGCCTTCTTTGCAAGGATGACGGGGTCAGGGGCAGGCATTTGCATATGGCATCTCCTAAATTGGTAAAAGAATATTACCAATTGCGATAAAACTCAAACGATTCCTTCAATCCTGCGGTATTTCCTCGCATAATCACACAAAAATGTGTCGTGAAACTTCACAGCCCCAATGCTACCTAGCAATCATGATTAAACATCTCGTTCTCTTCATTGCTCTCGCCGCAGGCACAGCCACACTCGCTGATCAGCCCACGATCACCAAGGTCGAAGCCACACGCGCAGGCATGGGCTGGCGCATTGATGTCACCGTGACGCACCCCGACACAGGCTGGGAGCACTTCGCAGACGGCTGGGAGCTTCTGGACGAAGCCGGCAACCAGATTGCCTTTCGCGAGCTCATGCACCCGCATGTCGAGGAACAGCCCTTCACACGGTCGCTGCGCAACGTAATGATAGCCGACGGCACAAAGAAAATCTGGGTGCGCGCACGTTGCTCCAGAGATGGTTGGAGCACCGAGCGCACAGAAGTGACGCTGTCACATTGAATCAGGCCTAGCCACCAAGCTCTGCCAGAATAGCGGCACTGTCTGCCCCCCGCTCTGGCGGTAGGGTTGGCTGCCACGGGCCACTTCCCTCAAACCGTGGCGCTGGCGCGGCTTGCAAGACACCGTCAACCTCTCTCCAAGTCCCCCGCGCCGCGTTCATCTCGTAGTGCGCAGCCTCGTCAGGTGACAAGACAGGGGCCGCACAAGCATCGCGCCCCAGAAAGACAGCCGCCCAAGCATCCCGGGTCCGCCCCAGAAAGAGTTCAGCCAGCCGTTGTGTTAATTCGGGCCAAAGCGCTTTCTCATATTGCTTCTGGAAGGCTGCATCCTCCTGAAGGCCCATCAGCTGCAAGAACTCCGCATAAAACTGTGGCTCCAGGCTCTGCACCGAAACAAAGCCACCGCAAGCGCACCGATAAGTGCGGCTCCAGTGAGGCCCGTCCAATAGCCCTTGGCCTCGCTCTTCAGGCATCCCGCCAGTCTGACGCAGCGCCATGAGAAGGTTCATCATATGAGCTGAGCCATCATAGATCGCCGCATCGACCACAGTGCCTTTCCCGCTCGTACGGGCCTGCAAAATTCCAGCCAAAACCCCCGTGACAAGATACATGGCGCCGCCGCCAACGTCGCCTACAAGTGTCGCAGGTGGCATAGGCGCGGTGTCGGGTGCGCCCGCATACCAGAGCGCGCCTGACATCGCGATGTAGTTCAGATCATGCCCCGCCGCATGCGCCAGCGGACCGGTCTGGCCCCAACCCGTCATACGTCCGAAAACAAGCGCAGGATTGATCGCATGGCAAGGCTCAGGCCCAAGGCCAAGGCGCTCCATGACGCCCGGGCGAAAGCCCTCGATGAGCGCATCCGCGCGCGCGACAAGTTTGAAAAAGACAGCTTTGTCCGCCTCGTCCTTCAGGTTCAACTCAATCGAGCGCTTGCCACGGTCCAGCACCGAGCGCGCAGGCATCCCCGGGGCAGGCTTGCCGCCCTTGCGGTGCACCACAATCACGTCAGCCCCCATATCCGCCAGAAGCATCCCCGCAAAAGGCGCAGGGCCAAGCCCCTCGACCTCAAGGATTGTCACACCGCTCAATACAGCCATCTCAGCCTCCCTCTCTGTTGAGGCAACATTAACGCAGACCGCACAAAAAGAAACCGCCGCCCACTTGCGCGGGCGGCGGCTTTAACTTGGCTATCAGGCTGATCAGAAGTTCAGCGAGATATCGCGGTGCTTGGAGCTGCAAGACGCCATAAACAAAGCTGCTTCACGGCTCAGCCCGTCCTGGCTTCGCAGGCCAAGCGTCGAGCGGATGCCATCGAGATAGGCTTCAAGCTCGGGCACAAGGCCAACAGCCTCAGCGCGCCAGATTTTCTGCGTTTCATACTCGGCAAGCGCTTCATCGTACTCTTCCAAAGCGGCTTCGCGGTCAAATTTGTTGACCCGCATATCGCGACGCGCCTTACCCAGAGCCGACCTGACATCGCCAGCGCCCTCAACATCAGAGAACTTGTCTTCCAACGCTTTCACAGTGTCTTCAGCCGCCTCGTCTGTCTCGGCAACGGTTTCGATATAACCCCGCAGGGCACGCAGCTCGTCTTCAAGAACCATAAACGCATCATTGGCCCGCAACGTCTGAACGGCTTCCGCTGCAGCTTCCCATGATGTGTCAGCATGGCGCTGATACATCGAACGGGCTTTCTGCTCGGCGGTCGTCAGTGCTGCAAACTCGTCGTGCACAGGCTCCCATGTGGCAGGGATCTCGGCTCTCAGAACCTCGGCCTCAGCCAGCATAGCTTCCCGCTTGGCTTCAAGACGTTCGCGGCGCGGCGCGAGAGACTCGTCTCTCATACGGCCCGCGATGATGCGAATGTCATCGGCCTCTTCTTCAAGCTTGCGGATCTCTTTTTCGATCTTGCGCACAATGATTTGCTTGGGGCGGTAAACCACCGCAGCCTCTTCAACGGCCTGCTCCATCGCGAAAGCTTCATCAAGGCTCACAAAAGCTTCAGACGCAGCGCTGAACCCTTCGGCAAGGTCTTTTGCCATGCTTTGTGGCAGCGCACTCAGGTCAAGCCCCTGTGCTTTCGTGATCGCTGCCATGACAGCAGAGCTCGCACCGGTATCTTGGCCGCCCACATATTCCTCAAGGCAGTATTGCAACTTGGGGTTCCGCGGGGGCGGAGCATTGTCCGAAAGGAAAGACACACGGTTTGGCAGGTAGTTTACAAGCGGCGGATAGAACCCGACCACAGCCAAAGCCATCAGCTGCAAACTGATAAAGGCAATCACACCCTTATACATTGCCATAGTCTTCACTGTCGCTGGCGCAACGCCGCGCAGATAGAACAAGGCNAACCCAAATGGCGGTGTCAGGAAGCTGGTCTGAATGTTCAGACCAATCATNACGCCCAGCCAAACCGCAGTGATGTTTGCGCTTGGGTCAGCCAGAAGAATTGGCGCAACAATCGGCACAACAACAACAGCGATCTCGATAAAGTCGAGAAAGAAACCGAGCACAAAGATCACCAACATAACGATCAGGAACTGTGTCCAGAACCCACCCGGCAGCGAATTAAGGAACTCGCGCACAAGCTCTTCGCCCCCGAAGGCACGGAAGGCCGATGTGAGCATCGCAGCGCCCAACAGAATGATAAACACAAGCGACGTCGTCTTCGCCGTTTCCATCATCACACCATCCAGCGTGCCATGGGTTTTAAACACACGCCAACCGCTCCAGACCACAGCCACAATCATAACAACCGATGCAATCACACCGAGCATGATTCCAAACTGGTCTTCTGCGGTATCGACCGACTTCAGGTTCATTTCGTAGTTGCTGATCACATAAGCCAAAGACCCGAGTGCCAGAAGCGCAAGGATCGCCGGCACAAACGTCATCTTCTTGTTTGGCCCTTCATAGAGGCGATAGCCCGCCATAATCATAGCGCCAGCCGCGCCAATCGCACCCGCTTGGTTCACAGTTGCAACACCTGCGATGATAGACCCAAGGACCAAGAAAATCAGCGTGAGTGGCGGAATAAGCGTCAGCGCAACAGTGCCCCAGAAGGCGCTGTCAAACTTGCCTTCAACCTTTACCGCAGGCGCAGCAGAAGGCTTGAGGAACGCATAGATCAGAATGTATGCCATATAGATCAGAACAAGCAGAATACCCGGTACAAACGCACCGAGGAACATTTCGCCCGCCGACGTGGACGAAACATCAAAGTTCGACGGCATCGAGATTTCGCCTGTCGACGCCTTGTGCAGGGCTTTACGCGCCGTGCTGGCTTGGTCGGTTGCACTGGCGAGCTGGTCAGCCAGAATGATCAGAACAATAGAGGGCGGAATAATCTGGCCCAATGTGCCTGATGCCGCAATCGTGCCCGTGGCAAGAGAGGGCGAGTAGTTGTTACGCAGCATCGCCGGCAAGCTGATAAGCCCCATCGCAACAACCGTCGCGCCAACAATACCCGTTGTCGCCGCCAGAAGCGCGCCAACGAAAACAACAGAAATCCCCAGACCACCTGGCACAGGGCCAAACAGCTGCGCCATGGTCACAAGCAGGTCTTCCGCGATCTTTGAGCGCTGAAGCATAATGCCCATGAAAATAAACAGCGGAATCGCAATCAGCGTATCTCGCTCAACCTCCCAGAAAACCCCCCTGAGGTTGGTTACCCCCGCCGACAGCCACTGCTGTGGGTCACCGGAGTGGAAATAAGCTGACGCATCACCTGCAAAAATTAACCCCGTGATACCGGCCAACGAGATCGAGATGATCGCAGCACCGGGCAGTGCGAAGGCCACGGGAAAGCCCGAACCAAGTGCGCCGGCCATTGTGATGACCAGAACGGCAAGAAAGAATAGTTCCATAGGTGTCGCTCCTCAGTGGCCTGTTGGTGTGACGGTGCGGTGTCCCGGCTCGTCGCGCTTGTCAGCCACCGATTCAAGAAAATAGCTCACAAACTGGATGAGCATTGTAATGGCGAAGATGCCGAGAAAGGCCGCCATCTGATATTTGATGTAGAGGCCCGTTGGGCCAGACTGGGTGATTTCAAGGTTCAGGATGGGTGCGTTGATGATGGATGTTTTGCTCCCAAGACCAATCCAGATAATGACCCATGTGGTCATCATGCCCAACAAGATACAGCCCCAAGCATTCACGAAGCCTTTTTTGGTGCGCCCGAAGCCCGCATAGAAGACATCCACGCGGACGTGCCCGTCATCAAACAGCGTGTAGGCGCTCGCAAACAAGAAAAGTGCTGCATACCAGTAGCGCACAAGGTCACTCATCAGCGCCTGCTCGTAAGAGAAAACAAAGCGGGAGATCACGATCAAGAGTTCAGCCGAAACAATCAGCAGCGCAAGCCAATGAAACCCGAGGCCGCGGTGCCACAGCGCAATCAACGCGCCCAGCACAACAAGCGGCAAGTGGATCATTGGACCGACAAATTGCGACCGTGCGATGTTGTTGATCATCTCTGGCGTCAGGATCGTTGAGAAGAAACCTTCAACGCGCGTCAAAGCAACGGTCGCATCCACGATCCCCGTCAGCAAGACGATCCAGAAGCAGGCCCGAATAATATAGCTGTTAAATCCGTTGATTTTCATAGCATCCCAGCGCAGAGACGTCTCGCGAGACCCCATTACGTAGGCAATGCCCGCCCCTACACCCAACGCAAGGATCAGAAGCGGCATCCAGAGCTGTGTACCTGCGCGGCCCGCAAGCATATCGGCAAGGTTTGGCACACCCCAACCGATGTTAAGCACGTTATTTACAAGGAAAGCGGCGAGGAACCCCAGCATACCCCAGGCAAAACCGCGCGCAAAAAGGGCCGGTGCCCCACCTGTTCGCGAAAGATCAGCTGCAAAAGCCATGTGTGTATCCGCCTCCCGATGACAGCCTCGGCTTCAAGGGCATCTGGCCCGAAGCACACAAGGCCGCGAAAACTGTGTCTGTGTGAGCGAAACGGGGCCATGAGGCCCCGTTTCAGTTTTGGTAAGTTCAGCTTAGCTGATGCCGAGAACGCGGTCCCGCTGACGGACAAACGTGCCGTCAAAGTTGTGCAGGTATGTGCCGTAGTTGCGCAGCGCAGCCTGGAAGCTGTCATCAATCTTCGCAGCCAAAGGCGAGTGCGCCCGTGTATCTGCAAACACTTCTGCGGCCGCATCACCGAAGGCATCCCAGATGTCTTCGTTGAATTCACGCACTTCAACACCGTGGTCGTTGACGAGCTTGGCGAGGTACTCACCGTTCTTCGCGATCGACTCTTGGTGCGCTTTGGCGTGCTCTTCGGCACAAGCAACTTCAATGAGAAGTTTCTCGTGGTCTGTCAGGCCGTCGAACCATGCTTTGTTCATACCAAATGCGATAGACGCACTCGGCTCGTGCATGCCGCCAGTGTAGTAGTACTTGGCAGCTTCATAGAACTTCATGAAGTAGTCGTTATACGGGCCAACCCACTCAGTCGCGTCAACCGCACCTGAAACAAGGTTTTCATAAATCTGGCTACCTGGNAGCGACACTGTTGAAGCGCCCATTTTGCTCAGAGCCTGNCCGCCGAGGCCCGGAATACGCATCTTNAGACCTTTAAAGTCGTCAGGGCTTTCCATCTCTTTGTTGAACCAACCGCCAGCTTGCGTACCTGTTGGGCCGCACTGGAACGCTTTCAGGCCAAACTCGCCTGAGATCTCGTCCCAAAGCTCTTGACCGCCACCGAAACCGATCCAAGCGTTGCGCTCGGCCACGTTCATGCCGAAAGGCACAGCCGTGAAATATGCGAATGCTGGGTGCTTACCTGTCCAGTAGTAGTCTGGGCCGATGTAAGCTTGGCTGTTGCCTGATGTGACTTCGTCAAATGCGTCAAACGCACCAACGCGCTCACCAGCAGCGAAATATTCAACGTTGAACGCACCATCGCCGATTTCGGCAATGCGAGCGGCAAGGCGTTGTGCTGACATGCCGAGACCCGGGAAGTCCCGCGGCCATGTCGATACGATTGTCAGCTGCTTGCCACCTTGGGCAAGGGCAGGCGCGGCGAGTGCCGTTGCACCGGCACCAATAGCAGCACCTTTAAGAAATTTACGACGATCCATATTCATCCTCCACGTTCGATATGGTATATTTATGAACAGCCCCAGTCTTCGCTGGGTCCCCTCCAGTGCCAATTACTAAGCAACTCCCTGTAGAATACAACGAAAATTTCGTGCGATTGGTAACATTACTTTACCAAATTAAACGGCACTGGCCTAAGTTGACTAAAACAAGGGGTTTTCCGGCTCTCTGCTGGCAAACACACCTTTTGGTTACATAAATAACTTTTCTACCGCCAGTCAAATTTGCCGAATCAAGCGCGCCGATCAGGCTCTGTCGCCCATCTCAGCTGCTCTGCGGTCTCAACCGCGCAGGGCCGCACGGCCCGAAGCCGCTTCAGCGCCATATCTGCCGCCTCGCCCGCTTCTATCATGAGCCGCAACGCAGCCATCCCCGAGCGCCCGCACCCGCCCTTGCAATGCACAATCACGCGCCCACCACCNGCCAATGCCGCACGCGCGCTCTGGCTGGCGTCAGCCCATTTGGCTGCGGTTGCCGCGTCAGGCACACCATAATCGCCCACAGGCAGGTGAACCCAACGGCTGCCAAGAGCCTGAATATCGGTTCCAAAAATAGGCGCCCCTACATCCAGAAGTTCGGCCTCAGTCACCATCGTCAGGACGAGACTGGGCTTGAAATCACCAAATTGCGCCATATCCCCCTTCAGGTCGCCCCCGCGCCCGGGCAGCGACGCAACGGCCAACGTCCCGTCCCCGACCGAAAGCGCCGCAAGCTCAAGCACGCTCATCGCGATACGCCTCTAGGCGTTTGCACGCGGTTCAACCCCGCCCCGCTTGGCTCTCGTGTGATCATGCGCAGCTGCGTCTTCATGCCCAACTCCCCCAACTCGGCCCAGACTGGCTCATTTTTCCGCCCCTGCCAAGCACTCGCACACGCGGTGGCGCAGCGATTATCTCCGACAAGCGCTAGACCTCACCCGCGCAGGCAGCTACCTTCGCGTAGCTTCGAATCCAGCAAGGCATACAATGAGCGACACTCCCCATACAGCGTATCAGGTTCTCGCGCGCAAATACCGCCCTGAAACCTTTGTCGATCTTGTCGGCCAGGACGCCATGGTGCGCACGCTCAAAAACGCCTTTGCAGCAGACCGTATCGCCCAAGCCTTCATCATGACAGGCATCCGAGGCACGGGCAAAACCACGACCGCCCGCATCATCGCCAAAGGGATGAACTGCATCGGCCCCGACGGCACAGGCACACCCACAACCGAGCCTTGCGGCGTCTGCGAGCACTGCACCGCCATCATGGAAGGCCGCCACGTCGATGTGATGGAAATGGACGCCGCCTCTCGGACAGGCGTCAACGACATCCGCGAGATCATCGACTCTGTCGCCTACCGCGCCGCGTCTGCGCGCTACAAAATCTATATCATCGATGAGGTGCACATGCTGTCCACCTCGGCCTTCAACGCGCTTTTGAAAACACTCGAAGAGCCGCCCGCGCATGTGAAGTTTATTTTCGCCACCACCGAAATCCGCAAAGTCCCTGTGACGGTGCTGTCGCGCTGCCAGCGCTTTGATCTGCGCCGCATCGAACCCGAAGACATGATCGCGATGTTGCGCCGCATTGCCGACAGTGAACAAGCCCAAATCGCCGATGACGCCCTCGCGCTCATCACCCGCGCAGCCGAAGGCTCCGCACGCGATGCAACGTCTCTGCTTGATCAGGCCATCAGCCACGGCGCAGGCGAAACAACCGCCGATCAGGTCCGCGCCATGCTCGGCCTCGCCGACCGTGGCCGCGTGATGGATTTATTTGAGATGGTCATGAAGGGCGACGCCTCAGGCGCTCTCACCGAGCTTTCTGCGCAATATGCCGACGGAGCCGACCCGATGGCCGTTCTGCGCGATCTGGCCGAGCTGACCCATTGGGTCTCTGTTGTCAAAATCACGCCTGACGCCGCCAACGACCCCACCATCGGCCCCGACGAGCGCGCCCGTGGCCAGGGCTACGCCGAGGGGCTGGGCCTGCGTGTTCTGGCGCGGATGTGGCAAATGTTGCTCAAGTCGCTCGAAGAAGTCGCCCATGCGCCAAACGCCATGATGGCGGCCGAAATGGCGATCATCCGCATGACCCATGTTGCCGATCTGCCCACACCTGACGAGCTGGTCAAAAAGCTCGGCGAGACACCCCCGCCCAGCACCCCGCCCTCAGGCGGCGGCGGTGGCGGCGGTGCAAGTGCTGGCAGCTCGATGAGCGAAGGTGCCCAAGCCGTCGCGCGCGCAAGCGCGGCCGGCACAGGCTCGGCAGGCGGCGCAACCGCACTTGCGCAAGACCCGCTTGAAGCCCTCTCGCGCTACCCGACATTTGACCATGTGGTCGAGCTCATCCGCGCAAACCGTGATGGCAAACTCTTGATGGATGTCGAAGCAGGTGTGCGCCTTGTGGCCTATCAGCCGGGGCGCATCACCTTCGAGCCAAGCCCCAAGGCCCCCTCCGATCTGGCCAACCGCCTCGGCCAGCGCCTTCAGGGCTGGACGGGCAACCGCTGGGCCATCACGCTGGTCAATGAAGACGGCGCCGAAACCATTGAAGAACGCCGCACAGCTGGCGAGCGCGCCAAAGAAGCAGAGGCCCGCGCCCACCCCCTCGTGTCTGCCGTGTTCGACGCCTTTCCAACCGCCAAAATCCTGAGCATCCGCAGCGAAGCCGATATCGCCGCCGAAGCTCAGTCAGAAGCCCTGCCAGAAGTGGAAGACGAATGGGATCCTTTCGAGGAAGACTGACCCTCACTGTTGCAACAACCCTGCTGGCCAGCCCGGCGCTGGCAGACGTCTGCGACACAGACCGCCCCGAGTGGGACGGCAGACCCGTCACCCTCCTCGACGAAGCGGTTGGGCTGTTCCAGTCGCCCATTCCCCTCTTCCTCCTTGGCGCGCTCGCCGTCGCCATTCTCTTCCGCCACGCTATGGGCACAGCCATTGTCGCGCTGCTCTGGTCTTTTTTCATCTCGATGATCATCTGGCCAGATGCAACAGGCCAGCGCAGCGCCCGCATCGCCGAAGGCTGCGAAGCCCAACCCACGCTCTTTATCGCGGCCTCTGCAGCCCTCTGCTTCGCCGCTGTTATCTACACCGCCCGCCGCGAAAAGAGACTCTGACGTGGCCGATACGCGCGACACATTCTTTGTCGAGGCACACCTCGTGCTCGAGCGGGAGGGCGAACTGCTGATGCTTTTGCGCCAGAACACAGGCTTCATGGATGGCCACTGGGGGCTGGTGGCCGGCCATGTCGATGCAGGTGAAACCTTTCGCGAGGCCATGGCGCGGGAAGCCGAGGAAGAAGCAGGCCTGACACTTGCACCCGAAGCGCTGCATCTTACCCACATCATGCACCGCAATTCCGACACAGAGCGCGTCTCTCTCTTCTTCACAACAGAGGCCCCCATCGGCACACCCCAAAACATGGAACCCGAAAAATGCGCCGCCCTCACATGGCAGCCGCGCAACGCGCTCCCTGATCTCACCATCCCCTACATCCGCGCGGCGCTTGAACACATCGCGCACGGCACCCAATATTCCGAATTCGGCTGGTAGCTTGCCCCGCGCAGCAATGCCGCCTATCTAAAGACAACAACGACCTTCAAGGAGACGACAATGCTTAAAGGACTGGGCCAGCTTGGCGATATGGCAGGCATGATGAAAAAAGCGCAAGCCATGCANAAGCAAATGGAAGAGCTGCAAGACGAGCTGCACAACATGATGGTCACAGGCCAGAGTGGCGCTGGNCTTGTCACNGCAACATGCTCNGCCAAGGGCGAGNTGAAAGGCCTCGACATCGACCCGTCGATCTTCAATCCCGANGAGAAAGAAGTCGTCGAAGACNTGATCCTNGCCGCGATCAAAGACGCCCAGGCCAAGGCCAACGAAAAAGCCCAGGAAGAAATGGCGCGCATCACCGAAAGCCTCGGCCTTCCNAAAGANATGAAACTCCCGTTCTAACACCTCCCGCTCTTTCTTTTTGCCAAAAATATCCCGGGGGGTCTGGGGGGCTGGCCCCCCGGCCTTGCCCCAAGTGAAAGCCCCGCATGAGCAACTCCACCCGTGATATCGACGCGCTCATCGAGCTGATGGCCAAGCTGCCAGGGCTTGGCCCGCGCTCTGCACGCCGCGCCGTGCTGCACCTNATNCGCAAACGCGCGCTCCAGCTCACGCCACTGGCAGACCTCATGCAAACGGTCGCCGCAACAGCGCGTGAATGCCTGCGTTGCGGCAACATTGGTACGTCTGACATCTGTGATATCTGCTCCTCCAACAAGCGCGCCAATGGCGAAATCTGCGTGGTCGAAGATGTGGCCGATCTCTGGGCCATGGAGCGCAGCGGCGTCTTCAAAGGGCGCTACCATGTGCTCGGTGGAACTCTCTCGGCGCTCGACAGCGTCGGCCCCGAAGACCTGCGCATCCCCCAACTTGTCACGCGGCTTGAGAGCGAAAGCGTCACCGAAGTGATCCTTGCGGTTGGCGCCACCGTCGATGGCCAGACAACGGCGCATTACATCGCCGACCAACTGGAAGGCCGCGTGCGCCTCACATCACTGGCCCAAGGCGTGCCCATTGGCGGCGAGCTTGATTACCTCGACGACGGCACCATCACAGCCGCGCTTAACGCCCGCAAAGACATCTAGCCGAGGTAATATCCCCCAAATTCCTTGACCGTCGAAAGACTGATCAGAGTTTTCATCTGCGACACCGAAGGGATCAACGACAGGCGGTTGCGGTAGAGGTCTTCATAGGCCTCGGTATCGCGGACAGCGAGCCGCATCAGGTAGTCAAACTCGCCCGAAATCAGATGGCACTCCAGCACTTCCGGCATATCCTTGATCGCGGCTTCAAAGGCCACAATGCTCTCGGTCTGCTGGCTGTAGAGCTTCACCTCGATAAAGACCTGAAGCGCCAAGCCGATCGCCTTGCGATTGAGCCGCGCTTCGTAGTTCGAGATCTTCCCGCTACTCTCCAAAAGCTTCACCCGCCTGTGGCACGCGGAGAGCGAGAGCCCCACCTTTTCCGACAACTGCGCCATTGAGATATCACCCGTCTTCTGCAAAACGGAAAGAATCGACCTATCCAGTGCATCCATCGTAAATTTTCCTGATACAAACTCGTATTTTGCTATTTTTTATGAAAATTTCCGAACACGCAAGAAAAACAGGAACCTTTCCGATGTCCGGACAGTTAGACTTAAACTGTCCCAAAGAGGGCAAAACGGAAAATAGGGAGGGCAAAATGTCCCAAAAGATAGTCGTCGGTTATGACGGAAGTAGCGATTCTGACAAGGCTCTGGCCTTTGCAGTTGCGCAGGCCAAAGCGGCGGGTGGGTCGCTTGTGGTTGCTCACGTACTGGAATGGTCGCCATATTCATTCCTTACCAAACAAGAGGTCGAAGAGCGCACAAAGCGCCGTCGGGAAGAGTTGATCCGCGCGGAAGAAGCCGTGCTGACTCCTCTCGTCAAAAAGCTCGCCGACCAAGGGCTTGAGGTTAAGACAGCACTCAAATATGGCAACATCGCCGAAGTTCTGATCGACATCGCAAAAGAAGAAAGCGCGGCCATGGTGGTGATCGGGCGCACGGGCCATTCGGGCCTTTCAAGCCGCCTGTTCGGGTCTGTGGCTGGCACACTGGCGCAAGCTGCGCCTGTGCCTGTCGTGATCGTGCCATAAAAAGAATAAGGGACACTATAATGAAAACACCAACACGTTTCGCGGCTTCCGCCGCAGCGCTGGCCCTTACGCCCGCTGCCGCAGCCGCCCAAAGCTTTGACGAAACGGTCAACAGCATCTTTGCCAGCTCAACAGGCTGGTTCGTCAACCTCATCTTCAGCCCGTTTCCCGGCACAACTTTTCCATGGATTGTCATGTGGCTTGTCGTGGCGGCCACGGTCTTCACACTCTACTTCGGGTTTGTGCAGTTCACGGCCTTCCGCCACTCGATCTCGCTGGTGAAGGGCGACTACTCTGACCCGAACGATGCAGGCGAAGTCAGCCACTTTCAGGCGCTCGCCACAGCGCTCTCGGGCACAGTCGGCCTCGGCAACATCGCGGGTGTTGCCGTTGCTGTCGGGATCGGCGGGCCAGGCGCAACCTTCTGGATGATCCTTGCAGGCCTTCTCGGCATGGCCTCAAAGTTCACCGAATGTACCTTGGGTGTGAAGTATCGCAACGAATACGCCGATGGCACCGTCTCGGGTGGCCCGATGTATTACCTCACCAAAGGCTTCGCCGAGCGTGGCCTGCCAGGGGGTAAAGTCCTCGCCGTGTTGTTCTCGATCTTCTGTATCCTCGGGGCTCTTGGCGGTGGCAACATGTTCCAGGCCAACCAGGCTCACGCGCAAATCGCCAATGTCGTCGGCGACTTCCCGGGTGTGATCACTGGCGTGATTTTCGCGGTCATCGTGGGCCTCGTGATCATGGGTGGCTTGCAATCCATCGCCAAAGTGACAGAGAAAGTCGTTCCTTTCATGGGTATTCTCTACGTCCTCACCGCATTGGTGATCATCCTGATCAACTATGACAAAATCGGCTGGGCCTTTGGCCAGATTTTCGAAGGTGCCTTCACAGGCCTCGGTGTTGCCGGCGGCATGGTGGGTGCGCTCATCCAAGGCTTCAAGCGTGCGGCGTTCTCCAACGAAGCGGGTGTCGGTTCAGCCGCCATTGCCCACTCAGCGGTGAAAACAAAAGAGCCGATCACCGAAGGCTATGTCTCGCTTCTTGAGCCATTCATCGACACAGTCGTGATCTGCACCATGACAGCTCTTGTGATCATCATCTCAGGCCAGCTCGTCGCCGATCCGAACACAGGCATGTACCTCCTGGACGAAGGCGCAAGCACAATCCAGACGGTTGATGGCAACAAAGGCGTGGCGCTCACGTCGGCAGCCTTCTCCTCTGCCTTTGGCGGCTTCCAGTATGTTCTGGCGCTTGCGGTGATCCTCTTTGCTTTCTCAACCATGATCAGCTGGTCTTACTACGGCCTCAAGGCCTGGACCTACCTCTTCGGGGAAGGCAAAAGCAAAGAAATGACCTTCAAGGCGATCTTCTGCGTCTTCATCGTAATCGGTGCGTCCGCCAGCCTCGGACCTGTCATCGACTTCTCCGATGCGGCAATCTTTGCCATGGCTGTGGTCAACATCTTTGGTCTCTACTTCCTGATGCCAATCGTGAAGCGCGAGCTGAACAGCTACGTGGCACGCCTCAAATCAGGCGAGATCAAGCGCTTCAAGTAAGCCTTGGCTTTTTAAACAAATAGGGAGGCCGCCCCGAGGCAAAGGGGCGGCCTTTTTGCTGATCTCACAGATCGTCAGATCAGCCGAGCCGAAGCAGGCGGCTCTCGTGGGCTTTCAGGCATAGGCGTGCGGTGTCGCCATACGCGCCTTCATGGCTGCGCAATTCGGGGAAGAGTGTGAACAGCTCTTCGCGCGCTTCTGCTTCCACAGCGTCAAGCCCTGTGCCGCCCGGATAGAAGCTCTCGCTTGCTNCCCCTTCGGCATANATAATCTCGTGCTGATCAAACATGATGTGCACATAGGTCACTTCTCCGCCATGCACCTCCGTTACACTCGAACCGTTGACGAGATGCTTGGCGCTCGCCAGCACTTCACTTTCCCCGAAGAGCAACGAAGCCTCATAGCCCTGAACCAGCATTCTGTGCTGCGGCGAAACATAGAGCGGGCGTTCGTTGCCCATGACGTTTGCATCAAATCGGATGGGCGCAAGCGCGCCACGCGCAGGCACAGTCCGTTTGCCCACCCAACGGATCGGCTGCAAACCGTGGTCGCGGGTGACAACCAAGTCGCCGATTTCCAGATCCTCGATCTCGCGTACACCACGTGGCGTGGCAATCCGTGTGCCCTCCGTGAAGCAGATGATCACATTTTCAATTTCGGTAAAGTTGACAACCGTACCACCGCTCAGCGAAGCAGAGCCTGACATGCCGCCACCAACACCAGGGTCGGTGTTGGTGTAGGTTATGTCGCCCCAGCCGATCAGCCCGTTAAAGTCGAGCGTGTCGC
>P_2C_Liq_2_UnCtyDRAFT_1000167_pt1 | contig 19026 bp, 11 predicted proteins | sample Pon2CUnioCityCA_FD_10236 | JGI IMG/M metagenome (IMG submission 10236) | reverse complement strand
TTCGGCGGCTTGTCGGTCTCGGGGGCGATCGCATGGGTTGGCCATCAGCGGCGATCGCCCCGACTCAACTGAGCCTGCCTACATTGTGACGGTATATGCGTCGCGAATCCCAGAAACCTTGAGAATTTCCTCTAAAATACCTTCGGGTAGAGGATCATCCAAACTCAACACCATCACCGCATCACCCCGAACAATCTTGCGTCCGACTTGCATACTGGCGATATTGACATTGAAGCTCCCCAACAGGGAACCAATGCGGCCAATAATCCCCGGCATATCCCGGTGGCGGGTAAAGAGCATATGCTGAATGGGCGGCACATTGACGGGGAACTCATCCACATTGGTAATCCGCAATTCACCATCACCAAGTAACGCACCGGTGACGGTATGTTCACCCCGAGAGCCTTTGGCTTGCAGGTGCAGAGAGTCCGTATAATCACGAACCGAAGCATCGCGCATCTCGATAATACGGATGCCCCGTTCCTTGGCTTCAATATTGGCATTGACGTAGTTGACCCGCTCTCGCAAGGCTGGGGTGAGCAGGCCCTTGAGAGCGGCAATGGTAATCGGTTTACTATCTTGGTTGGCCAAATCTCCTTGTAGACAAATGGTCAGGGATTCAACGCGACCGCCGGCCAGTTGTCCAACCATGTTGCCCAACGCCTCAGCCAGTTCTAGGTAAGGACGCAGTTTCGCCAAGGCATCAGGGTACAAGCCGGGGATATTGACCGCCGAACGAGCCGGAAGGCCCAGGAGAACATCGCGAATCTGCTCGGCCACATCCACGGCTACATTGACCTGGGCTTCGGCGGTTGAAGCCCCCAAGTGAGGGGTCAGAATCAGGTTTTTATCGCCCTCTCGTAGTGGTGAATCGGCTTCGAGGGGTTCATTGCCAAACACGTCTAGGGCCGCCCCGGCGATGCGTCCTTCTTTGAGCGCTTCGGCTAAGGCCGCTTCGTCAATGAGTCCGCCACGGGCGCAGTTAATAATGCGGGCCGTGGGTTTCATTTTGGCCAGGGCCTCAGCGTTGATCAAGTTGGCCGTTTCCTCGGTGCGGGGAATATGCAGCGTAATATAATCGGCTTCTTGAATCAGAACATCGAGTTCGACTAGACGACAGCCAATTTGTTCAGCCCGCTCATTGGAGATGTAGGGGTCGTAGGCAATCAGTTTCATCCCCATGGCTTTCGCCACATTGGCCACATGGGAACCGATTTTGCCTAAACCGATTAAGCCTAGGGTTTTTTTGTAGATTTCTGCCCCGATAAAGGCTTTACGATTCCATTCCCCGCTTTTCACGGAGTGGTTGGCGTCGGGGACATAGCGAGAGAGGGACATCATCATCGCCAGGGCATGTTCAGCCGCCGCGATGGTGTTGCCTTCGGGAGAGTTAACGACGACAATCCCCTGTCGGGTGGCCGCGGCCACATCGACGTTATCAACGCCCACTCCAGCGCGACCAATGATTTTCAGTTGCGCGCCGGCTTCGATGACCTCTTTGGTGACTTGGGTTCCCGAACGAATCATGAGGGCATCATATTCGGGGATAATGGAGATGAGTTCGGACAGAGGCAGTCCGGTTTTGACATCAACTTGCGCGACTTGAGAGAGAATTTCGATCCCTGCGCGATCGACGGAATCGGAGACAAGAACTTTTGGCATAATGTGCAGCTTGGTGTTCGCTTGTGGCAACCCCTCCCCATCGCTGGTGTGTTGGTTGGGGAGAAGAGGGCGCGATCGCTGGTGATTTGACGTTTGCAGCTTATAAACACACTGCTCCACCGCCCGCCCGCAGATCGTCATTGTATCGGGAAAGTTGCACCGAGGGCGCTTTTTTCCGAGATGTCTTTGGGATCTCAGTCTTTGGGATCTCAGTCTTTGGGATCTCAGTCTTTGGGATCTTAGGGGACTTCACCTTGGTGGGACAGTCCGACAGCTTGGCTGAGGTGAGATAACCCCTGTTGTTCTAATTTGGCCACCAGTCCTGCCAGGATTTGTTTGGACATTCCCGGCCCTTGGTAAATCCAGCCGGTGTAAACTTCGAGTAGGCTGGCGCCGGCGGTAATTTTCTCCCAGGCATCCTCGGCGCTGGCGACTCCTCCGGTGCCAATAATGGGCAGTTTGCCCTCGGTATAGTGCCAAATTTCGCGAATGACCTCTGTTGAGCGAGATTTTAGGGGTGCACCACTGATTCCTCCGGCTTCGTCTTGGGGGGATTTTCCGGTTTTGGCTAGCCGTTGCGTTTTTAATCCTTCTCGGGAGATGGTGGTGTTGGTCGCAATCACTCCTGCGAGTTTTAGTCCCAGGGCGAGATCGAGAATGGCCCGGATTTCGCCGGTTTCCAAATCTGGGGCAATTTTGACTAAAATAGGCTTAGCATCTGCATTCATGTCCATCAGGGTTTTCAAAATTTGCTCCAAACGTTCTGGAGCTTGGAGCGATCGCAGTCCTGGGGTATTGGGCGAAGACACGTTAACGACAAAGTAGTCTCCCAACGCCTGTAAGGTTCCGAAACTGTCGCGGTAGTCCCCCGTTGCATCCCCGAGGGGGGTCACTTTAGATTTACCCAGGTTAACGCCAATGGGAATCTTGGGAAGTTGCGGCGATCGCACCTGCGTTAAGTTCTCGGCCATGGTCATGGCCCCGCAATTATTAAAACCCATGCGATTTAAGGCAGCTTGGTCTTCAACGAGACGGAACAGTCGTGGGGGAGGGTTTCCCGGTTGGGGATGCCAGGTGACGGTTCCGAGTTCGGCAAACCCAAACCCTAACGCTCCCCATAACTGTCCCACTTCGCCATTTTTGTCAAAGCCGGCCGCTAAGCCGAGAGGATTGGGGAAGTCTAATCCCCAGAGGCGTTGTACAAGGCGCTCATCGCGAAAACAAAATTGCGCTTTAAGTTGGGAGGTGATCGCTCCGGCTACAAAATTCGGCGGCGAGACGCTTCTCTGGCGCGATACATATCGTAAACTCGCCATGAGTTGCCCATGCAACCATTCGGGATCGGCGGTTGCAAATAGGACCGGACGCACAATTTGTTGATATAGGTTCATGTCAATCCCCTAAACTCCATCTTCTCAATTCAACCCTACTTTCGGACTTCACTGATCGCGCAGCTAGCGGCTAAAACTCGACGGTATCGGATCCCAAATTATCATCACAAAAAACTTGACAAAAATATTTTTTTATGTATAAAACCTATCAGCCATTCACTCTCAAGTATTAACGATTATTAACGATCAACGGCGATCGTTATCCGGCGGACTGACCCTTTACGCCACCGTTGTCTGTGACCCCCTGAACTGTTCCCTCCCCCCACCCGGCTCATGCAAGATACTTACACGACCACCTCCGCCAATCCTCTGGTTAGCCTCAGTCATACTCTACAAACCCTCCGGGAACAGGAGACTGTTGACATCCTGGTGAAAACGACTTTGGACTATCTCCGCACTGAGTTTAACTACGCCCTACTTTGGATCGGAATTTATGATCGCCTCAGCCATCGCTTACGAGGAATTGATGGGGAACTCAGTCAAATGGCTCAGCCAAGTTTGCCTCAACAGTTTGCTCTGAGTCCTGGGGATATTATGGAGCAGACGGTGATTCAACAAGCACCGGTTCAAGTGGCGGATTTACGGGAAGAAAGTCGGGCAGGGCAATGGCAAACGGTGGCTAGTCGCTATGGGATTCAGGGAACGGTCGTTTTTCCCCTCTGTCACCGTCATCTGTGTTTTGGGGTTGTGGTGTTAGGCTCAACTCTCTGGGGCGATTTTCCCTCGGTTGAACAGCGATCGCTATTGTCGATGCTTTTTGGGGAGTTGGCGATGGGGTTGCATCAGGCGGAGATGGATCAGCAACGGGAACGGCTCAAACGCCCCCATGAGCCGCTGTTGGAGATGATGTCTCAGTTGCAAGAGTCCCAAAGTCTCGACGATCGCCTGCGCACTATTGTGGCCACAACGCAACAGTTTTTACTGCCGGCTCGCACTCATATTTATTGGTATGACGGCGATCGCGCCCTATTTTGGTTACGGACGCGAGAGCCGGCCTCGCTCTCGTTTCGTAAGAGTACCACACGCGGCAGCACCTCTCGCCAGGGAGCGGAGAATCGCGAAACGACGGAGATTCCTCTGGCGGAGTTTAGCGGCTTTCATAAAACTCTCTGTGATAACCGGATTGTGGCTATTGGTGAAGCCTATTCATCTCTCAAGGCCGATGCGACGAGTCGTTTGATGGCACAAATTGGCGCGCGATCGCTGCTGGCGGCGCCGATTCTCTCGAAAGGGAAGTTATTAGGGTTTCTCTCGGTTGAAGGCACTGAAGCCCGAATTTGGCAGGAAGGGGAGAAGGATTATATTCGCGGGGCCGCTCAGTTAGTGGCTCTGACGACTCCTTTGTCTCATCTGCAAGAGCGGATGGCTGAGATTGAACTCGATCGCGATTTGACGATTGGTTTACCTCAGGGAGCCACCAGTTTAAAGAGCTATAGTGAACGGCTCAGTCAACGGCTTCATGATGCGCCAGTGTTGGTATTTTCTGCGGATTCACAGACGAATCAGATTGAGCTGGTGTCGGCTTATCCGGCTAGTTTAGGTTGGGAGGTGGGAGAGTTGTTCCCCTCCCTATCTTTTGTGGATTGGCAGTTACTGCAACATAGTGAGGGGGCGATCGCGCTGCAATTGAGTGATGATTTTAATGAGGCCTCGACTCGCGGCGGTGGGGATATGCGCTTTACGTCTTGGCAACCGTTGTTGATTGAGGCGGGGGTGCGATCGCCGCTGATTGCGAATACGGAACCGGGACAACTGCCTAAAAGCTTTGTAGTGATTGCGGAGCCGTCGTCGCGGGTTTGGACGACTTCGGAACGGGAGTTATTGACCTTAGCGAGTCGTCAAGTGGGGCAAATTCTCCGCAGTCAAGCGATTCAGGAGAACAGTCAGCAAAATCAGCAGATGGTGAAGGGGATTCGTCATGGTTTGGATTGTTTGGCCAACGCTCCCAATTGGCAGGCGGCTGAGTCGAGTCATCTACATTATCTGGCGGAGATTTTAGAGTCTCCCTTTGTGGGGTTAGTCACCTGGGAACCGGGGTTAAAAACGGCAAGTCTCAGCACGTTGGTGGCTCAGGATGCCTATCAAATTCCTCAAGGGCAAGAGATTAACGTCAAGAAAGAACGACTGTTGCAAAAGGTGATGTCTTGGCAGGGGGTGTTTGGTCCGGTGGCGGTGACGCGCCTGCCGGCGGCGACTCAGACTTGGTTGGAACCGTTGCAAGGCTTGGTGTTACGGGCGATCGCTCTGCAAACGATCACGAGCAGTCGGGCCACTGGGGTGATTTTGGTGGCTGATCCGCCGCAACGGGAGTGGGGTGAGCGTCAGGTGGAGGCGTTGGAATTGCTGGCGGGCCAGTTAGCTTGGGGGCGACGGGCGATGTTATTGGAAAAACGATTGAATCGTTATCGCGATCGCCTTGACCCCCTCAATTGGTACAAACAGCACCGTTTGGAGGAGCTTTATCGGGGCATTGGGTTCGATATTAAACAGCTCACTCAGTTGACGGATTTGACGGGAGGGCTATCTCGTTTAGATGAAGATGATAGTCGGGCGCGATCGGTTCAACAGGTGCGTCACCAGGAGCTACTGCGTCACTTGTCGGATAATCTCAATGGGGCGGTAAATTTGCTGAAGTATGAGCAATGGCGTTTGCAACTGAATCCTGAACCAATTTCTATTGTGCGGCTGTTTTCACGGGTGTTAGAACGGGTTGAACCGGCGACGGCGAAACGACAGATTTGGATGCAGGTGCATCGGGATCAAAATGTGACGCTTTATGCGGATCTGGCTAAGTTTGAATTGGTTTTTGTGGAGGTGTTGTTAGCGGCGTGTCGGCGATCGCCCACGGGGGGACGAATTGATATTTGGTATCGTTCTATCACCGAGGAAGGCGAGGGAAATCAGGAGTTTGTGGAACTGTCGGTTACGGATAGCGGTGAAGTAAGTCCCCGCATTTTAGGGGCCTTCCAACCGGCGATTCTCAGCGCCCCACGGGAGAATCGAGATCTGCTGGTGGCGTCACCGTTGGATCGTCCGCCGGGGTTGGAATTGATTATTTTTGAACGTTTAATGCGTCAGATGGGGGGAGATTTTTTGATTGAAAAAATTGAGGATGGACGAATTGTGAGTCGCCTTTTAGTTCCTACTTTTTCTTGAGTTTGGCTTCTTGAGGTTAAGGTGATTTCGGGATAAGCCAAACAACTGAAACTATTGTGCAGGAAAGGGTTCAGCCAATCTGCCCTGAGATGATGCCGACTGGTGATTCGCAACAAGCCGGTTGGTGATGTCTATTGTCAACAGCCGAAGTTATTGACAGCCGAGTTAGTTCAAGAAAGGGAGAAGCCGTATAAGCTAAAACCTGTTCAATCAATTCAGCAAGCTTCTCCCATGCTTAGGCCGCTTTCGCGACAACGGCGCCATCGGTGAGCAGTTCGATCGCCTTCTGGTAGGGCAAATCGGCGGCTGTGCCGACTTCATCGCGACGAATGGGATTTTGAGGGACGACGAAATCCGGGGTAATGCCGAGTTTGTTGATGTCTTTGTGGCTTGGGGTTTCGTATTTGGCCACGGTGACGGCAATTCCTGAGTCGTCGGAGAGGTCAAAGAGGGACTGAATGAGACCTTTGCCAAAGGTGCGTTCTCCCACGAGTTGGGCGCGGCGATTGTCTTGTAAGGCACCGGCTAGGATTTCACTGGCGCTGGCGGTACCCTGGTTAACTAAGACCACTAAAGGGGCGTCGGTGAGGGCATCATGGCCGGCGTCAAAGCTGCCTAAGACGGCTTGGCGATTGACGGTGTAGACAATGGTGGCGTCGTTGAGCCAGAGACGGGCGATTTCGACTCCCGCTTGCAGCAAGCCGCCGGGATTGTTGCGTAAATCTAGGATATAGGCGGCGGCCCCCTGGTCTTCGAGGTCGCTGATGGCCTGGGTCATTTCTGCGGTGGCGTTGGCACTAAATTGAGTGAGGCGAATATAGCCAACGGGGGTGCTGTCTTCGGCTTGGGTGAGATTGTAGTTGACGGGGTTAAGGGCGATGCGATCGCGGATAATCTCAATGTCCTCGATTTGACCCTGGGCCAATCGTTGTACTTGTAGGGTGACGGCTGTCCCTAGGGTTCCCCGCATCTGGGTGGCGGCTTCATCGAGGGAGAGGTTTTCCGTTGAGCGACCATCAATTTCTAAGACTAAATCCCCCGGTTGAATGCCCGCTTCATCGGCGGGAGAGCCGGCAATGGGGGCGATGACTTTAATGTGCTTACTCTCGGGGTCAATGGCAATCTGTAAGCCAACTCCGGTTAATTCACCGGCGGTGTTAACTTGTAGATTGCGGTAGTTATCGGGGCGCAACAGACGGGTAAAGGGGTCATCGAGTTTCGCTAACATCCCCTCGATGGTCTCGTAGGCAGCGTCTCGCGTTTCTAGGGGCTGCCGTAGGGCCTCCTGGCGGATTTTCCACCAATTTTGTCCATTAAACGAATCATCGACGTAGGCGCGGTTGACGACTCGCCAGACCTCTGAGACGAGTTTCTGTTCTTCGGTTAGGGCGAGGGCGGAGGGCATGACTCCCAACCAGCCCCAGAGTCCGAAAAGCAATGAAAGAAGAAGTCCGAAGCTAATGGCGCGTTTGTGCATGAGAAAACCCGGCATCTAAAGTTGCGAAATATTAATGTTTCCTCAGTGTGCCAAAGTTCTGGGCATCTGCCTAGTCCATCTTCTGCTGAGTTCATCTGCTGAGTTTAAGGGTTAGAGTTCTGCTGCGGGGCGATCGCCGCTCTGGGTTCCCCCCCGAATGCCCAAGCTGTGTTACATTTTCTATAAGAGACTTTAACCGTTCCGCCTTCGAGCCTGTCAGGGGATGTCGACCTCGTGATGATGTCTGGGATCTCCTCGATCTGCCTGAGGGCATGGCGATGCCCAATTCTTGGGTGTCGTGCTAAACTTCACAAACCGCAATATATCTAACGCGCTGACTTTATGTTTTCTAAGGAAGTCACTGAGTCTAAACCCTTCAAGTGGTTTAACGAACGCCTCGAAATTCAGGCGCTCGCTGACGACATCACCGACAAATACGTTCCGCCTCACGTTAACATCTTCTACTGCCTGGGTGGCATCACCCTGGTTTGCTTCTTAATCCAGTTTGCGACTGGGTTCGCGATGACCTTCTACTACAAACCGACGGTCACGGAAGCCTACACCTCGATTCAATACCTGATGACGGAAGTCAACTTCGGTTGGCTGATTCGCTCGATTCACCGCTGGTCTGCCAGCATGATGGTGTTGATGATGATTCTGCACGTCTTCCGGGTTTACTTGACCGGTGGTTTCAAAAAACCTCGGGAACTCACTTGGGTCACGGGCGTGATCCTAGCTGTCATTACCGTGACGTTCGGTGTGACCGGCTACTCCCTCCCCTGGGACCAAGTGGGCTACTGGGCTGTCAAAATCGTTAGCGGTGTACCTGAGGCCATCCCCGTTGTGGGTAGCTTTATGGTGGAACTGCTACGCGGTGGAACCAGTGTGGGCCAATCGACCCTGACTCGTTTCTACAGCTTGCACACCTTCGTCCTCCCCTGGTTGATTGCGGTGTTCATGCTGTTGCACTTCCTGATGATTCGCAAACAAGGGATTTCGGGTCCGTTGTAAACAAACCCGTAGTCAACCCGAGGTGACCCCTTGGGCGACNTTCTCGACCCGTTAAGGCTCCGTGGCTTGTTCAGCCGGCTGAGTTAGGGCGGCTTTGCTAAACTCACCTCTAGCTGAATCACCACGGACAACCGCCCTGTTGCAGTATGTCCCTTTGCAGGAGAACACCCAAATACTATGTCTACTTTGAAAAAACCGGATCTGAGTGATCCGAAATTACGCGCTAAATTGGCCCAAGGGATGGGTCATAACTACTACGGCGAACCGGCTTGGCCCAATGACCTCCTCTATGTGTTCCCGGTGGTTATCCTGGGAACCTTGGCTTGTGTTGTGGGTTTGGCGGTTCTCGACCCGGCTATGATTGGTGAACCGGCCGATCCGTTTGCGACACCTCTGGAAATTTTGCCGGAATGGTATCTTTATCCTGTTTTCCAGATTCTGCGTGTTGTTCCGAACAAACTGCTCGGGATTGGTCTACAAACTCTGATTCCTCTGGGTTTGATGCTGATTCCCTTCATCGAAAACATTAATAAGTTCCAAAACCCCTTCCGCCGGCCTGTGGCGACCTCGATGTTCCTGTTTGGAACTTTGGTCACTCTCTGGTTGGGAATTGGGGCGACTCTTCCGATTGATAAGTCTCTCAGCTTTGGTCTGTTTTAAATTCAGACTGAACGGGTGACGGGATTATCTCACCAACCAATGCGTCTGTTAGATTCTTGGATTCTTTTGCTGGTTTAGGCGATGGATCTGATAAATCTGACAGGCGTTTTGTTATGGTATGTGTTGTTTATTCCCTTGGCGTATGAAAGGTGATTCGTTCCCTCAACCTCTAGACCGTGTGGCGATCGCAGCGATGGTCGTCCTCGGCTTCATGACAATTCTCTTACTCGTCGGCGGGGATAAAAGTATTCCTCGGGTTCGCGGCTTTAGTTGGCACGAAACAACGATTGGTTCGGTTGATCGGGCTTTTACGCTACGTTTTAATCGTCCGATGAATCGTGAGACGGTCGAGAGTAATCTGCAAATTGATCCGCCTCTTCCGGGAAAAATTAGTTGGGCGGGGGAACGCATGGCCTACACTCTCCTTTATCCCGCTCCCTATGGGATGGACTACACTCTAAACCTTTCGGGGGCGCGCGATCGCTTCGCGGAATCGGATGATACTGAGCATTATATTGACCCCTTTGAGGCTTCCTTCGAGACTCGCGATCGCGTGATGCTCTATCTCGGTTCTGAGGACGGCGAACAGGGGCGACTGGTGCTGTATAACTTCAGCCAAGACCAAAAAACGATTCTTACTCCTTCAAATTTGAGTGTTCTCAGCTTTGAGATGTATCCCGATGGCGATCGCATCCTCTTTTCGGCTCTGGACCGTAACGCCGAACGTCGCGGATTGACGGACAGCCAAATTTACACGGTCACTACGGGTCTCGATTTCAGTTCCAAAGATGCTGATGCACCAGGTCGGGTTCAACGAGTCCTCGACAACGATATCTATCAAAATCTACAATTTGCTTTGGCCCCTGATGGAACGACCATTGTGGTTCAACGAGCGAGGCGCGATCGCCCTGGAAGTGATTTTGGCCTCTGGGTCATTCGCGATGGAGAGGAGCCTGAACGCTTCCCCACTGAACCGGGTGGCGAATTTGTGATTGCACCCAATAGTAAAGAGTTGGCGATCGCTCAAGGTCAAGGGGTGGCGCTACTTTCAATTGAACCGGGCCGCGACGGAGATGAGCCGCTGCAATTTTTCCCCCAATATGGTCGTGTGATGGGATTTACCCAGGATGGACGAGCGGCTGTGATGGTCAAGTTCAATACTGACTATACTCGCTCGATGGTTGTTGTGCCGAATCTCGGTGAACCTCAAGAAATCCTACGTACCAGTGGCTCTATTCTCGATGCTGAGTTCGATCCTAGTGGGCGCTACATCTACGCTCTGGTGACTGAACTGCTTGAGGCGGATGAGTATATTGAACAACCTTATCTCCTCGCTCTCGATTTGGAGACTCAGGAGTCTCAGGAGCTAATACGCTTTGAGGGCAGTTCTCTAGATCTCAGTATGAGTTTAGCTCCTGATGGTCAAGCGATTCTCTTTGATCGCCTTAGTGTTGTCCCGCCTAATGAACGCCCTGATGCACCGCTGACCTCTTCGGGTGGGGCGATCGAAACTAGCGAATTGTGGATTCTCTTTCCTCTCGTCAATGCTCAAGGGGAACTGACTCGGCCTCAACCTGAACAACTTCCTCTGGATGGTTTTAATCCTCGCTGGCTTCCTTGATAGTTAATAGTTGATAGTTGATAGTTGATAGTTGATAGTTGATAGTTGATAGGGAACGGGTGATGGTGGTTGTTTTTATATTGCTATTTGGTTATTGTGTGAGGCTTGATAAAAGTTTGCAGCCTAGATGTTTGGCTTCGCGTCTGATTAACCAAGCCCCTCCCGCCTTTCCTTAGTTTATTTAGCTTTTGACAACTATTATACCACATTAAAATTAAATGGTCAATAATTTAGGTAAAAAAAATCAGGAGGATTAGGCGAAGCGAGTCAGGAGAGACTAGAATGCAGAAATTAGGACGATGGAATTGGTCAACCGGCCGTTATGGTTAAATATGATGGGGTTGATCGTATAAAACTTGAACGGGATGGACACGCGGGAACTGAAATTTGTCTTGAATCTGTTGGGAGCGCCGAATTACCGAGCGCCCATCTCTCAGGTGAAACCCAACTATCGCACGAAAGCCACAGAGCGGGATACGATCTGTCGGAGTCTTCGCGATCGCGGACTGGTGGACTGTAGTGAGGAGATTGTTGAGTTTCGCATTGCACCTCCGGGAATGGCTTTGCTGCGGCTCGATACCAGCCGCCTCCCGGTGACGGAGGATGAGATTGCGGTGTTAAGGGCTTGTGCGGAGGGTGTCATTGGCGCCAAGGATCTCAACCTAGCCAGCGATCGCCGTCAAGTGGTGCTACAAAAACTCAGCGAACGGGGACTCATCAAAGCTGAAGCCACGCGCATTGAAGACGTTTGGCTGACGAACTTTGGCCTGGACTATCTCCACGATGACTATACTCCCAAGGGAAGCGGCTTAGAACTGAGCCTGGATCATCTTAGCTGCTATCTACAATTTCTGCGTAAACGGGACGGGAACGCCTCAATTTCCCACGATAGCCTCGCCAAACAGCAACCCCATGAACCGATCAATCCGCAGCGACGGTTGACGGAAAAGCCGAATGATGCCGATATTTGGTATGTCATTGAAGAACTCGATCGCCAACTTGATACCCATAACTACCTTCCCATCTTCTATCTGCGGGAGCGCTTACAACCTCCCCTAACTCGCGCTGAACTCGATAGCGCCCTATATCGTTTGCAACGGGATGATCGCCTAGAATTGAGTTCCTTGCAAGAAGCGGCTCACTATAGCCCAGAAGAAATTGAAGCGGGAATCCCCCAAGACATTGGTGGCCCGTTATTTTTCTTGATTCGTAACTAACGTTAACCCTGGTTCCCTCACCTCCCGGTATCACTATGACCGAGATTGATCGCATTATCCAACGCGCCCCCAACCCCTTTGATACGGAAACCTTTTGGTCCGGGAATTTTTGGCAGGAAATCCAAAATCCTGAACTGACGGTGGACTCGATTCACCGAGAGGTTCTCCAGGAGATTGAGGGGGTCTTAGATCAAGTGTCTGAGGATCGGCGCAGTCGCACCTTGCTGTTAGAAGGGGAAACGGGGTCTGGAAAAACCTATCTCTTGGGCCGGCTCAAACGTCAACTGCAAACCCCCAATCAAAACCGGCTTCCTCGGGCCTTTTTTGTCTATATTGAACCCTTCACGGCTAGTGATTATATCTGGCGGCATATTTTGCGTTACACCGTCGATAGTCTATTAGAAACCCCTGAGGGTTTGGATAAATCACAATTGCTAATCTGGTTGGAGGGACTCTCGGATTTAAAAAAACGAGGACTGGTGGATTGGTTACGAGGGGAACGGCAATTGTTTATCCGTAAACTCTTGGAAACGTATCCTTCAGGAATTTACAATGCTCAAGAGTTTTTTGGGGTGTTATATCATCTCACTGATTCAGAACTCTATCCCATTGCGTGTGAATGGTTGCGCGGTGATGATTTAGATGATGAGTCTCTGCGCAAACTCGGGGTTCAGGGGACGATTGATACGGAAGATGCTGCCCAGAAAACCTTGGCTAACTTTGGGCGCATTGCTGAGGCGACGTTGCCGATTGTACTCTGTTTTGATCAACTCGACAACATTGCCCGCGATCGCCAAGGACATCCCGATTTAGAATCCTTATTTCGGGTGAACGCAATACTGCATACTCAGAAGGTGAAAAACTTTCTGTTTATTATTAGTATTATCACCGATACTTGGCGGCAAAATGCGCCTCATATTCCGGCCACAGACCGCGATCGCCTCGATGCCAACCTACGACTCAAACAAATCAGTTTAGACCAAGCTGAGGCTCTCTGGGCTAGCCGTTTGTATGGTCTGCATCGTCAAACCTATCCTCAGCCAACCTCGCCAATTTATCCCTTAATCCGTCCCGCGTTAGACGGTAAATTTCCTGGTGGAAAAACTCGCCCCCGTAACACCTTAATTTTAGGGCGACGACTCTATCAAGATATAAAATTGCAACAACTTCAGGCTGATGTTTCCCAAGAGGCTTCACTCGAAGGAAAAACGCCCCCATTAATGTTGCCCAGCGATGCCCAAAGTGATCCAGTTGCGGCTTTTAAGCTGGTTTGGATCAAGAAATTCAAACAAACCCGTGAACGGGTGCAAAAAATCCGTCAATATGCCGCCCCTGAATTAGTGCAAATGTTGGCGGAGGTGGTTCAGGCGTTACAGATGGAAGATATCCAACCACGATTACTGCCAAGTCGTACCTATGCCAGTTATTCTATCAGTTATCGTCACCCCGGAACCACAAATCGGGTGGGAATCGTTTGGTCTGAAGATACGAATATGGTCAAGTTTTTCCATCTTCTTAAAGGTTGTGAGGAGGCTTTAGGAAATCATCTCTGTCAGTCGTTGCAGTTAATTCGGGCTGAGGGGGTGGGTTCGCCAACCAATCGCGGCTATCAACTCTATACTGAGATTTTTGGACAACCGGAAAATAATCACTTTATGTCGGATTTAACCTCCGTACAATATTTAGCGACTCACCATGCGTTAGTCAATGATGCCCTCTCTGGGGAGTTGGTGGTNGGNGAAGAAACCCCCAATGGTTCGCGGTTGCAGTCGTTAGTTCGTCAAACGGGGGTGTTGCGGGATTGTCCGCTGCTGCAAGAGTTGGGCTTTTTTGAGATTACCTCGGGCCAAGATGCGGCGGAACAGTCTTTGCAAGCTATTGAAGATTTTATTATTAACCGGGTTCTCAATCAGCAATGTATGGCAATTGAACAGTTAATTGAAGAGGCGATCGCCCAGTTTGGCGGTGCGAGTAAACAACAGGTTCACCAACTGATTCAGAGTTTATCGCTGAGCGATCGCCCCCTGCAAATTCTCGATCCCGATGTCACCCTAGAGGAACAACTGATTATTGCTACGACTTAACGAAATTCTCGCGATGGGTCTCTTTATCCTGTAGTCTGATATGGTTTCTATCCAACAGATTGTTCAACGCGCTGTGAATCCTTTTGACTCGACCAGTTTTCGCCCCGGTAATTTTTGGCATGATGATAGTAGTCAAGCCGCCAGTATCAATAGGATTCACCAGGAGATTGTGGCTGGGGTGTCTGAGATGTTGGCCCANGTTGAGGGCGATCGCCGCAGTCGGACTCTAGTTCTTTCGGGGGATTCGGGGTCAGGAAAAAGCTTTCTCCTGGGGCGTTTAAAACAAACCCTCAATCCTCAAGCCTTTTTTGCCTATATTGGTCCTTGGCCCGAACGCGACTATATCTGGCGACATACGTTGCGCTATACGATTGATAGTTTAACCTGCATTCCCGAGGGAGAACGCCAATCTCAGTTATTGTTATGGCTGAAGAGTTTATCGGCGTTTCAAAGTGACGGATTGCTCAAAAAAGTGATTGGGGAACGTCATTTATTTGTCCATAATTTCAAGTCAAGCTATCCGTCGGGAATTTACAATGCGAATGAGTTTTTTAGTATTCTCTACCATTTAACCAATCCTGACCTCTATCCCTTGGCCTGTGATTGGTTGAAGGGAGATGATTTAGATCCTGAGAGTTTGAAACGCTTAAATGTCAGCAGTTCCATTGAGACAGAACATCAGGCCCAAAACATTTTAGGCAATTTTGGTCGTATTGCGACCGCCACCCAGCCGATTGTGCTGTGTTTTGACAATTTAGATAATGTCGATCGCAGCGATCGCGGCTATATTGACTTGCAAGCCTTGTTTAACGTCAATTCCATTATCCATAATCAAAAACTGAAGAACTTTCTGGTCATTATTAGTATTATCACCGATACCTGGCGGGAAAATTCGCCCCATGTGCAACCGGCGGATTTAGCGCGAGTGGATCAGGAATTTCATTTACGGCCCGTGGATATGACAGCGGCGATCGCCCTTTGGGAACGTCGAATTTTTCCCCTTCATCAACAAGCCGAACCCCCCATTCCTTCCCCTCTCTATCCTCTTTCTGAACAGGAATTACACCGCAAGTTTCCGGGAAATCAAGCCCTACCCCGTTCCGTGTTGATGGCGGGGCGACAGGCGTTTCAGAATGCTAAACTTCAGCTTCAGGATCAGGCGGAGTTGGTTCAAGAGGTCGATGAACTGGCGGCGTTTCAGTTGGTTTGGGAAAAAGAATTAGCCAAGTCTCGTAAAACCGTCCGAGAAATTCGTCAATTTTCCGCCCCAGAATTGATGAAAATGTTACGGGAAGCCTTGACAGCATTAAATGTGACTGGGGTTGAACCCAAGTTGTTAAATAGTCCCACCTATAGCCGCTATTCTTTGAGTTTTTATTGGTCGTTGACTTTGGGACGAATTGGTGTAATTTGGATTGAGGAACCGAATCTCAATAGTTTTTGTCGGGTGATGAAGTCTTGTCAAGAGGCGTTGCGGAAGAATACCTGTCAGTATCTCTATTTGATTCGGGCGGAGAATTTAGGGGTTCCCAAGAATAAAGGCTATCGCTACTATCAGGCGTTATTTGTGGATTCGATTCACAAACATATTATTCCACAATTGGAGTCCTTGCAGATTCTCGCCGCCTATCATGAGTTGGTGAATGCGGCTGAGGCGGGGGATTTGTTGGTGGGCGATCGCCCCATTGATTATGAATCCTTACAAGACTTAATTGTGCGCTCAGAGGTTCTCCAGCAATGCCGTTTATTGCAAAATCTAGGAGTCTTTGAACGCAATTTAGGCAGTTTGTTAGACTCGAAAAAGGGTTACGGTTCTCAAAGCCAAGAATCGCAGTTACGGGAACGGTTGAAAGAGTATCTATTTGCTTTAGTTAAAACTCAGCAATTAGTGGGGCGAACGGTGTTAATGGAGAGTACGCGATCGCAGTTCCCGGATATGACCCCAGAGGGGATTGACGGGGCGATCGGGGTCCTTTGTGATGAGGGGGCGATCGTGGTTCTCAATCCCGAGTCCAACGCCGACGAACAGTTAATTACGGTGAACCCTTAAGGGTTTCTGGTTGGGTATTTTGCGGTCAACTGTATTGCGGTGGCTGTGTTGCGGTCTGTATTCCGGTAGGGTGCGTTGGGGCTTAAACCAATGTGAAATTAAGAGGACAACTTTGAAGCTGCCGCAACGCACCATTGTTGTAATCTGTTGCCAAAAATTCCACATTGACCGAAGCCGGAACACACCCTACCTTGAGGTATTTCTGTTATTCAGGACGTAACAAGATGAGGCGATCGCCCTCCTGACTGCGGGGAATGACCGCAATGGGAGGACGCAGATCCCGCCGCCTTGCATCCTGTAACGCCGGAAACAAATAATAATCCCCATCAATGTCAATCAGCAGCCGCCAAAGTAGATCGAAATCGGGGTCATTGATAGCATTTCCGAGGGTTGTTTCATAGAGGTTGCGATCGCCGATAATGCGAATCTCCCCAAGATTGAGGCGACTCTCAGGATTCAGTCCCAGAGGAACCGTCTCCTCACGGACAACAAGAGTAATCGCCGGTAGCGTTGACGTTTACGGAAGTCCTAGAGTCGTCACTTTCAGTTAAAAAAAATTTAAATAACTCCAGCGATAGGTAGCAAACCTATTGAAGTATGCTATTCATAATGATATGAAACTAGCCTACCAGTACAAGCTCTTGCCAACTTACGAACAGCGATGCCGCATGGATAAGTGGCTCGATCTGTTGCGCTGCCAATACAACTACTTGCTGGCAGATCGCTTTGACTGGTGGGAGATGAATCGCTGTCCACTTAATGCCTGCCCGTTAGTGGTGAGTCTTGCCGAACCCAGGGAACAGCCGGAATACTACGGGCAAAAGCGGTCTTTGGTTCGGCTTAAACAGGAGCGCGAATGGTATGGCGACCTTCACGCCGATGTTCTGCAAGACATGGTGAAACGGGTCGACCTGGCATTTCAGCGGTTTATCAAGGGAGACAAAAACCGCAAGCGGAGTGGCAAGCCCAGATTTAAGGGAAAAACTCGCTATCGTACTTTTGCCTACCAGAGGGTTAAACCCAATTGCATCCAGGGGAATCAGGTAACGCTGCCCAAGCTGGGTGACATCAAATTCATCCAGCATCGTCGGGTCCCCGAAGGTTTCACAATTAAGCGGGCACTGGTCACCAAGAAAGCCGATGGCTGGTATGTCACCCTAACCCTTGAAGACAAGAGTGTTCCTGACTTGCCGATTCGTGATCTCCAGCCCACTGAAGCCAATAGCATTGGGGTAGACGCTGGGCTAGAATACTTCATCGCCTGCTCGGACGGCGAAACCAAGCAGCCACCTAAATTTTATCGGCAAGCCGAAGACAAGCTGGCTAGGCTACAGGCAAAACGGGACACCAGAACCAAGGGGTCCAAGGCCAGGCGTAAGCTCAATGAGCGAATTGCCAAGCTGCATCAACGGATTGCAAGACAGCGGAAACAGTGGCATTTTGAAACTGCGGGCGAACTCATTGACAAGGCTGATATCATTTTTGTCGAAAATCTGAAGGTTTCCAACCTGGCCCGACGCAATAAGCCAAAACCGGGGGAGAATGGAACCTTCCTTCCCAATGGGCAAGCGGCTAAGTCGGGCTTAAACAAAAGTTTGGCTGATGCTGGGATAGCCCAATTCCTGAACGAGATCCTTCCGTACAAAGCTGTAAAAGCTGGTAAGAAGGTTGTGAAGGTTAATCCGGCTGGTACCTCCCAACATTGTGCAATTTGCCTGAACCAAGTTCCCAAAGAGTTATCCGAGCGCTGGCATAACTGCCCCCACTGTGGTGCATCCATGCCGCGAGACGTGAACTCTGGGGTACTCATTAAGAAAGTGGGGTTGGGCGTTCGCCTCACTCAAAAACGCGAATCTGGGGCAACCCGGAGGAGAAGCTCGCGCCATACCGCCTAAGCGGTCGGCGTCGGGAGTACGTCACGAAGCCCTGGACTACTACAACCGAGCTTTGACGATTCTACAAGACGTTGAAACCCTCTGGGATGACCAGACGGAGAGTTTCCTGCTCGAACAATATCCCATCCACTATCTNACNCGTCTTTCGAGTCATTCTCTCCTGGCCGAACCTCGCCCTCAACCTCTTNCCCTGCTCCCCCTCAGTCTCGGCTTAGGGGTGGTGGGACTGGGACTGCTGGTTAAATCTCGCCCCTGGGGCGGTGCAGTGTTGGCGGCGGCCCTCGTCACTGGGGGGCTGTCCCAAGTCTTGACCCCCCAATATGCGGTGTTAGGGTTCGCCAATCCTAAACCCGAAGACCCCTACAATATCCCTGGAACGGAGATTGAGGTGCAAAACATCGCCCAGTTGGCGCCCGAGAGTCAGATATTTGTCCATGAGGCGGCGAATTTGGAAACCTTCAAAACTCAATCGTCTAACTATCGCTATTTGCATTTAGCCACTCATGGCTGTTTTCAGCAATTAGGCTGTTGTTTGGGAACTGATTGTGATGATACTTTACCACGAGAGACTGATTTAGATGCTAATACTTTGTTGTTTGCGGATGGAAACTATCCCTTGGCGGAGGCGGCGTTGTTGGGTTTAAATCAGACGGAATTGGTGGCGTTGAGTGCTTGTCAAACGGCGTTGCAGACCTATCAAGATCAGGATGCGATCGCCGGGATGGCGTATCTCTGGGAACGAGCGGGAGCGCGATCGGTGATGGCAACATTATGGTCAGTAGATGATACGGCGACGCAGGAA
>P_2C_Liq_2_UnCtyDRAFT_1000166_pt1 | contig 19057 bp, 12 predicted proteins | sample Pon2CUnioCityCA_FD_10236 | JGI IMG/M metagenome (IMG submission 10236) | reverse complement strand
CGGGCGATCGCCAACCCCAACCCAGTCCCGCCATATTTACGGGTTGTGGACGCATCAGCTTGGCTAAAGGCCGTAAACACATTGTCGAGTTGTTCGGCCGTCATGCCAATCCCTGTATCCCTGACCTCAAAAGCAATCCAAGGGCGATCGCCAACCTGTTCTCGTCGCACAGCAAACGTAATCTCTCCCTCTTGGGTAAACTTAGCCGCGTTGCTGATGAGGTTAAACAACACCTGCCGCACTTTAGTTAAATCGGCATACATATTGCCCAAGTTAGCCTCCCCATCGAGAATCAGGCGGTTATTTTTCTCCTCAATCAGCGGTGTCGCGGTGGCCTCGATCTCCAGCATCAAGGTATTTAAGTCAAAGGCCTCAATATAGAGGTCCATACGTCCCGCCTCAATTTTAGAGATATCGAGGATGTCATTAATCAACGACAGCAGATGTTTCCCCGCACCGCGAATTTTGCCTAAATCCGACGCAATTTCCTCATACCCATCTTCTTGGGCCTCCTCACTGAGCATTTCGCTATAACCAATAATCGCATTCAGAGGAGTCCGTAATTCATGGCTCATATTCGCCAAAAAAGTACTTTTGGAACGATTAGCCGCTTCAGCCGCTTCCTTGGCTTCATAGAGTTCATCACGGACAGTTTTGGTGTGGGTAATGTTGTCCGTCCACAGGAGAATCCCGCCAATTTCCCCCGTCTCCGTTTTCCAGGGCCGCATCTCCCAGCGATACCAATCTAAACTGCCGTCAGCATGACAAACGGGTTCATCATCGCCGGTTTCAATGTTCCCCGCCAAACAAGACTGTTGACGACGTTGCCAACGTTGCCTCGCCTCGGTATCTTGCTCAAATAAGGGAAAGGTTTCATAATGCGATCGCCCCAAAAGGGACTGTCGTTGCAGATGAAACTCACTTAACCAACGACGAGTAACCCGCAGATACCTCATTTGGCGATCAAACATGGCAATGGCCGTGGGAGCGTCCTCAATGAACCGCTGTAACAGCGTCACATCATGAACCGGCCTGGACTCAGACAGACGCGGCCGACAGGTAATGACACCCATCTGCGTTCCCCGAAGCACCTCAACCTGACAGGGAAACCGATGACCATCGGCGTGCTGTCCGAGCTTTGGGTCATCAGTCTTGTCCCAATTGGGGAATAATAGAGTCAGCGATCGCCCCTGCACGGCTTCCGTCGAATACCCAAACAGCATCTGCGCCTCGGCATTGAGAACATCAATCTGTTCTGCGTCTCGGTAAAATGTCACAATGCTGTTCATGATCAGATCGGTTAAAAACAGGGTCACACAAGGGGCCAAGCGGCGGCCATGAGGGGAGAACCAGTCAAGGGCCGATCCGCCTTTCTTAGTTTAAAGACCCGCCACGCGATCGCCTAAGATGGGACATGAATCCGTGACAGTTCATCAACCTAACCACAGGCCAGGGGCGAGCATCCGGGAACTCTTAGCATAAGTGCAACGTCTTCCCAGTAATAGGTAGATTCGAGATCGCCCCGATATGCCCATGACACATTCTATTTCATTATCTTGGTCTGCGGTTGAGGCGACCATTCCCCAAACACCCGTGGTTCCTCCGGCTCAGCTTTCAAATTTAGACTTAGTTCGTCGTTGCCAACTCGGCGCTCGCCCCGATCGGGCCGCGTTCGCTGAGTTATTACGTCGCTATCAGTCCTACGTTGATAAGGTTCTGTATCATCTAGCCCCCGATTGGCAAGATCGCTCAGACTTAGCGCAAGAGGTTTGGATTCGCGTTTATCGTAATGTGCGCCGACTCCAAGATCCCGTGAAGTTCAAAGGGTGGCTCAGTCGTATTACGACCAACCTGTTTTACGATGAACTGCGCAAACGCAAGCGGGTTCGTCCTCCCCTGTCTCTCGATGCCACCTTCAGAACCCATGATGGGGAACGAGAGTGGGAAATCGCCGCCGATGAACCGGGTCCCGATGATGCCCTGGCTACCGATGAGTTTTATAGTAAACTGCGGCTGGCGATCGCCGACCTCCCCGAAGCCTTCCGCACCACGATTGTGTTGCGAGAAATCGAAGGGATGGCCTACGAAGAGATTGCCGAAATTACAGGAGTCTCCCTCGGAACCGTCAAGTCCCGCATTGCACGCGCTCGCCATCGTTTACAATCGGAATTAAAGAACTACATCGACAGTTAAGCCGAATCAGGAACTTTAGACCCAGGGTTATACGTCAAGCCCAGTATGAACCGTATTCATACTATCTGTCCCAGGACCATTAGGGCTTACATCATCCCTAACCCTTGACCAACTTTAATCGATTACAGGCAGTTAGCTGTTGTTAGTCAAACGTTAGTCAAACGTCAGTAGAACTACGGAAGTGGCGGATTGTACCCTAAAATACGTCGCTGTTACCTTTGAACAGCTAGGTGGTGAATTGCATCATGACCCTCAACCATTTCGACGACCAATTTGGAGGCTCCCCCGAAGCTCACGATGCTGAACGAGCAGAAGATCTGTTTGTTTTGCTCAGTTGCTACCTCGATGGAGAAGTCACCCCAGAAGAACGAAAACAGGCAGAGCGTTTGCTGGCCTGTGACTCCGAAGCGCGGCAGATTTATCAACAGTTATCTTGTATCAGTTCCGGCGTACAATTGATGCCCGTGGCTGAAAATCCCGTTTCGGCTGAAGAAACCACCGCTAAAGTTTTCGCTCGGATGCGCCAGCAGCGACAACGACGGCTGGCTTGGGGTGGAACGGCGATCGCCGCGATGTTTGTCGCCGCCGTCTCAGGACTTTCCCCTCATTTGGGACCCAATAATCAACAATTTGCTCACACCCCCGCACCCGTCAGCGAGGACATTGGGACTTTGGCGCCCTCAGAAACCGAACCTCGCTCTGAGCAGCCCTTAAATAGAGAGGACATCACCTCACGGGCTTTGTTTATCGAATAACGCCAGGATTAATGCCAGGAGCGGGCTGCTCTGGCCACGATTCTCAGCGAAGATCTTAGCGAATCGTGGTCTTAATCATCTCAATCACCGCAGACACCGCCTCATAACCAAAAAGCAAAATTGAGGTGGTTAGGATCAATCCCATCACGCAAATCGTTAATCCCCCTAGGGTGACAACCCCGTCATCTCCAAAGAGTCCCAAGCCCGTGACAAACACGCCAATCGCTGGCAGAGTATTGGTTAGGGGGATGGGAATCATCATCGAAATTGCCATCAAACACAGCGCAATGCCGATCACAATCCGTCCCCACAATTGGGTACAGATGAAACTCAGACGGGGGCGAGAGAGAACTTCAATCCGCCGTAACCAGGGAAGTCCTTTCTGTAAGATTCCCCGAACTGTCTCTAGGGCAACATCCTTCGCCAGCCATCGTTTCAGCAAATAGGGGCGTTTTCGGCCTAACGCTAACTGAGCTGACAGCCAAAAAATGACAATTCCAAACGGAATCGAATAGCCGGGCGCGGGAATGGGTAACGCCGAAGGAATCGATAATAGCACCAACAGGAAGCCGAAGGCCCGTTCCCCGGCGATCGCCACCATATCGGTCAAACTGACGCGATCGCGGCGCTCTTCGGCAAAAAAATAGCCCTCCAGCTCTGTCGATAGTTTCTTAGGCACGGGAATAAGGGAACGGGGAATAGGGAACAGGGAACAGGGAACAGGGAACAGGGAACAGGGAACAGGGAACAGGGAGAACCTATCGTATCTCCAACCCAGAATAGCAGTAGGGGCGAGCCATGTATGGTACGCCCCTAGACATCGACAATTTTAACGATTGACTGCTAATTCCCAACAGCAAACCGCAAACGGCAATTACGTTCCCGACTGCCAAGAGTTGATGTACTCATGTTGCTCAGGCGTGAGACCATCGAGATCAATCCCCATCGCCACCAGTTTGAGACGGGCAATTTCCCGGTCAATCTCTTCAGGAATCGAGTGCAGACCCGGCTCCAGTTTACCCTTGTTTTTCACCAGATACTCACAAGCTAGGGCCTGGTTAGCAAAACTCATGTCCATAACGGCGCTAGGATGCCCTTCAGCCGCTGCCAAATTGACCAAACGACCCTCACCTAAGACCACCACAGATTTACCGCTATTGAGGCGATATTCTTCGGTAAAAGGACGGACCGCTTTCACGTCACTGGCCATCTCTTTGAGGGATTTCAGGTCAATCTCGATATCAAAGTGACCGGAGTTGGCGACAATAGCGCCATCGCGCATCACCTCAAAATGCTCACGACGAATAACGTGCTTGTTGCCCGTCACCGTGATAAACAAATTCCCGAGGGGAGCCGCTTCCGCCATAGGCATGACGCGGAAACCATCCATCACCGCTTCAATCGCCCGAACGGGGTCGATTTCCGTGACAATGACGTTGGCTCCCATACCGCGTCCCCGCAGGGCCACGCCTTTACCACACCAACCATAGCCAGCCACTACCAGGGTTTTACCGGCCAGCAACATATTCGTCGCCCGAATCACCCCGTCGAGGGTGGATTGGCCAGTTCCATAGCGGTTGTCGAAGAAATGCTTAGTATCAGCATCGTTGACATTCATGGCGGGGAAGGTTAACACCCCGTCATTGAACATCGCCCGCAGCCGGACAATACCGGTGGTGGTTTCTTCGTTAGTGCCGATGAGTTCAGAAAGCTGTTCTTGCCGCTCTTTGACCATCGTGGCCACCACATCGGAACCATCATCAATAATGATATTGGGATGATGATCGAGGGCAATTTGTACGTGACGCTCGTAGGTTTCGGCATCTTCGCCTTTGATGGCATAGACGGGAATCCCATGATCCACCACGAGACTCGCGGCCACGTCATCTTGCGTCGAGAGCGGGTTGCTGGCGATGAGCAGGGCATCAGCACCACCGGCTTTGAGGGCGATCGCCAAATGGGCCGTTTCCGTCGTCACATGGCAGCAGGCAACGATTTTAATGCCCGCTAGGGGTTTCTCAGTCTCGAAGCGATCGCGAATTTGGGCCAAAACAGGCATTTCTCGCCCGGCCCAGTCAATCCGTTGCTTGCCAAGGGTGGCAAGAGCCGGATCTTTGATTTCATGCTTGATTTGTACGGATGTTGCGGTCATAAACTCTGTTGGCTGTGCTTATTTTTCGATTTTCACGGACTTGATTTTGTCGCCCTGACGGATGGCGTTGACAACGTCCATGTCTTGGGTTTGGCCAAAGACGGTATGAACGCCATCGAGGTGCGGCTGGGGTTCGTGGCAGATGAAGAACTGACTACCGCCGGTGTCACGGCCGGCATGGGCCATGGATAGGGTTCCAGCGACGTGCTTGTTTTTATTGATTTCGCACTTGATGGTGTAGCCAGGGCCGCCGGTTCCGGTTCCGTTGGGGCATCCCCCCTGAATCATAAAGTTGGGGATGACGCGGTGAAAGTTGAGTCCGTCGTAAAACCCTTTTTCGGAGAGTTCGACGAAATTTTTAACCGTGTTGGGGGCATCTTCATCAAAAAAGTTGATGTTGATGATGCCTTTATCGGTTTCTAGGATAGCTCGGGTCATAGAGATTTAGTGTTCCGCGATGCAAACCCAACTATGTTAACGTAAGCTGGGTTTTGGTTCTTGGGAAAGTTCTTGGGGAAATAGACGTGGAACGGTATTTTGCAACGGTAGCACCAGGGTTAGAGGCGATCGCCGCTGAGGAACTGACTCAGCTCGGGGCTAAATCAGTACAAACTGGCTTTTCCGGTGTTGCCTTTGAAGGCGATCGCGCCCTCCTCTATCGAGCCAACCTCTGGGGGCGGACGCTATTTCGCGTGTTAATGCCCCTGACTGAGTTCTCTTGTACGTCGGCTAAGCAGCTCTATCAGGAAGTGCGATCGCGAGCCTGGGAAACCTATCTTACTCCTGAAGACACCCTAGCGGTAGACTGTACCGGCAAGAATCGCGCCCTCAATCATAGCCATTTCAGCGCCCTTCAGGTCAAAAATGCCATCGTCGATCAACAGCGACAGCAGTTTGGCGCTCGTTCTAATGTCGATCTCGATGATCCCGATTTACGGCTGAATCTCCATATCCACCGCGATCGCGCCACCCTCAGTTTAGACAGTTCCGGCAGCAGTCTCCATCGTCGGGGCTACCGGGCCGCCGTCGGAACCGCCCCCCTCAAGGAAACTCTCGCCGCCGCTATTCTCAAGTTAGCCCGCTATTCCCCAGAGTTGCCCTTTCTCGATCCTCTCTGTGGTTCAGGAACTTTAGCCCTCGAAGCAGCGTTACAGGCGGCCAATATCGCACCGGGGCTATTTCGCAAACGCTTCGGCTTTGAGAATTGGCCCGACTTCGATGCAAAACTCTGGCAATCTTTAAAAGATGAGGCCCAAGCCGCCCGTCGAGATACCTGTCCGGCGTATATTGGTGGCAGTGATGTGGACGATGAGGTGTTAGAACAAGCTCGCCAAAATGCGGCCTCCGCCGGGGTTTTGAGCCAAATTGAGTTTCGCTGTCGGGATATTCGGGACATTGAAGCCCCGAGCGATCGCGGTGTCTTGATTTGTAATCCTCCCTATGGAGAACGCCTCGGAGATGTTCAAGAACTCCGCAGTTTCTATCGTCTCCTTGGCGATATTTTTAAGCAACGCTTCAAAGGGTGGACAGCGTATGTCTTTACTGGAAATCGAGAGTTGGCGAAAGAAGTGGGATTACGGCCCGCTCGTCGGATTCCTTTATCGAGTGGTGGTTTAGATTGTCGGTTGTTGGAGTTTGAGTTGTATTGAGGGGGAATAGGGAATAGGGAATAGGGAATAGGGAATAGGGAACAGGGAATAGGCATAACCCACCCCTGCTCCTCCCAGGAGGGGAAGAAAAGACGTAGGGGCGTACCTTTATGGTCGTCCAAGGCTTAACCTTTGTTTAAGGGCAGTTCGATCGCAAAGGTGCTTCCTTCTCCTGGCGTTGAGTCACAGGTGAGGGTTCCTTGATGGCGTTCGACGATGATTTGATAGCTGATGGATAAACCCAGGCCGGTTCCTTTGCCGACGGGTTTGGTGGTGTAGAAGGGATCGAAAATGCGATCGCGGACATTTTCAGGAATCCCACTGCCGTTATCACGAACTTTAATGCTAATACTATTGTCACCAACAGCGGTTTCAATGGTTAGCACTCCTTCAGTTTTGCCCGAATCATCAATGGCATCGACGGCGTTGTTAATCAGATTCATAAACACTTGATTTAAGGCACCCGCATAACAACTGATTTCAGGAAGTTCGCCGTAGTCACAGACTAATTCAATGTCTGGGCGAGTTGCGTTACCTCGCAGACGACTGGCGAGAATCATCAAGGTACTGTCAAGACTCTCGTTGAGGTTAATGGTTTTCACTTCGGCTTCATCGAGACGAGAGAACGTTCGCAGCGATCGCACGATTTTCTGAATCCGTAAGGCCCCCGTTTCGATAGAACTAAATAGATCGGGCATATCCTCGGTGAGATAGTCTAAATCAATCTCTTCGATGAACTGACTAATCTCAGGATGGGGTTCGAGGCAATGCTGTTGATATAAGCCAATCAGTTCGAGTAAGTCTTGACTGTATTCTTTGGCATGAACGAGATTGCCAAAAATGAAACTAACAGGATTATTGATTTCATGGGCGACTCCCGCCACCAATTGCCCTAAACCGGACATTTTCTCAGCTTGAATCAGTTGAGTTTGAGTTTGTTGCAGTTGGTTTAGGGTATGTTCGAGTTCGGTGGTTTTGGCGATCGCCCGTTGTTCGGATTGTCGCGATTGTTGGTAAAGTACGGCTTGTTGAATGGCGATGGCGAGGCGATCGCAGACGGCTTGAAGCAGTTCGACATCGCGATCGCTCCAGGGTTTGGCGGCGATTTCCCGGCTACAGGCGAGGGTGCCGATGTTCCCGTCACCACTATTGATGGGAAACAGCAATAGGGATTGATAGCCGAGTTGGTTCACCTTTTGCCGCAATCTGCCATCTTCGATATCGCTGGCCTGATCCACTCGAATCGAATGGCGTTGCTGAAGCAGATGATTCAACAGTTCAAAGAAACTGGAATGATAGTCTTCCAAACGGCTGGGGAGATCCTCTCGTTTGGCTTCGGTGGCGAGTTCTAAATCTGGAAGTTGGGAATTTTCGTTATAAAGCAGTACATAGCAGCGATCGACATCTAACAGTTCATAAACGGCCTGAACCGTGCTATCGAGCAAAGTTTTGAGATCCAGGGATTTACGAATTTGTTGGGAAATATTGTTGACAAGTTTTTCTTGTTGTGCTAAACGACGATAACGAGTTTTAGAGGCGTTTAAAGCCAGTTCAACATCCTTGCGTTCAGTGATATCAGTTGCATTGCCAACGATACGTGTAATCTCTCCTTGAGCGTTAAACAAAGGAGTCAGATGAGCCTGAAAATAGAGGGTGCGATCGCCGTCGGGAAAGGTTTGTTGTATGGTGACTGTCTCCTTCGTGGTGAGACAGCGTAAATAGCCATCGAGGAAATCTTGGCCAATTGTCGGCCCAAACACCTCTAACGGTGTTTTACCACGAACCTCCTCGCGGCGGATTCGGGCCACCTTTTCGGTACTGGCGTTCCAATCGGTATAACGCCATTCTCCATCGTCAGCTCGATCGAGAACAAATACTAAGTTCCCCTGACTATCATAAATACTGCGTAAAAACTCTTCTTGTTGCCGTAAGCATTCTTGAATCGCTTGGCTTTCCGTCACATCTCGGGCGATCGTCGAGAGATAGCCGTCATGGTCTTCTGTCCCTGGATGATGGAGAATGATTTGAGACACGGGAAAGTAACTTCCATCAGCTCGTTTGAGTTTAGCAGTTCCCTTCCAAATTCCATTCTGTAAGGCTGTGGGGATGGCTTCGGTTTCAAAAAAGTCCATCATCGTCTCGGGGATGAAATCCCCCACATGATACTGACTGGCGGGTTCATCCGCCCCTAAGCCGACAATATCTCGTCCCCCCTGATTGATATAGGTGACATTTCCCGTGAGATCGGCACTACTAATAAAATCCGGTGAGGCTTCGAGAATCGTAATCAGCCGTTCTCGTTCGGCTTCGATGCGTTTCTCTTCCGTAATATCGCGGGCGCTGGCGTACATGACCCCTTCTTCGGGAAAACTCACGGTTCGCCACGCCAGCCAGCGATAGTCACCGTCGCGAGTTCGATAGCGGTTTTCAAACCAAAGTGTGTTGTCGCCGTTGCTGATTTTTTCAACTTCGGCTTGGGTGCGTTCAAGATCATCGGGATGGATAAAGGTTGAAAAGGGTTGCGCTTTCAACTCGTTGATGGAGAAGCCTAGGGTTTTCTCCCAGGCGGGATTCAGACGCTTCAAGTAACCATCAAAGCCAACAATGGCGAATAAGTCTAAGGCACAGTCGAAGAAGCGATCGCGATCGACTTCGGCCTGTTTCTGTGGGCTGATATCAACCATCATGCCATCCCAGACAATATCTCCATTAGCCCGTTGTTCAGGTTGGGCGGTAGCGGAAAACCACTTCAATGTCCCAGATTGGGTATAGTTGCGCCATTGGTGGTTCCAGGTGGTTAGGGTTTTTGCCGATTCTGCGACACTGGCATTAAAGCTATCGACATCGTCGGGGTGAATTAGACTCCAAGCTAAGTCAGGTTCTCCCGCCAAGGCGCTGGCTTCTAATTCATAGAGATCGTGACAACCAGGACTCATATAGGAAAAATACGACGATCTATCCGGGCGCAAGACATATTGATAGATGACACCGGGGATGTTGGCGGCCAGTTTCTCGAATTGCAGTTTTTGGTCGTAGAGTTCCTGTTGGTTGGTTAAATCGAGGGTGAGCCCTTGTAGTTGCATTCCCGAACGTCCTGGATATTGCCAAATGCGGCTACGCACCCACCGCCGCCGGCCATCGCGGCGAATCAGGCCATAGTCTAGGCTGAGATCGGCTTGATTAGGGTTGGCTTGACATTGGCGCAGGTAGCGACGAATCTGTTGGCAGACAAATTTTCGGTTTTCTGGGGCGATGGTATCTTGCCAGCGAGGTGGAGTGCAGACCGGGCTGGCTTGCCGCCCATAGAGGCTTTCAGCGGCTGGGTTCAGTGAGAGAAATTTACCGCTCGGCCAATCTACTAACCAACCGGCTTCACTCATACGATTGAAGAGGGAGTCCATGATCACAGGAGTGGTATGAGATGGGTTCGGGTTAACAGGAGAGGACAGTATTTCTTGGCGAGTGGAGGTTAAAAAATAGGTCATGGGGAGAAATATAGCGCGGATAGAACTCAAGTCTGGAGAATGATTGGAGCGGAAAGGGGAGTATTGGGCTTGCCGCATACACCATTTGACTTGGTTTAAGATTCGATAGAGGACGGGTTTTTAATGAAGCCAACACCCGTTAAATTGTCGGGCGATAGATTGAACCCAGACGGTATCTTTTTCAAGATCATGGATTGGAGATAACCATTAGATCTGATGGTTTAGGGGTGTTGGTATATTCCTCCTCGTCTGTGTAGATTTACACAAGCTTGCGGTGATCACATCTTTCCTGTTCGCCTCTCAACCCCTGGCTGTTAGATAATTTGGGGACAATGAAGCTGCAAAATAATCTCCCTGGCCGACTGACTAGAAATTGCAACTAATTTGGGTCGATCGGTGGGATAGCTTGTACAACTGGGTCGGGCTGAACGGTGATTATTAAAATAATATTAACATTTTTAACAGAATTGTCATCGGGATTTTGGTCAGATTGGCTACAAACTGAAAAATGTGGCGATCGCCGAAGGGTGTCTTTAACAAAAAATGTTGGCAACTTCCCCTATCTTGAGATAGAGATAGATTTAGAAACTCTAATCTTGAAAGCGAGAAGAGACTGAGCCAATTTAGGGGCAATAGCGCTATTTTGCCGATTGAGACGCTAACTGGGTAGATAGGCTGGCAAGACGATTTGCACTTCTGTACCTTGATCGAGGCAACTGTCGAGGTCAATCTCGCCGCCATGACGTTGGACAATGGTTTGGGCGATCGCCAAACCCAAGCCAGATCCCGAGAGATGCCCTAAGTCTTGGCGACGAGCGGGATCAACCCGATAGAAACGCTCAAACACATGGGGTAAGGCATCCGGTGGGATACCAATTCCCGTATCGCTAATGGTGACGACAACGGTTCCTGAGGCTTTCGCCGACGCGGGCGGACGACTGGTGGGACAATAGCCTAGGGTGACCTCAACCTGGCCCCCCTCAGGGGTATATCGCAAGGCATTTCCCAACACATTTAGGAACAGACGAAACAGTTGATCCCAATCTCCCAAAACAGCAAAGGGATCGTCATCGGATAACGACGTCTCCGGTTCGATGTCCAAAATCTGGAAGTGAAGCTGAATCCCTTTCGTGGTGGCGATCGCCGTTTGTTCTTCAACCACATCTAACAACAAGGCATCGACAGACAGCGGTTGTGGTTGCCAAGCCACCATGCCACTATCTTGACGGGTCAGAAACAATAAATCATCTACCAAACGGCCCAATCGTCGGGTGAGGCGTTCGATATTATCCAACGTTGGTTTCCCGGAACTGGCGGCGATCTCAGGATCGGCTAGGGCCACTTGCACTTGGGTTTGAATGCTGGCGATGGGGCTGCGCAACTCATGAGAGGCATCGGCGGTAAACTGTTTGAGATATTGATACGACTCTCCCACAGGCTTCATGGCTAATCCTGACAGCCACCAGCCCATGGCGGCGACGGAGGCAATCATGACGATAAGGCCAAAACTGAGATCGATGGCTAAATCGCGACTGGGGCGGGCAATTTCAAACCAGGGATGGCTGACTCGTAAATAACCGATGATTTGGCGATCGCGGCTGATGCGTTCGGCAATTTGCCGCAAAATGGGCTGACTCTCGGGGGAGTCTCCCTCCTGCAAATACACCGTTTGCGGGGCGCGATTGGCGGTAATGGGAACGTTGAGGGGTTCGCTTAGGGTAGACCACAGCAGTTCCCCCGTGGGGTTAAACCATTCGATATCGATGCGATCTTCTTCGAGGCTATCAGCCTTGTCGCCAAAACTGGCGTCAAGGTTGAGATGTAGTTTGGGAAGGCCGTTGGCCTGGGGCTGTTCTTCGATCGCCAGCGATCGCTCAACCACTTCTAAGGAATGTTTCAGGGTATCATCGACGCGATCAATCAGGGTACTACGCACATACAAGTAGACCGTCGTGGCAAACAGCAGCAACAACAGGGCGGTAATGCTGGTGTACCACAATACCAGTCGCCGGCGAGTGGCCTGAAACATGGGATCTCTGTCGCTAAGATTCGGGTTTGAGGTTAAGGCTTGCCAAAATGATAACTACTATAAGCGCCGTTGGGATAGAGGAAGGTACAAACTACTGAAATGTCGGGGTTATAACGAATAATCATGTCTTGCAGTTTCGTTTGTTTCCAATCCGACAGCATATCGTCGAGGCGACTCATGGGACGATATTTGAATTGCCAATCTTCGAGAGTCGTACTGTTGTCGTCGAGTTGACGCAGGAGAACGACGGTTCCTTTTTCGCCGCTGTCTTGATGGCCGCGATCGGCGACTTCGGCAATGTGAACCGCGTTGGCTTCAATGACGGCAATTTGTTCTTCGGGGGTTTCGAGGATGTCGGGCATAGGGAATAGTGAATAGTGAATAGTGAATAGTGAATAGTGAATAGAAAAGACCTAGCGCCTTGTTTGGGCAACTATTGGCCATCGAGTAGGGGGGGATTCCAGGTTAGACTAACCAGTTCGGTGAGGTTGGTTTGGCGGGTGCGATCGAGGTTGTCTATATGCTGCTTTTCAGCATAGAGTTGGTCTTGGTAGTGACGGGCTTGTTGGGGATTCTCTTGGGAATCAGTATTTTGCCATAATTCTAGGATGCGACGATAGCGTTTATGGCAAATGGTGCGCTCGATCGCCGCTGTGGCGGATCGGATGGCTAGGGCGGTTCGTTGCATTGCCAATTCTGCTAGTTCGTTGGGCTGAAAGAGACGATTGACTTGTTGCAACATGGCACTATCGTCGGGATAGGCTTGTTGTAGCTTTTGGAATAATACCGCAGCATCGTCGTGGGAGCCAGGGGCGATCGCCTCTAAACTTTGCCATAACCAGCGATGGTGGGAGAGGCTGAAATAAATGTCTCGGGCTTCGAGTTCACTGATGGCCGTCATGATGTGCGATCGCTCGTCGGGATAATGGACGTAGGCTTGTAGTAGCAGGGCTTCGGCNNGTTCGAGGAGGGCGCGATCGCTATCGATGGGAAGTTGTAAGTCAGCATCGTCATCTTCATCATCAATCGCCTCGCCCAGCATTTCGACATCGGTTTCGACATCGGTTTCGACATCGGTTTCGACATCAGTATTAACGGTGTTTGAGGGAGAGGGTGAATCGGAGTGAGGCTGAACTTTCGGGGTTTGACGGCGTTTCTCTCGCGCCCTTGAACGCCGTAAGCGGGCAATGAGGTTTTCTTCTAATAGGGGAACTCGTCGAGAATCCCCTTGACAGAGTTTTTGGGCGCAATGGTGGATATAGTGGCTGCGAGTGGTGGAGTTGTGTAGTTGACTGAGTAAGTCGATGAGTTGGCGAACTACTTGCTGGTAGATGTCGGCTTGGGCGAGATTGCGATCGCCGATAATTTGTTCAATTTGCCAATCAAGCCAGAGAGGGGCCTGTTGAATGAGATCTAAATAGTCTTCGGGAGACGACTCTTTGAGAAATTCATCGGCATCTTTGCCCCCCGGAACTTGCAAAATCCGCAGTTGTACCATCCCCCGATAGGCAAGATTAGCCACTTCTCCAATAGCCCGTTCAGCGGCCCGGGTTCCGGCTGCATCAGCATCGAAGTTAAAGAGAATTTGTTTGGACTCGCTATAGCGTAGCAGTTGTTTAACTTGGGCTTCACTCAGGGCGGTTCCCAGGGAGGCGACGGCTTCTGAGATTCCGGCGGCGTGGAGGGCGATGGCGTCGAAATAGCCTTCAACCACGACGGCGCGATCGACTTTGGCGATGGNTTGACGGGCTTTGTCAAGGGCGAACAGGGTATGGCCTTTGTCAAATAGTTCGGTTTCGGGGGAGTTGAGATATTTGGGCTGTTCGTCTGCGAGACTGCGCCCTCCGAAGCCAATGACACGGCCACGACTGTCATTGATGGGAATCATGATACGGTTGCGGAAGCGATCGTAATGGCCACTGCCTTTGGTGCGGCGAATGATTAAACCAGCGGCTTCGACGAGTTCGACGGGATAGTCTTTTTGGCTGATGAGATAGCCATAGAGGGTTTCCCAGCCTTCGGGGGCATACCCCAGTTGAAACGATTGCAGNGTTTCGTCACTAAATCCCCGNGTTTGTNTTAAGTAGTTGAGGGCAGTTTCGCCCTGGGGTTGATGTAGGGCGTGTTGGAAGAACCGGGCAGCTAGGGCGAGAATTTCGTAGAGTTGATCTCGCCGCGATAGGGTTCGTTGAACGTCGTCTTGTTGTTCGCGATCGAGGGTGCGAATGGGAACGTTATAGCGTTGGGCGAGATCGAGAACAACGTCACTAAAGGAGGCTTGTCCGATTTCCATGAGAAAGGTGATGGCGTTCCCCCCTTTCCCACAGCCGAAGCAGTAAAACATCTGTTTACTAGGGCTAACGGTAAAACTCGGGGTTTTCTCTTCATGGAAGGGACAAAGTCCGGCAAAGTCTTTCCCCTGTTTTTTTAAGACGACTTGTTCGGAGACGACATCATAAATGTCCATCCGTTGTTTTACGTCGTCAATCATGTCAGGGTGAAACATAGTTGATTTTACTTGTTTTTTGTTAATTTTAAATTATGTTTTAGTCTCGTTCCCTCTTGCCATCCCCTCGGTGGGAGGGGCAGGGGTGGGTTATACCTGTTCCCTGCACCGCACTGAGCCTGTCGAAGTGTTCACTATTCACTATTCACTATTCCCTATTCCCTTCTTCAACTAAAAATAGCGCAGACATAATGTCCACGCCATACCGAGTAGCAAAATTTTAATCGCTATCTGTTAATTATTCGAGATTTTTTTAAAGGGGTTATTGTTAACAGTTAATGGGTAAAACTTACCGATCAACGGTTAACGACGAACCGTTTTAGTAACGACCGCCGCCCCCACCCCGGCCAGAATAACCTTGACGTGAACGATTGTTTTCACGAGGCTTGGCTTTGTTAACTCGCAGTTGGCGACCCATCCATTCTGCACCGTTTAGAGCTTCGATCGCTTTGTCTTCTTCTTCATCCGAAGACATTTCGACAAACCCAAAACCACGGGAGCGACCTGTTTCACGATCAACAGGGATTTGAGTCCGTTTGACTGTGCCATACTCACGGAAGACCTCTTCGAGATCTTCTTGAACCGCGTCGTAGGACAAATTACCGATATAAATTGACATGGAGCAACTCCAGGAACCGAGAAAAGGAAAAGACAAGGGTTCACAAACATGGGCTGATGCCGATCGCGACAATTGATGTCTCCATCAGGTTGCCACGGCGATACAACGCCGCCGTCGAACGGATGTCTAGGCACACTTTAGCATAGGTTTTCAGAATCTGGTAAGGTTATTTATTTTTTGTCATTCTTTGGATGGATGAACTCGCTCAAAAGCTGATGCTATAAAGGTTTTCCGGGTTATATGTTGCTTTAAACGAGAAATCGATGTAATACAATGATCGCAATTCGGCGCCAAATCAAGGGCGGAAATCGATCCAGCCAATGGGTTGACCCTGATGAGGTCACACCGGCTCAACTGTCAACTGTTCATGGTCAAGTGAGAACGATGCCAAGCTCTGCTGCTCCTTCAACGCCTCAACAAAGCATTCCTTCTCGTCGAGGTGTTGTACCTCCCCAGCCAACGGGAATGACCCGAATGGGGGCAACCCCGCACTCAGAGTCTGGGTTCGATCGCCCGTCGTTGACATTAGCCTTAGTCACCCTGAGTGCAGGAGTGCTGGCTCTGCTTGGGGCCAGTTGGGGCTTAACTCGACCTTGTGTTTTGGGGTCATGTGAACGGTTGCAACGGGTTGAGGAAATAAGCAGTGAAACCTTACAGGAGTTAACGGAATCCCCCTCAACGGATGCCTTGACCGAGGCTCAGCAGCAGCTAGACGCGGCGAGAAGCCAGTTAGAGGGGATACCCCCTTGGTCTCGTCATCATCGCCGTACCCGTCGCCTGCTCGATCGCCTAGAGGGGCGATCGCAACAGTTACAGGCGGCGCGATCGCCGCTAGGATTGGGCTACCAGGCGGCCTTACTGAGCCAAAATCCGCCCCATAGTATTGAAGAATGGCAAGAGATGGAACGTCTCTGGCTCGAAGCTATTGCTGAGTTAGAAACCATTGATCCAGAAAACCCAGCCTATCCCCTGGCCCGAGCCAAGTTAAGGGAGTACCGTGATAACTTAGCGGCGGTTCAGCAACGAGCTATCCTAGAGCGTCGGGGTCAAGAACAGGTAGAAGCCGCTCAGCTTGCGGCCGAGGTGGCTCGGACTCAAGAAGGTCAGGCTCAGGATCTCGAAACCTGGCAACAAACCTATTCAAGTTGGCGTAATGCGGTTGGGGCCTTGATGCGTGTTCCCCCCCAAACCACGGCCCAACGGGAGGCGCGACAGTTGTTTCAAAGTTATGGCCCCCAACTGATCAGTGCCGAAGAACGGCATCGTCAGGAACAGGCCGCTCAGACGTTACATCAACAAGGGTTGCGGTTGGCGGATGAAGCACGAGTGGCTCAGGATGCACAACAATGGGAGACGGCGATCGCCAAGTGGCAACAAGCGATCGCCTATATGCAGCAAATCCCAGACAATACTGCCTATAGTGATCAACGTCGTCCCCTCATCCAAGGCTATACCAATGCTCTGGTACAGGCGATCGCCGAGCAACAGATCTCTGAAGCCATGAACCGCGCTCAGTCGGACTTACAGCGGCTTTGCAATGGCGCACCTAAGATTTGTGAGTATCAAGTCAGCCGCGATCGCCTCCAGGTCAAACTGCTACCCGAGTACGTCTCCCGCGTTCAGGAACTGGACCGCCAAGCTAACCGCCAAAACAACCAAGCGGCCCAACAGCAACTCAACCAACATGTCCGCCGCTTGATTGACGGTTTAGAATTGGTGAGTCTCAACACCGGTATCCGTCTAACAGTCTTAAACCCGGAGGGGGAAGAAGTAGCCCGTTTTGCCGGGAACTAGCCGCTTCTCTAGGTTCCAATCACCCCACCATCGAGTTTTGTAATCACCACTGTGGCGGAACGGGGGTAGCGATGAGCCGGCAGATGGGGCCACCCCGAGGTGAGCCGGCCCGCTGCAAACTCATCAGCCTTGGTTGTTGAGCCAGGATGCTGGACATTCACAAATAACGTTCGTTGATCTGGGGTCATGGTGACTCCGGTAATCTCTTGGCCAATCGGACCGGTTAAAAAGCGGCGAATTTCCCCTGTTTCCGGGTCCGCCACGACCATTTGATTATTGCCAAATTGGGCGTATTCGCCGCGATTTAGGACTCCTTCACTGATATCTGTCTGAATCCAAAGACGACTATCGCGGTCAAACCAGAGTCCATCAGGGGCCGCAAATAGATTCTCTTCCCTTAACGGTGTTCCATCGGGTTGACGGCTATTGCGAGGGGAACCGGCCAGGACAAAGAGATCCCAGTCAAACTCGGTGGCTGTGGGATTGTTGCCCGACTCACGCCAACGGATGATATGGCCCCAAGTGTTGCGCGATCGCGGATTGGCCGCATCTACCTGTACCTCGGTGCGCTCGTTGTTATTGGTCAGGGTAAAATAGACCTCGCGGCTATTGGGATCAACCGCTCCCCATTCCGGACGGTCCATCGGCGTAGCACCCACCACATCGGCCGCTGTGCGAGCATTAACCAACACATCCGCTTGACTGGTAAAGCCATTCTCAGGCGTGAGGGTCCCTTCACCAAACACCAGAGGAAGCCAAACCCCCGTTCCATCCTCATTGAAGCGAGCCACATAAAGACGACCGCGATCGAGTAAATCCCCCGAAGCCGTGGCCGGGTCATAGGGGTCGGTTGAGACATACTTATAGATATACTCAAACCGCGCATCATCCCCCGAATAACAGACAATCGGCTGACCGGGGATGGTCGGTTGGAAAATCACCCCTTCATGAGCAAAACGACCCAAAGCCGTGCGCTTTTTGGGGACATCATTGGGGTCAAAGGGATTCACCTCCACCACCCAACCAAAGCCATTCGCCTCATTGCGATAATCTTCTTCAGGGCGTTCTCCCTGATTTGAGACATCAAAGCGACGATACAGGTCATCGTCTGAGGCGGCCTGGTCCCAGCTATAGCGAGACCGCTCGGTTCGCACTCCGTAGCGGGTTTGTTCTCGGGGATGGCTCGCAGGATCTGGGTCTGCGTTACGGAAATAGGCGGCCCAGTTTTCCTCACAGAAGAGATAAGTATTCCAGGGAGTCACCCCATTAGAACAGTTGTTTAAGGTGCCTCGGGTGCGGGTTCCATCGGGACTATAGCGGGTCTTGAGGAACTCAGATCCCCGTACCGGACCACTCAGTTCCATAGGGGTTACAGCGGTGAGGCGACGATTATGAGGGTCGATGACAACGCTCCAGCGTCCATCATTTAAGGCGCTGATGCGGACAATACTGATACCATGAGCGTTCATCTCTTTGAGAACCTGGTCCGGGTCGCGGCGGCCAGCGGCGTTGAGGGGAACATCTCCAGCCCCGAGAGGCTGTCCCACGGCGGCTGAGTGCAGAAACCGAGGTTCGATATATTCATGGTTGACGACTAACAGGCCATCTTGGGAACTTCCCTCATCGGGGGATTGACCCTCGATGGGGAAGAAGTGCATTCCATCATGGTGTTGTCCGATTTGCATTCCCTGGTCTTCGCCGCTATTGTCCAGGTCATAGACGGGATAGGTGCCACTGATGGGTTCTCCCCAGGGAAGCAGCGGCTGGGCCTGGTAGCCGTCGGGGACGATGAGGGTATCGGCGTCGCTGACGGGAATGGGATTAAAGCCGAGTTTGGCGGGAGGGTCGCTGAGTAAGGATTTCAGCAGGGGGCGG
>P_2C_Liq_2_UnCtyDRAFT_1000163_pt1 | contig 19320 bp, 16 predicted proteins | sample Pon2CUnioCityCA_FD_10236 | JGI IMG/M metagenome (IMG submission 10236) | reverse complement strand
TTCATCGAGGGACAATTGTAGGGCAAAGACGAGGGCGATCGCCGCCAAACGGCCCAGAAGCTGATCCCGAGTCAGCCACCAAATGGCGGTTGCAGCAATAGCGACATTGCCTAAAACCACCAAAATAATATCATTGCGGCTACTCGAAAAGCCACTGCCATCGGCATAGGTTAACTGAGACAATAGCGCAATTCCGAACAGCCATCCCAAGAGATTTAAACCCCGTTGAATTGGGATAGGAATCTGGCGAGGAAACTGGCCAAAGGCTAAGCCGAGAATGAGAAATCCTAGTAGGGAAATCCACCACCGCCAAACCCCTAAATCGGGGTCGAGGATATTGGGGCGACAATGCTGTAAAAACACGGCAAAGGCAATCAGAGAAAGTCCTCGCCAGAGGGTTGAGAGGGCGATTTTCCAACCGGGCCAACCCTGTTGCATCCGTCGCCGTTGGGCCAAGGGAATAGCGGCCCCCATAGCGAAGAGGAAGGCGGGAAAGACGAGATCGACCCAAGTGAGTCCCGGAACTTCGGGGTTAAAGACATGATCTGGGGGGGGAACTTGGGCGTGATACATCCACGCTGGGAGGGTTCCGCCGAAGGGGATGATTCCTGAGAAGACCATGGCGAGAACGGCCAATCCTCGCAGACTATCCAGGGCGAGCGATCGTTGGGTCACAGTGGGCGCGGCTGAAGGTCGTCCCCTATTATGGGCTAGGATGGGAATAAATGATAACGGTTTAAGTTATGCCAGTATCCTCAGAGACGGTTCGCTGGACGATCGCCGATTTGCAGTTATTTGATGACCCCAATCAGTCCTATGAAATTGTTGATGGACAACTCATTGTGACTCGCGCCCCCCATTGGTATCATCAAGAAATTAGTGGTAATGTCTATATGGTCTTAAAAGCCTGGTCGCGGCAAACGGGATTAGGACGCGCGGCGATCGCCCCAGGGATTATTTTTTCAGACATTAACAGTGTGATTCCCGATGTGGCTTGGGTGAGTCAGCAACGACTGGAATCCTGTTTAGATGAATCGGGCCATTTAACCGCTGCCCCGGATTTGGTGGTGGAAGTTTTGTCGAGTTCAAAACGCGATCGCCAACGGGATTATGAACTCAAACTTAAACTCTACTCCTCGGAAGGGGTTTTAGAGTATTGGATTCTTGACCGACAAAAGCAGGAATTGAAGGTCTATCGTCGGGAGGGGTCTTGTTTACGCCTCTCGGAAACTCTGTTTCTCAGCGACTCCCTCACCAGTCCGATTTTGCCAGGATTTTCTTGTGTGGTGTCGGATTTGTTTGACTAAACGTTCCCGAATGGTGCGTTCCGGCAAGTTGAAAGGTGATTTGTCAAAGTTCAAACTCGTTGCAAGCCGGGACGCACCCTACCGTCTGTTCCCTGTTCCCTGTTCCCTGTTCCCAGTTCGGAAGTTCCCTACCTTCTAAGGGGCCGGATTGGGATATTTGGCATGAATCGCGTCAATGGCGGCTAACATATCCGGCGTTAACTCTACCGCCACACTGCCGATATCTTCCTTCAACTGATCTAAGGTCGTGGCCCCGATAATGGTACTGGCCACAAACCAACGCGATCGCACAAAGGCCAAGGCCATCTGGGCCGGCGACAATCCCCATTGCTTGGCCAACTCCAGATAGGCCGTTAACGCCGCTTGCACGTTGGCCTTACCATAGCGTGCCCCAAATCCGGGAAATTGTCCGACGCGGGAGTTGGGAGCAACACCACCCTGATGTTTCCCCGTNAAGAACCCGAAGGCCAGGGGACTATAGGCTAACAAAGGNACATTNTCCCGATAACTGGTTTCNGCCAGGGCCAGGTCGAACTCGCGATTGAGGAGACTATAGGCGTTCTGAATCGANACCACTCGGGGAAGGTTCAATGTCTCGGCGAGGTGACAAAACTGATTCACTCCCCAAGGGGTTTCATTACTCAATCCCACGTAGCGGATTTTGCCCGCATCCACCAAATCCTTAAATACCTCTAACTGTTCGGCGATGGGAACGGTGGGCCGATCCTGTTCTGGGTTGAAGGTTCCGCCGCCAAAGAGGGGGACATAGCGATCGGGCCAGTGGATTTGGTAGAGGTCGATATAGTCGGTTTGGAGTCGTTTGAGGCTGTCATTGACGGCTTGTTCGATGTTGGGGCGATCGACTTTGCGATCTTTACCGCGAATCCACTCCATCCGGGACCCGCCGCCGGTGACTTTGGTGGCGATGATGAGTTTGTCCCGTTGCTGTTTGGCCAGCCATTGACCAATATACTCGCTGGTTCGGCCCTGGGTTTCGCCTCGGCCGGGGACGGGGTACATTTCGGCGGTGTCGATGAAGTTGACGCCTTGGGCGATCGCATGGTCGAGTTGTGCATGGGCCTCCTCGATACTATTCTGTTGCCCATAGGTCATGGTTCCCAGACAGATTTCTGAGACCTGTAAATCACTGTTACCGAGTTGGCGGGTTTTCATANANTNGAGATNANTNACAAACTGCTGTNATCTCAGTGTAGGAGGAACTTCCCNGCAATTCAGCCCCTAGAGTCCTAATAGCATNCCCAGTAACACCGCAAACCCCAACCAAACATTTTGGGCAAACAAATCGCCAAAAGCCGGACGGGGTAAGGTTTCTTCCTGAAGTCGGGCCACTTGCCAAGTCCAGCCCCCGGTGGCNACNACTAAGGCCAGCCAAAATTCGCTCCCTAAGCCTAGTTGAATGCCCACAACCCCCAAACAGACCACNGTGGCNATAAAACAGAGGGCGATCGCCCCCACAACCGCCTCTCCAAAGAAAATCGCACTGGAGTTAATGCCGATTTTNAGGTCATCNTCGCGATCGGAGAGGGCGTAAATAGTATCAAAACCCAAAGTCCACCATACCGTCGCCCCCCATAACCACCAAGTTGAGGCGGCTAACCCCCCGTCAACGGCACTCCAACTAATCAACACCGCAAAACCCCAAGCCAGAGACAAAACCAATTGGGGGACTGGAAACACCCGTTTGGCGGCGGGATAGAGCAAAATTACGGGAACCGCCGCCACGCAGAGGACGAAGGAGAAGCGGTTGAGATAGGAGGCCAGGCCCGCTGCACAGAACAGGGCCACGACTCCCACCACAATTCCGGTTTTAATGGACAAGGCCCGGGAGGCGAGGGGACGGGATTGGGTGCGTTCGACTTGATTGTCAATGTTGCGATCCCAAAGGTCATTGGCGACACAACCGGCCGCACTGGTGGCTAGGGTTCCCAGGATAATGATCCCAATTAGGGGCAGGGGTGGGGTTCCTTGGGCGGCGAGGACGACGGCCCAGAGGGCGGGAATCATGAGAATGAGGCGGCCGGCGGGTTTATGCCAACGTAGGAGGCGGATGACGGTTTTCCAGGTGGGTTCTGAGGGTTGAGTCAGCATAGTCGGCGGGGGGGTGAAAACATCCAAATCTCGGGGCTTGACGTATCTTAGGACAGCCATTTTGCACCTAGAGTTTACCAAAATGGTGCGTTCGGGTTATTTTGATTTTTTTCGAAAAGTAGAAAATTGGGTTTAACTCGGAACGCACCCTACCGTTTTACTAGGATTGAAACTGTTGTTAATCGTCGTTAATTTTGACGCCTGTGAAATTAGCGCCTTTGGTGCGAGCTAGGGTTAAATCGGCATCGAACAAATTGGCATTTGTTAAATCAGCATCCGTTAAATCAGCTTTGGTTAAATTGGTTTCTAAGAGATTGGCTTCTCGTAAATTAGCCTCGCGTAAATCGGCGCGAGTCATGTTGGAACGCGCTAAATTCGTCATATAGAGTTTTGCTTTTTGGAGGCGCACGTCTCGCATCCTAGCACTGGCAATAATCGCATCAGATAAATCGGCACCGCGAACGTCAGCTTCGGTTAAATCGGCATCAATCATGGTGGCACGTCGCAGACTGGCCCATTTGAGTTTGGCTTGGGTGAAAATGGTTCCCCGAAGATGGGTTTGAGTTAAGTTGGCTCCGGTTAAATTAGCACGAGTTAAGTCCGCATAACTTAAATCAATATCGCGCAAATCACAATAGGATAAATTAGCACCTCGCAAGTTAACTGGGTTATACACGCGGCGTTCATAGCGCAAATTTGCCCCCCGCAAGGATGCACCTCGCAAGTCGGCGCCGCTGAGGTTGCAACTGCGTAAATCGGCCCCCATTAAGTTGGCGTCAATTAGGGTGGCCAGACTTAAATCCGCGCCGCGTAAGTCGGCCCGTTGTAAAATGGCTCCATGTAAGTCTGCATCTCGCAGATGGGTATTTTGTAAATTGGCTTGTTTGAGGTTAGCCCCGCCGAGTTTGCTCTTTCTGAGATCGGCCCCATCGAGTTGACTGCGGGTGAGATAGGCGAAGAGTAAATCCGCCCCTTGAAGGTTGGCCCCGCTGAGTCGAATCCCGATCAGTTCTGCACCGGATAACTTAGCGTTACAGAGGGTGACGCTCTTAAAATCCACATCTCCGGAAATGTAACGTTCTAAAACTTCCCGAGCGTCCATAGAGGTTTGACCCAGTGTCATCCAATCATGAGCTTACAGGAGAAACGATCGCGTCCAACTCGGACGTTTCTGTCCCGGCTCACGGCCATGGACTTTCAGGCGATCGGCACTGCTTAGCTTCAATTCTAGGATACTCTCGTACATCTGAGTGCCGAGGCGATGGGGATCGTGCTCGGTACTGGGATTGAGGGAGGCTAAGTCGAGGACAACATGGAGACAGCGGCCTTTTTGTGTGGCGAGTAGGTTAATCCCGGAGGCGCGATGACGCTGAATGAGCCAACGGGCGATCGCGCGGGGGGTTCCTTGGCTGGCCTGTTGCTGTAACTCGTGGTTGGCTGGCCCGGCTGTGGGAGTATTGGGGGGAACGGGATGTTCGAGAACGCCGCCAATGCGATTGAGGTTCAAGCGTACGTCGTTGAGGAGGCTGCTGACGGCTTCATGTTTGATGCGTAGTTGCTCTTGAGGATCGATATGGGCGCAAGTGGCTTCGAGGTTCATTTCTAAGTCAGTAATGCTCTGGGCGATCGCCTCGGTGAGATCTTTACTGGAGCGACGAATCAGATCCTGGACTTCATCGGTGGTGGCCAGATGTTGCAGGAGGCGATCGGATAGACGAGGGGAACTCGTGGCCGGTTGTTGGGCTTGATGGGGAGCTGTGGGTACAGGCGATTTGGCGGGCGATACAGGGCTGTTAGCCGCTGTATTGAAGGTCATGTCAAAAAAGAGGCTATTCTCGCTCTCATCATCCTCTACGCCTGGCTCTGAGGCTCTTTGAGAGTCCATCTGTAAGGCGGGACTATCGGTAATATGATGGCCAAAGCCGATGTTGTCTGGGGGAGACTCAAACTCGGCGGCGAGTTCTTGAGAACTATCGTCGGGGCGATGATTGGGGTGAGCCTCGGGGCGATGATCGCCGACGGCTTCAACATAAAAACGCGTCAAACAGCGAACCAGCAAATCGGCGGCGTTGAGATTCTCATCAACGCCATCGAGGTTGCGGGCCGTGCGATGGAGACGGCTATCGAGTTCGTCTAACGTCGGACAGGCCTCGAAGAGATGGCGTAGCAGTTCATCGAGTTCCTGGGCTTTCAGGGCCATCCAGTCGCGATCGCTAAAATCGAACTGGCGATAAATCGTGGAAAAAATCAGAATTTTGCTACGTAGGGGATTGGTTTTACGCAACAACTGTCCCCGCACGTCAAAGAGATCGTCGGGGCCTTGGATTCGAGTCACCGTCAGTTCGTCGCTGTCAAACACGTTTACGCTCTTAAGATGCACCGGGAGCACAGGCAAGGGACATAATCGTAGACTCGCCCAAAGACTTGCCAAAAGACTCGCCCAAAGACTGATGGCACAAGACGAGATATCATCAAAACAACTTGCACTGTTTGTACTCCTAAGTTTTCGAGCCGTCAAGACGGGGGACTCCCCCCAGCCACGATAGAATCAACCTATTTGTTGTCGGACGTGTTCTCGCGGATACTGAGGAAAACGTCCTAGTTTTGAGGATTTGGTCATGACAGACACCACACCGCCGAGCAATGCTATTCGGATGCAGGCTCGCCCTGCGGGGGTTTCGGTCCGTTCTAACTACGTTTTGGCGGCCATTGATATCGGAACAAACTCCATTCACATGGTTGTGGTTCAGATTCAGCCGGAACTCCCGGCTTTCACCATTATTACGCGAGAAAAGGAAACTGTCCGTTTGGGGGACTGCGATCTCGAAACGGGAAATCTTAAACCTGAGAGTGTTGAGCGTTCAGTTGAGACGCTACGACGCTACCAAAAAATTGCCCATAGTCTCGCGGCTGATGAGATTGTCGCTGTAGCCACCAGTGCGACGCGGGAAGCTCCCAATGGCCAGGAATTTATCCAACGGGTGCGGGATGAGTTGAATTTGTCGATTAATCTCATTTCGGGGCCGGAGGAGGCGCGACGGATTTATCTGGGGGTGTTGTCGGGGATGGAGTTGGCCCGTCAGCCTCATGTGGTGATTGATATTGGCGGCGGTTCGACGGAGTTGATTCTTGGCGATGGCCAGGAACCGCGTAGCCTCAGTAGTACCAAGGTGGGGGCGGTGCGTCTGTCGGGCCAGTATGTCCATAGTGATCCCATTGAGGATAAGGATTATACTGCCCTCGAAGCCTATGTGCAGGGAATGCTCGAACGTCCGGTTGAGGAGGTGTTGGCTAAGGTTCAACCGGGGGAAACGTTACGCATGGTGGGAACCTCGGGAACGATTGAGGCGTTGGCGACGATGGATGCGATCGATCATCTCGGCGGGGTTCCCAGTCCCCTTAATGGCTATGTTCTTAGTTTTAAGCATCTCCATAAACTGCTCAAAAAACTCCGCAAGAGTAGTTATGAGGAACGACTCGATCTTCCGGGGATGGTGGAACGTCGCGCTGAGATTATTGTGGCGGGGGCGGTGATTCTCCATGAGGCGATGTCTCTGTTGGGAGTCGATGAACTGATTATTTGTGAGCGGGCTTTACGGGAGGGCATGATTGTTGATTGGATGCTCAATCGGGGCTTGATTGAGGATAAACTCTGTTATCAAAGTTCGGTTCGTGAACGCAGTACCCGCAAGATTGCTAAAAAGTATCATGTGGATTTGCCTTATGCTGAACGCACGGCAGAGTTTGCGGTGCGTTTGTTTGACCAAACTCAGGGGGTTCTCCATGAGTGGGGTGAGACGGAACGGGAGTTATTGTGGGTGGCGACGTTACTCCACAATTGTGGACTTTATATCAGTCATTCGGCGCATCATAAGCATTCCTATTATTTGATTCGTCATGGGGAATTGCTGGGATTTACCGAGTTGGAGGTTGAGATCATTGCTAATTTAGCTCGCTATCACCGTAAGAGTGCGCCGAAGAAAAAGCATGACCCTTATGCGAATTTGTCGAGTGGCGATCGCCTCTTGGTTCGCCAGTTGAGTGGTTTGATGCGGTTGGCGATCGCCCTCGATCGCCGCCAACTCGGCGCGATTCAGAAAGTCCGTTGTGACTATCGCCCGGACTCTAAACAGATGAATTTGTTACTCTATCCCAAATCTGCTGGCGATTCTTGTGATTTGGAACGTTGGAGTATTAATTATAAAAAAGAGCTGTTTGAGAATGAATTTGGGGTTGAGTTGTTGGTGTTATTGGCGAGCTGATTTTTGTAGGTTCAAGTTAAATTAAGGCTGAGGAAATTAACAATAAAATTGACTAACATGAGTTTTGCCCATCCTGAAACAAGCTCGTTTGGGTGATTATTTGCGCTTGCAAACTATGAAACTGTATCAAAAAACCCTGATTCTAATTGGCTGTAGTCTCCTTGGGTTAATTGTCATCCTTTATGGCAGTCTTTCAGTTGTTCTCTTGCGTAGTTTTTGGGCGTTAGAACGTAAAAATGCGACCCGAGATATCCAACGGGTGGACAATGCCTTAAGGCAAAACGTCGAGCAACTCAATCTCGTGACGGCAGACTGGTCAAACTGGGATGCTATGCATGATTTCATGACCGGGGACAATGAGCAATTTTTTCAGGAGAACATCACCGATACAGTCTTGACTAACTTGCAACTGAGGGGGCTACTTTTAATTAACCGTGAGGGGGAGGTCAAAGCCGGTGGTCTCGTTGAGTCCCCTGGGGAACCTGGACAGCCTCCCCCGGACTCTTGGCTAGAACGACTGTCCCGAGAGCATCCCCTGCTGGCTCATGAGGGTCCAAATAGTCTAACGGCGGGATTTTGGGTTTTACCCGAGGAGACGCTTCTGGTGTCGTCTCGTCCCATCTTAACCAGTGCTGGCGGTGGCTCGATGCCGGGGACAATCATCATGCTACGACGNTGGGATGAGTCTCAGGTACAGAAATTGGCCGAAGAAGTCCAGTTGCGGGTTCAGTTTTATCGTCTCTCGGCGGTGGAGAACTCCAGCCAGTTACAGGCCATGGCCAGCCAATTACAGGATAATCCCAATCAGCCGGCGATCGAGCCACTCAACCCACAGGAACTGGCCGGATATCGCTGGATCTACGATATTCATGGTACGCCTGCGCTTTTGCTGGAGGTGACGATGGCTCGGGATGTCTATCGGGAGGGACGGCAGGCGTTAGGCTATTTACTGGGGTCTCTGCTTTTGGTGGGAGGTGTCTTTGGTGTTCTGACGGTGGTTCTCCTGGAGCGTTTGGTGCTGCGGCGTTTGGCTCGTTTGAGTGAGGCGGTGTCTGAGGTTGGCAAGAGTACGGATTTAACGTTGCGTGTCTCGACTCCCGGTACCGATGAACTCAGTGATTTGGGGGCTTCGATTAATGGAATGTTGGAGGATTTGGAGAAAAATGCCGCCGCTTTGGGCCAGGAACGGGAAACCGTCGAACGTCTGTTGTTGAATGTGTTACCTGAGTCGATCGCCGCTCGTTTGAAGCTGGATGAGGGGGCGATCGCCGAGTTGTTTGATGATGTTACGATTTTGTTTGCGGATATTGTCGGCTTTACGCCTTTATCGTTGCGCTTAACTCCGGTTGAGGTGGTGAATCTTCTCAATCAGATTTTCTCGGAGTTTGATGCGATCGCCGAAAAACTCGGACTTGAAAAAATCAAAACTATTGGCGATGCTTACATGGTGGCTGGGGGCTTACCGATTCCTCGCCCGGATCATGCTGAGGCGATCGCCGATATGGCCTTAGCCATGTTAGACTCCGTGGACCATGTGCAACAGCAATATCCAGAGGAATTTCGCATTCGTCTGGGGATCAATAGCGGTACCGTGGTGGCTGGAGTCATCGGCACCCACAAATTTATCTATGATTTATGGGGAGATACGGTCAATGTAGCCTCTCGTATGGAGTCTCATGGGGAACCGGGGAAAATTCAGGTCACGGAAGCGACCTACGAACGCTTAAAACAACGCTATAATTTCCAAGAACGAGGGATGGTTGCCTTGAAAGGACGAGGGGAGATGAAATCCTATTGGCTGATTGGCAAAAAATAATACCCATGCGGGAAATTCTGCAAGTCTAAGCTGTCTCACGTTGACCCAAGCCGCAAGGAATTATAAGGAATGGAACTTAAAAAATGCTCTTAGATGGGATTGAGGCAGAACTGTCTGGATTTGTGATTTCCCTCAATGGGATTTTAACGGGGTTTTGTCAACTGTTGGCCTTATTTGTGATTGCCATTGGCGTGAGCCGCGCCTTGATGATTTATCTCAAAGATGCTCTGTTTAAGCCACAAACCACTGAGGCGTTTCAACGGGGTCGTTTGGTGATGGGATATTCGTTTTCTCTAGCTCTGAGCTTCTTAATTGGGGCAACGATTCTCAAGACCATGATTTCGAGTCGTTGGGATGATATTGCCCGTTTGGCGGCGATTATTGCCGTGCGGACTATGTTAAATTACTTATTGCTGCAAGCCATTAGTAAAGCCAGTCCAGCGGTGGAAGAAACGATGGCGGCGGATGCCGCTAATTAGAGCATATCACCGCTAAATTGTCAAGCAAAAAACAGGGTCATGGATTGTATTGAACTCTCACAAATTCGCTGTTACGGTTACACCGGATTGTTAGCCGAGGAACAGGTTTTAGGCCAGTGGTTTGAGGTGGATTTAACCCTCTGGTTAGAGTTAGAAGCGGCGAACCAAAGTGATGCCATTGAGGATACGTTAGACTATCGCCAGGCGATCGCCCAAGTTAAAGACATTATCAAAACCGAGAAATTTGCTCTCGTCGAGCGATTAGCTGGGGCGATCGCCGACTCAATGTTAACCCTAGAAAAAGTCGAGCAAGTGCGAGTCCGCCTCAGCAAACCCGCCGCCCCGATTCCCGACTTTGGCGGCCGGATTACCATTGAGATTACCCGCCCATCAGTCCCAACCGTGAAACTCGGCTAATCTTCCTCCTCAAACCAACTTGATCGCCAGGCCGACTCCGCCTCAATCACCGCGCGTTGTTGTTGTTTCTGCTGATAGTTGCGTCCCACCTTCACCAATTGCGAGGATAACTCCCGTAGGCGATCGCGCCAAGTCTTGAGAGTCGGGTCCGCAAACTCAATATCCGACAGCCGCAGCCGAACCGCCAACAACTCGGCCACCTGCGATCGAGACTCATCCCCCGCCTCCGTTTCCACCAACAACTTCAACAAATTCGGCACATTGCTCGACGTATCCGCCGTCGCATCCACCTGAGTCGCCGCCTGAACCAACTTCGGCGGAACCGTAGCCGGTAAAATCCCCCGACTTTGCAACAGACGGTTCACCCGCTGTGACAACTGAGACAACACCCGCGAAACGCCTTGTTCTACAGTACGTTGCCAACTGGCGATCAGTTCAGGAGTCATCGGATCATAATCAGACAAGGAGGGTAAATTGTCCGTATCCTCCAAATCAAACAAATCTGGACCCGACATCTCGGGACTATCCGTTTCCAGAAAAGGAACCTCATCATCGTCTCCCATCGACAAACGTTGCAAGCCAACCCGGCTAAATAAATCATCAGGTAACTCAAACTCTTCCGCAAACGCCTCTAACGCCGCCTGATCACTCTCACTGATGCTCCCGAACGCCTCCGACTCCGACTCCTCATCGTCCTCGTCCTCATCAGTCGTTGACGTCATGGACGTCTCTGACGGCGATGGCGAAGAAGTTGTCGCCGCATGAGCCTCCTGCATCACCTCAGCCGTACCGCGATAGAACGATTGCAACATTGAGGGTTCGACCTGTTTCGCCAACTGACGAATTTTCAGTTGCAACGCCTGTCGCTGAGAAAATGACAAAGCTAAAAACGCCTCAGGATAACCTTGAGTACACAGGTGATAGGTTGCCAAGATCAGTTGATGCTGCACCGCATTGGCTAAGGCCGTGATGTATTCGCGGTAGGTGTCCTCAAACGTCTCTGACAGTTGCGACAACTCACCCTTTAAACGCTCCAACGTCTGATAGAGTCGTTCCGTTGATCCAGTCATCTCATCATCTCCCCCATGATCTAGCCATCCCCGCGAAACAAGAGGGTTCAGAAGCCACAAATGTCTCCTGAACCCTCATACGTTAGCGGAATGGGTTAGTTTTTGCCTACATTGGCCTGAGCGGCCACTTCAGCGGCGAAATCGCTATCTTCTTTCTCGATACCTTCCCCGAGAACAAAGCGCACAAAACGACGCACGCGGATGTTTTCACCCAACTGAGCCACCATTTGTTTCACCAGTTCATCGACGGTGATGTTGGTATCCCGGATATAGGGTTGTTCTAATAGGGCCAATTCCTTGAGCCGTTTGCCAATCCGACCTTCCACGATTTTCTCGCGGATGTTTTCTGGCTTCCCAGCTAAGTCATCGCGCCCCATTTCGATGGATTTCTCCTTCTCGGCGATTTCTGCGGGGATGTCCTCAACCCGGACATATTCCACATTGGGACAGGCGGCGACTTGCATGGCAATGTTGCGTACGAGGTCTTGGAACTCCTCGCGACGAGCCACAAAGTCCGTTTCACAGTTGATTTCAATCAGAACGCCCACTCGTCCACCGGTGTGGATGTAGCTTCCGACTAGCCCTTCGGCTGCAACACGGCCCTCTTTTTTGTTCGCAGAAGCCATCCCTTTTTGACGAAGCCACTCAATGGCTTTCTCGGAATCGCCGCCACTCTCCTTGAGAGCCTTTTTGCAGTCCATCATCCCTGCGCCCGTCTTATCGCGCAGTTCCTTAACGTCTTTTGCTGAAATTTGCGCCATGATTGCTTCTGTTTCTGTCGTTTGTGCTACACGTACAAGGGAAGCTCTTATTCTTCCTCAGACTGGGCTGTTTGAGCGGCTTGAGCCACGGGTTCAGCCTCTTGGCTGTCAGTGGATTGGCTGGCTTTGGATTTTTCCTCGGTGTCATCCGGGGTCTCATCCGGGGTCTCATCCGGGGTCTCATCCGGGGTCTCATCAGAGGTCTCGTCGGAGACATCATCAGAGGTCTCGTCGGATTCTACCTCGTCATCCTCGAAATCATCGACGCTGTAATCGTCATAATCATCCTCAGACAGAGAATCGAGTTCACCATGACGACCTTCGTAAATTGCGTCGGCCAGTTTGCCCAATATTAGCTTAATCGATCGGATGGCATCGTCGTTAGCGGGAATGGGAACATCGACGGCATCCGGATCACAGTTGGTATCCAACAGAGACACAATCGGCAGATCGAGTTTATGGCATTCCTGCACGGCGGTGTATTCCCGGCGTTGGTCAACCAAGATGACGATATCGGGAACTTTACGCATTCCCTTAATCCCACCGAGGTACTTGCGCAGTTTAAACAGTTCCCGACGCAACATGGCCCCTTCTTTCTTGGGACGCAAATCTAAGTTCCCGGATTCTTCGAGGTTCTCGAGTTCTTTGAGGCGTTCGACACGGGTTTTAATGGTCGTCCAGTTGGTGAGCATTCCCCCCAACCACCGTTGGTTGACGTAGTAGGCCCCGCAGCGGTCAGCTTCTTGAGCAATAATAGCGGCCGCTTGGCGTTTGGTTCCCACAAACAGGAATTTCTTGCCCGCTTCTGCGGCTGAACGCAAGTAATCGTAGGCATCTTCGAGCAGTTGTGCCGTCTGCACCAAGTCGATGATGTGAACCCCGTTGCGATCGGTGAAGATGTACTGAGACATCCGAGGGTTCCAGCGACGAGTCTGGTGTCCAAAGTGAACTCCACATTCGAGGAGTTGAGCCAGTGTAATAACTGCCATAAAACTTGAAATCTCCGTATTTTCGGGTTTTTCCTCCATCCAGCGTTTGATCTCTGAGGAACTCTCGTCCCATCAGAAACACCCGAAACGCCAAATGTGCGAAATTTTGACAACCTCACTAGGATAGCATGAGGGGGGCGAAAGAAGGGAATAGGGAACACCGGAACTGGGAACAGGGGAGAACCTCCCTCTTGCCTTTTGCCTATTTCTCCCTCACCTCAAAGGTTGTATTCGTGTCTTCGGGGGCGTTGAGAAGATCGATGCAAAGTTGAGCAATGTCGTTGCGGGAACATTGGCCTTTAATGGTGTCACCGCGATCGCGCTCTAAAACCTTACCACCGGCATCTTCCGTTAAGGCGCAGGGACGAACAATCGTATAGGGAACGCCACTCTCGCGCACACTGTCTTCTCCGGCCAGTTTCCAGGTGAGAATGCCCCCGAGTTGGTCATTCATCCGTACCGCTGGGGGTTCGTCTTCTAGGTTTAGGCCCGGTTTCCCTGGACGAGTCACCCCGGCTGAACTGATCATGATAAATTGCGGTAACGGTGGCCCTCCGTAGGCTTTCATGGTTTCAAGTTCTAAACGGAAGCCTCCCGCTGAAAAGGTGGGGTTGAGTTCGCCGTCATACTCAAATTTACTCAACATCAGTTGAAACGCCGTCACCGAACCAGCCGGGAAGGGTTCCCCGGTTTCAATGGTTTTGGTGCGGAAGTTGGGAATTAACTCAGCAAAGGGAACCCGTACGGTCATCCAGATGTTATAAACCGTATCGAAGGAGTAACAGTAACTGATGCCATCCCAGCGATCGTCGCCCCGTAGGATAAATTTATAACGGTTGCCATCGCCGCGAACTCGCAGTTCAATTCCCTCATAGGCTGATAAGTCCAAGGGTTGGTCCAACGGACGTGTTCGCACGGAGGCAAACCCCCCTGAGTTGGCGGTTGAGACGTTCCCCTCAAACAGGGCCGCACCGGAAATTTGACGAATGCCACTTTCGCTGACACCGCCCATAACCACGTCATCAACGGCGCCCCAGAGGCTGTTGAAGTTGGGGAGGGGCTGTCTGAAGTCAAATATCATTTTTTCGTTTTGCCGCTGTTTTAGATAGGGTTTTGCGGCGTTGACGAGGTTTTTCACCCCCTGATACTCAATGTATTCTGGAGTCTCGGCGACTTCGGGGAGATAGAATTTCACCCCTTGATAGTATTTCTCGCGGCTGGGGGTATCGCCTTCGACGGGTTGCACGCGGGTTCCGGTACAGCAAATGACGGCGCGGACGTTCTCGAAGACTCGCCCGTTAAGGGTTTCAGGGAGGGTAATATCGGCTTCAACGAGATCGACCTCATCTCCGAGGAGTTCTCGCCCTCGTTGGGCGTTGCGGACTAAGCCACGGACGGGAATCCTTTGCTGGTGCAGTCGTTGTATGACTCGTTTACCTACGCCTCCGGTGGCGCCGGCGACGAGAACAACTCCGGGGCTATTGGGGCTATCTAAGATGGCGTCGTTTTTCATACCGAGTAATTTTTGCAGCCAGGTGAAACTGCCGATGAAGGGGATTTCTCCGAAAAAACCTAGGGTATCGAGGAATCGTCGGAAGTCCCAGTTTTGTCGCGTTTGTTCGACCATGAGATGAGATCCTCCTGAGTGAGATGGGCTGAGTGAGATGGGCGGTGATATGAGCGCTTTAGGTTCAATTGTAAAGAAACTTTGAGAAAGCGATCGCCCCCTTGAGGTTCTTGGAGAGTATTGGGACTTTATTGGGCGTAGGGAATGGGATCGGTGAGGTTAAGGCTGTCAAAGGCGGCCCGTCGCAGTTTGCAGGAGTCACAGACGCCACAGGCCACGTCACCACCGGCGTAGCAAGACCAGGTTTTCTCCCAGGGAACGCCGAGTTGATTCCCCAGTTGGATGATTTCGGTTTTTTTGAGGTTGATGAGGGGGGTTTGAATGATGATGGGGGTTCCTTCTCGCCCTTGTTTGGTTCCCAGACGGAAGGCTTCTTGCAGGGCCTGGATATAGTCGGGCCGACAGTCGGGGTAGCCGGAATAGTCGAGGGCGTTGACGCCGATGTAGATGCGTTCGGCTTGTTGGACTTCGGCTAGGGCGAGGGCGAAGCTGAGAAAGATGGTGTTACGGGCGGGAACGTAGGTGATGGGGATGTCTTGGGCCATGTCCGCGAGGCTGCGATCGCCGGGTAAGTCTAAGCTACTATCGGTTAGGGCAGATCCTCCCCATTGGCTGAGGTCGAATTGCACGACTTGATGGTTGACGACTCCGGCGGCTTGGGCGATATCCCGTGCAGCTTGGAGTTCCCGGCGATGTCGTTGTTGGTAGTCAAAGGAGATGGCGTGACAGGTGTAGCCATCGGCTTGGGCTTGATAGAGTACGGTGGAGGAGTCTAAGCCGCCCGAGAGGAGAACGATCGCAGTTTTAGCCATAGGGTTAGGGGTGAGAGGCATAATCTTGACTATCTTCACGATACCAATGGAGATCCCTCGGGCTGGGTGAGTCTGAAGGAAATCACCGCAAGCACGACGACTCGCAATCCGTCACAATGGGAACTAGCTCCCATTGACCATGAATTAACCATGACATGAGGAGACCGATGCGATATTACCCATCTCAGCATCGGGTTGTTGATACCGAGTTAAGGAGAACCTAATGTCCCATACGATTCTCACCAATACCTGCGAAGGCGTTGCTGATTGTGTTGAAGCCTGTCCCGTGGCTTGTATCCATGAAGGTCCGGGTAAGAATAAGAAGGGAACCGCCTGGTACTGGATTGACTTTGCGACTTGTATCGATTGCGGGATTTGTCTGCAAGTTTGTCCTGTTGAGGGGGCGATCGTAGATGAGGAACGCCCCGATTTGCAAAACACTCCTGAGTAACGTTCTGTGATTTTTTCGGGCCGAGCGTTGCAAGGCGATCGGTCCGGAATACTCTCTAGTCTCAAGCTATGCTGGAGTGATCACCTGGAGTAATAACAATGTTATATAGTCTTGCCTCCCTGGTCGAACTGTTGCTGTTTTGTTGGGGAGGATTTTTGATTTTACATAATCGAGGACGACGCTTGTCTGAGTCTTTGGGCTTGGGGCTTGGCTTGGCATTAATCCTCTTATCATTTATTTTTCAAATTTCTTTTTTATTGGGTCGCCCTCATCTGTCTTTTGCGATAGAACTACTGCTGGTTATTGGAATTATTGCCAAAACATATAAAGATTATGCTTTTGCAGGGCAAGTATTACGGAGCTTCTGCTTGTTCTTTAAGCGACACTGGTTCATTATTAGCCTATCAGCAATTCCTATCCTCTATGCTGGCATCAAAGCCGTTATTGCACCCCAAGAATCCTTGGATGTCTTGGTTTATCATTTACCCAGAGTTTTTATATTTCAGCATCATAACAGCCTACTTCTGGACAAGGTCTGTAAGATGCACAATGCGATTTTTCCTGTGGGTTCTGACATTCTTCCTCATCTGTTTTTACGGTTTAATACAGATATAGGTGTTGGTATTTTTTCCTTTTTAGCATATTTATCTATTCTGTTCGGAAATTATGCTTTATCCAGAAAGTATTTATCAGAAAAGGGTTCTCTAGCAGTCTGCCTCATTATTGCAGGATTGCCTCAATTTTTTCTGCAATCCTGGATTGACAAAAATAACATATTCACAGCTTCGGCGGCGATGTTTTGTTTGTTAGCTGTGAGCCGACTCATGGATAAACCTACATCCCGTAATTTATTTTTAGTGATGCTTGGGTTGATGTTTGGAGTTTCGGCAAAAACAACCTTTTTGGCTTTTTTATTACCGTTTAGCATCTTTTTTGGAGTATCTGTACTAAGAAAATATGGAATCAGAATCTGGATTGTTCAAATCCGAAAATCTTGGTACTGGTGGTTAGCCGGCTTAATTCCTCTCATTGTACTCTCTCAACTATGGCTGTTTATTCATAATCATATCGTTTGGGGAAGTTGGGCTGGCCCTATTGGCTTTGTGGCATTTCATAAAAACCAAGATGGTTTGTTGGGTGGAATTGCTAATTTAATCCGTTTTTCATTTCAATTTATTGACTTCCTGAGTATCACTCATGTAATACTTGACAAGGCTGCCGATTTTTCAGTTGTGAAGGCGTTACAATCTGTCTATGATACGGTTGTTTATCCTATTGTTGGTGATGCGGGATTACAAAGTAAACTACCCTTTTCCATGATTTGGAGAACTCATCAGTCTCATGGTGGATTTGGTCCATTTGGTTTGCTAGTTATCATTCCGGCTATTCTGGTTAGCCTGCGAACTCGACCGACATTTTCCCGTAATGTCGCTTTAACATTACTTTCATTTTTATTCATCTTCTGTATGTCGTCGGCTTGGTCAGCTTATAAGATTAGGATGCTCGTCATTTTCTTTGCTTGCTCTGGACCTTGTGTTTCTAATTTTTTTGATAGGCTCACAATCAAAAAACAGGGCAAAACGTTTTTGTTTTTGGGAACATCACTTGCTTCTATTTTGATTCTTTTTTATGTTTGTTTGTATGAGCAAGATTTACCAGTTTTCAATAGCCATGATCCTCGGCGGTTAAGTATTCAAGATAGTTATTGGGTGCAAAGTGATTGGGGACGCGATCGCCTCTATTCTGCCAACCAGTTTTATGGCGATGAACGACTAAAAACTCTCGCAGAGTTTTTCCCGGAAGGAAGTCGAGTAGGCTTTTTTAGTCAAAATCTAACTCGATTGCATTACTACTTTTTACATATACCTCAGGTTGAATTTGAATCGATCTGTATGGATGAGTTGGAGCAGCGGAGCGAACCAGTTGAAAAGTTTGCAACTCTCGAAGAGGCGATCGCGAAAACATCAACGCCCCTCGACTATGTTCTTTGCGTTGGAGATATCTGTCAAACTCCTGGATCACAGTTAAGAGAACGGTTACGGTTTGATGGAAATCAAGAAGAAACCTTTATTTTTGAGGTCTTACCGCCTCAGTCACAAGACTTCTGACCTGAAATGCTAAACTATCCCATAAAAATGCCATTGAGTCGTTCAATCGTGAAATCTTGGCATCTAACCCGTTCTACTGTTCTGAGGAAGGTTTAATCGATGTCTATGATTACCCGCCGTCGTCTTGTTAATGGACTGGTTGCAGCAACGGCTGTTGGTGCAGGCGTTAATCTTCTACATGGTTGCGGCGATCGCCGTACGTCTGATCACCAGAATCGAGGTCGTATTGGTCGTAACAACTATCCCAATATCCTCGTCCTACTCATCGATGATCTACGTCCTCAACTCAACTGCTACGGACGCAGCGAGATGGTCTCGCCAAACATCGATCGCCTGGCCGCCGAAGGAACCCTATTCGAACGGGCCTATTGCCAAGTTCCCATTTGTGGAGCCTCTCGGGCCAGTACCCTGGCTGGGGCTAGAGCCACTCCAACCCGTTTCGGTAGTGATTATCAAGCTCGTAAGGACGAAGATATGCCCAATGAACCCAGTTTACCTCTGTGGTTCAAGAACAAAGGCTATCGGACGATTTCCTACGGCAAAATCTATCACGTCATTCAGGATGACGCGGACAGTTGGCTCGAAGAACCCTGGCGGCCTCGGGGAATGTGGGGGCTAGAATCCTATGTCACGCCAGAAAACCGAGCGATTGTTGAAGCTCATGGAGGAACCTACGGACCTCCGTTTGAAATGGCCAATGTGGCGGATAACATCTACACAGATGGGCAAATCGCCGATCGCACCGTCCGCACTTTGGAACGCCTCCAAGACGGTCACGCACCCTTCTTTTTGGCGACTGGACTCTTTCGCCCTCATCTCCCGTTTAACTCCCCAACCCCCTATTGGGAGCTCTATCAACGGGAAAATCTCAGTCTTGCGGATAACCCCTTTCGTCCTGCTGGTGCGCCCGATGCGGCGTTGCATAATTGGGGAGAACTGCGCAACTACTATGGGGTTCCCGCTGAGGGGCCGCTCTCCGATGAGATGGCTCTGGATCTGATTCATGGCTATTACGCCGCCACCAGTTATGCTGATGCGCTCGTGGGGCAGATTCTCGATGCCCTCGATCGCCTGGAACTCGCGGATAATACCATTGTCATTCTCTGGGGAGA
>P_2C_Liq_2_UnCtyDRAFT_1000159_pt1 | contig 19557 bp, 20 predicted proteins | sample Pon2CUnioCityCA_FD_10236 | JGI IMG/M metagenome (IMG submission 10236) | reverse complement strand
CACGGCCTCTTGCGCAGCCACAGTCTTGCGCTTGAGGCTGCGCGCCAAAAGCACTTTCCGAGCGGGGCCTAACCGCCCCATAGTGCCCTATATGCGCCCATAGAGCCTTCCAAAAGGCGGGCTGATTGACCTTTGCACAAGTTTTGCGTAAAGAGCGTATATGGGGTCGATCAAGCGATAGGCTGGGCCAAACGGGCCTGACCCCTTACATACGCTACGGGCCAAATGTGTCCGTAAACAACGGATACACATGACAAAATTCTCTGATCTGAATCTTGATCCAAAGGTTCTCAAAGCTGTCGCCGATTCTGGCTACGAAACACCCACCCCCATTCAGGCTGGCGCGATCCCTCCCGCCCTCGAAGGCCGCGATGTCTTGGGCATTGCCCAGACGGGCACAGGCAAGACCGCCTCCTTCACATTGCCAATGATCTCGATGTTGGCCCGTGGCCGCGCCCGCGCGCGGATGCCGCGCAGCCTCGTGCTCTGCCCCACGCGCGAACTCGCCGCACAAGTGGCCGAAAACTTTGACGCCTATGCCAAATATGTGAAGCTCAACAAAGCCCTGCTCATCGGCGGTGTCAGCTTTAAAGAGCAGGAAGCCGTGATCAACCGCGGCGCCGATGTTCTGATCGCCACCCCTGGCCGCCTGCTTGACCATTTCGAGCGCGGCAAGCTCTTGCTCACAGGTGTGCAGATCATGGTTGTCGATGAAGCCGACCGTATGCTCGACATGGGCTTTATCCCCGATATCGAGCGGATTTTCAGCCTCACACCGTTCACACGTCAGACCCTCTTCTTCTCGGCCACCATGGCCCCCGAGATCGAGCGGATCACCAACACATTCTTGTCCAACCCCGAGCGGGTCGAAATGGCGCGCCAGGCGACAACATCAGAGAATATCACCCAATCCGTGGTGATCTTCCAAGCCTCACGCAAAGACCGCGAAGGCACAGAAAAGCGCAAACTTCTGCGTGATCTGATCGCAGCCGAGGGCGACGCCTGCAAAAACGCAATCATCTTCTGCAACCGCAAGATGGATGTCGATACGGTCATGAAATCCATGAAGAAATACGGCCTTGATGCCGCAGCGATTCATGGAGACCTTGAGCAATCCCAGCGGATGAAAACACTCGCGGGCTTCCGCGATGGCAGCTTGCGCTTCCTTGTCGCCTCGGACGTGGCCGCACGTGGCCTTGATATTCCCGATGTGAGCCACGTGTTCAACTACGATGTCCCAAGCCATGCCGAAGACTATGTCCACCGCATCGGCCGGACAGGGCGCGCGGGCAAAAAAGGCACCGCCATCATGATCTGCAGTCCACGCGATGCGCGCAATCTTGATGACATCGAAGCACTGGTCAAAACGCAGATCCCACGGATCGGCGAAACAGCAGCAGAGGCGGTCGTTGAAGCCAAAGCAGAAGCCCCTGCCGAAGACGCGCCCAAGGCCGAAAAGCCCAAGCGCACACGCACACGCAAACCGCGCGGTGAAAAGGCGGCACAGGACAGCAAGCCCAAGGCAGACGCTCCCAAAGAGGCCGAAGTGGTTGCTGAAACAGCGCCCGAGGCTCCAAAAGCTGAAGTTGAAGTTGAAGTCAAAGCAGAGCCTACGCGCGCCAAAGACGCACGTGAAGACAAGGCCGAAAAGCCGGCCCGCACCCGCGAGTCTGGCCGTGGCGGACGTGGCTCGGACAACGGCAAACCCGTTGGCTTGGGAGAGGACATGCCCACATTCATCGCCAAGAGCTTTGAAGAGCGCATGGACAGCTAAGCAGCTGGTTATGTTATGAAAAAAGCCGCCCCGACCGATAAGGTCGGGGCGGCTTTTTCTTTAGGCCAAGCGGCTGATAATCACAGTGACTTCAGGCTTCTTGCCAATTTCATCAAACGCGCTGCGACGCGCGATTTTGCGCAGCTCTTGCTCGATCTTGCTGTCATCCGCCATGGTCTTCTTGCCCGCACGGCCAAGGAACTGCCCAAGGTCTTCTTCCAGAACCTCAACCAGCGGCGCTTTGCTGCGCCCTGTTTCCGGCAGGCCCATCAGCTCGCACCAAGGCTCGCCAAGCGCTTCGCCGTCTTCATCCAGAATAACCGTGACAATCACATGACCATTCAGCGCCATGCGAATACGGTCCCGCACGATCCCGTCAAGCGCACCCACCTGCGTGGAGCCATCCAGATAGCGGCGTCCCGTTTCGATATATTCGGCCACCTTGGGCGCGTTGCCCGTGAGCTCGACCATCATACCGTTGACAGCCACAATGCTCTTGCGGCCCTTTTCTTCAGCCAGCTTGGCATGCGCGCGCAAGTGGCGGTGCTCGCCGTGCATCGGAATAACCATCTGCGGGTTCATCAAGTCATGCGCCTTCGCAATGTCGGGGCGGTTGGCATGGCCCGAGACATGGTAGAGACCATCATTGTCATCAATGATATCCACACCCATTTCCGAGAACTGGTTCATGATCGAAATCACGCCACGTTCGTTGCCGGGGATGGTCTTTGACGAGAACAAAAACATATCCCCCTCTTTCATCTCGATCCCGTTGAACTTGCCACGCGCCAGCTGCGCTGAGGCCGCGCGGCGCTCGCCCTGGCTGCCTGTGACAAGCAGCATCAGGCTTTCGCGCGGAATGCTGCGGGCATCCTCGATCGACACGGTCGCAGGGAAGTCGCTGAGAACACCCGTCTCAACAGAGGCTTCCACCATACGGCGCATGGCACGGCCCATAAGGCAGATAGAGCGGCCCGCACGGGCGCCCGCTTCGGCCAAAGTCTTCACACGTGCCACATTGGAGGCAAAGGTGGTCGCAACAACCATCTTCTCGGCGCTCTTGATCAAGCCTGTGAGGTTGCCGCCAAGCTCGCTCTCGGAGCGGCCGGCATGGGGGCTGAACACATTGGTTGAGTCACAGATCATCGCCTTGATGCCATCTTTGGAAATCTCTTCCCAAAGCGCCTCATCAAAGGCCTCTCCCACGATCGGGTTGTGATCAATCTTGAAATCACCCGTGTGAAAGACACGGCCCGCAGGCGTTTCGATCAGAAGCGAGGAGCTTTCAGGAATAGAATGCGAAACAGGCACAAAGCTGACCTTAAAGGGCCCCGCATCAACCTTGGCAGGATAGGCCGAGACAGTCTCAACAGTATCTGCGCCAAAGCCATGCTCCGAAAGCTTGCGCCGCGCGATGTTGGCTGTGAACGCCCGCGCATAGACAGGCACATTCAACTCGCCAAAGAAGTGGCCAACAGCGCCAACGTGGTCTTCATGTGCGTGGGTGATAAACACCGCTTCCAGCTGGTCGCGCCGCGCTGTGAGCCACGCAAGATCAGGAAAGATCAGGTCAACCCCGGGGCTTGTGTCCATGTCTGGAAAGGTCACGCCCAGATCGACAAGAATAAGCCGTTCCTTATCCTTGGGGCCGTACCCGTAGACATAACAGTTCATTCCGATCTCGCCAGCCCCGCCAAGGGGCAGGTAGATTAGTCGTTCCGTGCTCATATAGTTCCCTGCTCTTTGTTATAGTTGTGTATCACACGAAGCCCATGCATCGTGAGGTCATCTTCAATTGAGTCAAACAGTTGTTCGCCTTGGGCGAAAAGTGGGGCAAGCCCCCCTGTTCCGATTACTTTCATGGGGCGGCCATATTCGGCACGCACGCGGCTTGTCAGCTCTTTAATCAGCCCGACATAGCCCCAAAAGATACCTGACTGAATGCAGGCAACCGTGTTTGTTCCAATCACCTTTTCAGGCTGGGTAATATCGACATGCGGCAGCGCCGCAGCCCCTTGGTGCAGCGCCTCAAGGCTCAGGTTGACCCCGGGCGCAATAATACCGCCCACATAGGCGCCGTCCTCGTTCACCACATCAATGTTCGTTGCCGTGCCAAAGTCGATGACCATAGCGTTGCCACCGTGGCGGTCAAAACAACCCGCCGCATTGGCCAGCCTGTCAGGGCCAACGCCAGTGCCCGGATCAACCACAGGCGCAACAGGCAGGAGGCACTCGGGCTTGCCCACCACAAGGGGGCGGCAGTCAAAGAAGCGGTCGGCAAAAACCCGCAGGTTCCAGACCACACGCGGCACCGTCGAGCTGATCACCACATCGGTGATATCAGGCTTGATATTGTAATGGCCAATCAGCGTGCTGAACCACGTGAAATAGGCATCTGCCGTGCGCGAATGGTGGGTCGAGGTCCGCAAGGTGCAGAGCCATGCCTCGCCATCCCAAATAGAGAAAACCGTGTTTGTATTGCCGCAATCGATTGCCAGTAGCATAGGCTCAAGCCCTCATCAGAAAAACACATCCGCCGCAGGGATGCTCACGCGCCCGTCAGCGCTGGTTAATACCAAATGGCCCTGCGCGTCTACCGTCTCAAAGGTGCCGTGCATCTCTTCGCGCATTGTCCGCGCGCGGATAACCTCGCCAAGGCGTGCCGCTTTTGACAGCCACGCCTCACGCACAGGCTCAAACCCGTAAGTTGAAAAGCGCTGCTCCCACACAGCAAAGGCCTCGGCCAAATAGCCCATAAAATCCTCTGGCAGCACTGTGACAGCCGTCTCGGCCTGCAGAGATACGGGGCGTACAGCGCCCTCCTCCACATCGCTCGCAGCAGGTGCATGGGCAAGGTTGACACCGATCCCGATGATAAGCGCCTCGCCAGCTGTTTCCAGCAGAATACCCGCCATCTTGCCACCGTTGAGCAACACATCATTGGGCCACTTCAGGCCAAGCTGCGCCTCAGGCGCAAGGGCTTTCACCGCATCATAGAGCGCAAGCGACGCCACAAAAGAGCGCAAGCCCATATCTGACGGGCTGCCCGCGCGAGGCAATACGAGGCTGGCGCTGAAGTTACCCGCAGGCATACTCCAAGCGCGGCCACGGCGGCCACGCGCCGCCGTCTGCGTTTGTGCATAAATCCAACAAGGGCCAGCCAGCCCCTTAAGAACACGCGAAGCCTCAGACATGGTGCTGTCAACTTCGCTCAGGCTGCGAAGATCATACCCCGCAGGCCACTTGGAGGGCGTTGGCTGGCTCAGTTTACAAGCGCCGCCGCCGCTGTTGCTGCTGCTGTATCAAGACCAAAGAGGCTGATCACACCAACCACCATGACAAGAGCCGCGCCCATGAGCATAACCCAAAGCGTCGGCGCGCTGTTCTCATCGAGTGCGCCTTGTGTCTCATCGCCAAAATACATGAAGTAGACGATGCGCAGGTAGTAATAGGCACCAATCGCAGAGGCCACAGCACTGGCGCCAACAAGCCAGAACAAGTCCGCTTCAATACCCGCCTGCCACACACCCAGCTTGGCAAAGAAGCCGAGCATAGGGGGAACACCCGCAAGGCTGAAGAGCAGAACAAGCAGCGCAAGCGCTTTACCTGGCTCGACCTTGGAATACATCCGCAGCGCGTTGATATCTGTCACAGGCATCCCGTCACGTTCCATGCTGAGCACAAAAGCAAATGTGCCGATGTTCATCGTCACATAGATCGCCATGTAGGTGAGCATGGATTCAATGCCAAGCGCAGTGCCCGCCGCAAGACCGATCATCGCATAGCCCATGTGGGCGATCGAGGAATAAGCCATCAGACGTTTGATATTGGTTTGGCCAATCGCCGCAATCGCGCCGAGGAACATCGACATAATCGAGAGCAGCACAAGAACTTTGCTCCAATCTGCCGAGACGCCGCCAAACGCATCGTGCAACACACGCGCAAACAGGGCCATCGCAGCAACCTTGGGGGCCGTCGCAAAGAAGGCCGTCACAGGTGTGGGTGAGCCTTCATAGACGTCAGGCGTCCACATGTGGAACGGCACAGCGCTGACTTTGAAGGCAAGACCGGCCATGACAAAGACAAGACCAAACAGCAAACCAACAGGTGCAAAGCCTTCGCCCGCCGCCGCAACGATGCCTGCGAACAGGGTCGTCCCCGCGTAGCCATAAACCAGCGATGCACCGTAAAGGAGCAAGCCCGACGACAGCGCGCCCAGCACAAAATATTTCAGGCCCGCTTCTGTCGAGCGCAGGCTGTCACGGCGCATTGCCGCGATCACGTAAAGCGCAAGAGATTGCAGCTCAAGACCCATGTAGAGGGTCATCAAATCACCTGATGACACCATCACCATCATACCGACCACGCTCAGCGCGATCAGGATCGGGTATTCGAACTTCATCATCTGGTGACGTTCAAGATAGCCAAGACCCATCACCAGAACAGCCGCCGCTGACAACAGGATGGTCACCTTGGCAAACCGCGCAAACGCATCGTCAACGAACATGCCACCAAAGGCTGTCGTTGCTCCACTGTCGCTGAGCCCGACCCAAGCCGCAACCAGCAGGAAAAGCCCTGCTGTGAGGTAGGTCAAAAGGCCTGCGAGCTTGTCCTTGCTCGTATACACCGCGCCAAGAAGCGCCAGCATCGCGTAGACGGAAATGGTGATTTCCGGCAGGATTGTATTCAGATCAGCCTGCATAACTCTCTCCGTTAGTGCGATTGGGCCAGCGCGGTGGCGGCCGTGCCTGCATCGTGCAGGGCAGTGTGATAATTGGAAACAAGCGCTTCAACAGAAGGCCCGATGATATCGGTGACAAGGCTTGGATAAACCCCCAACAGCAACGTCATTATAACAAGCGGTGCAAAGATGGTCTTCTCACGCGCGGTCATATCGCTGATGGTTTTCAAGCTTTCCTTGATCAGGTCACCAAAAACAACACGGCGATAGAGCCACAGCGCATAACCAGCCGACAGGATCACGCCAAGCGCCGCAACCGCAGCAACCCATGTGTTCACCTTGAAGACCCCCATCAACGTCAGGAACTCGCCCACGAAACCAGACGTACCGGGCAAGCCGACGTTCGCCATCGTGAAAAACATAAAGATCAGCGCATAAGCTGGCATACGGTTCACAAGCCCGCCGTAAGCATCAATCTCGCGGGTGTGCATACGGTCATAGATAACGCCCACGCAGAGAAAGAGTGCACCGGAAATGAAGCCGTGGCTGATCATCTGGAAGATCGCACCATCAACGCCCTGCTGGTTCACCGCGAAGATCCCCATGGTCACAAAGCCCATGTGCGCAACCGAGGAATAGGCAATCAGCTTTTTCATATCTTCCTGCACAAGCGCAACCAGCGAGGTGTAGACAATCGCGATCGCGCTCATCCAAAGCACCAGCGGCGCCACAACATCAGAGCCGACAGGAAACATCGGAAGGCTGAACCGCAAGAACCCGTAGCCACCCATTTTCAAAAGGATCGCCGCCAGAACAACCGAACCGGCTGTGGGCGCCTGAACGTGCGCATCTGGCAACCAGGTGTGCACAGGCCACATGGGCATTTTGACAGCAAAGCTGGCAAAAAACGCGAGGAAGAGAAGCGTCTGGAAACCACCGACAACCTGCACACCCAACAGCGAGAAGCCCTCAGACCCGAAGGTATGTTTCATCAGCGTCGGAATGTCGGTTGTGCCTGCGTCTGCATACATCGCAACCATCGCAACAAGCATGAGAACAGAGCCGAGGAAGGTGTAGAGGAAGAATTTGAAGCTCGCATAAATACGCTCTTTGCCGCCCCAGATCCCAATGATCAGGAACATCGGGATCAACCCCGCTTCAAAGAAGACGTAGAACAAGACCAGATCAAGCGCCATGAACACGCCAAGCATGAGTGTCTCAAGCACGAGGAAGGCAATCATATATTCCTTCACACGCGTCTTCACATCCCAGCTCGCAGCAATGGTGAGCGGCATCATGAAGGTTGTGAGCATCACAAACAGAACGCTGATCCCGTCAACGCCCAGCTTGTACTTCAGGCCCATCAGCCATTCGCGCTCTTCCACCATCTGAAAGCCCGTATCGCTCGGGTCAAACTCGGCCAGAATAAACAACGAAACAAGGAATGTGATAGAGGTCGCGATCAGCGCAACCCACTTGGCATTGCGCGCTGACGCCGCATCATCACCGCGCAGAAACAGCGCCAGGATGAGCGCAGCAAGCGCAGGAATGAAAGTGACAATGGAAAGAAGGTTGTCCATTACCGTGTGCCCCCTGTAAAGGCCATCCACATGACAAGGAGAACAACTCCGATGACCATGGCGAATGCGTAAGTGAAAANGTAACCCGACTGAGCGCGCCCTGACAGGCGTGTGAAGAAGGGAATGATGCCCATGGCAACACCGTTGATCGAACCGTCAATCACACGGCCATCCCCCTTTTTCCAAAGGAAGCGGCCAAGCGCTTTGGCGGGGTTCACGAACAGGAAGTCGTAGATCTCGTCAAAGTACCATTTGTTGAGCAGAAACAGGTAAAGCGGGCGCTGGCTCTCGGCCAGTTTCGCAGGCAGGCTCGGGCTCCAGATATAAAACCAGAGCGCTGTGATCAGGCCGATCAGCATCGCCGCAAAGGGGCTGACTTTGACCCATTTGGGCACCTCATGCGCGTCTGCCAATATCGTGTTGCTTTCGCCTGTATAAATCGCGCCCTCACCCGGCTTGCCCGTAAAGACATAGTGATGCTTCGCCTCGCCACCGTGGTCATCGGCCTTGGCCGCACCGTGGTCGTCGCCGTGGCCCTCGTCTGCGTGCGCGTCATCCGCGCCAGCTTCCGCATAGGGCACACCGAAGAACTTACCGACAGTATCGGTATGGCCGAAGAACGAGTTGTACCAGATCGCACCCGCGAAAATCGCACCAAGCGACAACACGCCAAGCGGTATCAACATGACAGCGGGGCTCTCATGTGCGTGCTCATGCGTGTGCTTGTCGCCACGTGGTTTGCCAAAGAATGTCATGAACATAAGGCGCCACGAATAAAAGCTCGTGAACAAGGCCGCGATCACCAACATCCAGAAAGCATAGCCCATTGGCCCGGCCGCATAGGCAGATTCAATAACGGCGTCTTTAGAGGCAAAGCCCGCAAACCCGATCCAGCCGGTCAAAGGAATACCGACACCCGTGATCGCCAGTGTCCCGATCATCATGGCCCAGAAGGTATAGGGCAGCTTCTTACGCAGCCCGCCATAGTTCCGCATGTCTTGCTCGTGGTGCATCCCGTGGATGACCGAGCCCGCCCCGAGGAACAACATCGCTTTAAAGAAAGCGTGCGTGAAGAGGTGGAACATTGCGACCGAGTAAACACCAACACCCGCAGCCACAAACATATAGCCGAGTTGCGAACAGGTTGAGTACGCGATGACGCGTTTGATGTCGTTTTGCACAAGGCCGACTGTCGCCGCGAAAAAGGCGGTCGTTGCGCCAAGGAAAACGATGAACGCCGTCGCCTCGGGTGCAAATTCAAACAGGGGCGACATGCGGCAAACGAGGAAGACACCCGCCGTCACCATGGTCGCCGCGTGGATGAGCGCCGAAACAGGTGTCGGGCCTTCCATCGCGTCTGGCAGCCATGTGTGCAGGAAAAGCTGGGCTGATTTGCCCATCGCGCCGACAAACAGCAGAAAAGCAAGCAAGTTGGCCGCGTTCCACTCTGTCCACAAGAAGCTGATCTGCGTTTCCGCAAGTGTTGGGGCCGCTGTGAAAATGTCATCCAGGTTTACACTGTCCACAAGGTAGAACAGCCCGAAGATCCCAAGGGCAAAGCCGAAGTCCCCCACACGGTTGACAACAAAAGCCTTTATAGCCGCCGCATTGGCGCTTGGCTTGCGGTAGTAAAAGCCGATCAGAAGGTATGAGGCAACGCCAACACCTTCCCAGCCAAAGAACATCTGGATCAGGTTGTCCGCGGTCACCAGCATCAACATCGAGAAGGTGAAGAAAGACAGATACGCAAAGAAGCGTGGGCGGTAGCTCTCGCCATCTTTCCAGTTTTCATCATGGGCCATGTAACCCATAGAATACAGGTGAACGAGCGCCGACACCGTGTTGATAACAATCAACATAATCGCTGTGAGGCGGTCAAGGCGAATGGCCCAGCTCGTATCAAGCGTCCCCGACTGGATCCACGTCAGAATTTCGATCTGGCGCGTCACGCCATCAAAGTTGAGAAAGACAACCCAGCTCAGAGCCGCTGCCAGAAACAGCAGGCCCGTTGTCAGCCATTGTGCTCCTTTGTCACCGATCACGCGGTGGCCAAAGCCAGCGATGAGTGCGCCAACCAGAGGGGCGAAGAGAATAATCTGTTCCATCGGGCTTATCCCTTCATCACGTTGACGTCTTCAACGTCAATCGTGCCACGGTTGCGGAAGAAGACCACAAGGATCGCAAGGCCAATCGCGGCCTCGGCAGCAGCCACTGTCAGGATAAACAGTGTAAACACCTGCCCTGCCATATCTCCCATGTAGGAAGAGAATGCGACGAAATTAATATTCACCGACAGGAGGATGAGCTCGATCGACATCAGCAGAATGATGATGTTCTTCCTGTTCAGGAAGAGCCCGAAAATGCCAGTGACAAACAGCACGGCTGCCACCGTCAGATAATGTTCAAGTCCGATCATGTCGTCCCTCGGTTCTTTATTGTTCTCAGAGCGGGTGGCTTAAAGCCCCTGCCCCGGTTTTACGTCTTTCAGTTCCATCGCGTCTTTTGGATCGCGCCACATTTGCTCCAGTACGTTCTGGCGCTTTACGCCATCACGGTGGCGCAGCGTAAGCACAATCGCACCGATCATCGCCACAAGCAGGATCAAGCCCGCCAGCTGGAAGATCAGGAAATATTGGTCATACAGGATAAGCCCCAAAGCGGCGGTGTTTTGCGTGCCCTCGGGTGTCACAGCCACACGCGCGGCCTCGGCCCCCTCNGCCATCTGCCAGTCGCCATAGGCNAGGCCAAGCGACATCAGCATCACAATCCCGATTGCNAGCGCAACAGGCATATATTGGGCCATACCGGCCTTGAGCTCTGCAAAGTCCACATCCAGCATCATCACCACGAAGAGGAAGAGAACAGCCACAGCGCCGACATAAACAATCATCAGCAGCATCGCGATAAACTCAGCCCCGAGCAGAACAAAAAGCCCCGCCGCGCTCATGAACGCAAGGATCAGCCAGAGCACCGAGTGCACAGGGTTGCGGCTAAGCACCGTGAAAAGCCCACCTGTCAGCACGCCAATGGCGAAAAGGTAAAAGGCAAAAGTCACTACGGTCATGTCTCATCATCCTTGCTTTGCTCCATGACATCCTTGGCGATATCCATCGCCCGCGTCATGGCCGGAATGCCCGCAAACATCGCCATAGTGGCGATCGTCTCGGCTATTTCTTCGTCAGTTGCTCCCGCCTCGCCCAAGTGGCGGACGGTCAGCCTAATCTGTGCTTCGCCCTGTGCGCCTTGCATGGTCAGCCCTGCAAGAGTGAGCAAAAGCCGGGTCTTCGCATCAAGCCCCTTGTCGTTCAGGCCCTTACCGAAGGTGGCTTCCATCATCTCTTTAGACATGGTCGGCCACATCGCTTCAAACCCTTTGGGCGAAAACGTCTCAAGCGCAGGCGCCATGGCTTTGGCCATTTCGCTCGCTTGTTCCATCATCATTTCAAAGGGTGTTTTGCTCATCTGTAAGGTGCATCCAGCTCAAGGTTGCGCGCGATCTCTGCTTCCCAGCGGTCGCCGTTTTCGAGCAGCTTGTTTTTGTCGTAAAACAGCTCCTCACGGGTTTCCGTGGCATATTCAAAGTTCGGGCCTTCAACGATCGCATCAACCGGGCAAGCCTCTTGGCAGAAACCGCAGTAGATGCACTTCGTCATGTCAATGTCATAGCGCGTTGTGCGGCGCGAGCCGTCATCGCGCGGTTCCGCATCAATGGTGATCGCTTGTGCAGGGCAAATCGCCTCGCAGAGCTTACAGGCAATGCAGCGCTCTTCGCCGTTCGGATAGCGGCGCAAAGCGTGCTCACCGCGAAAGCGCGGGCTCAGAGGGCCCTTTTCGTGCGGGTAGTTCAGCGTGGCCTTGGGGGCAAAGAAATACTTCAGGCCCAGCTTCATGCCTTGCAGGAAATCAGACAGGAAGAAGTAACCAACTGCGCGTTTATAGTCGATATTCGCCATATTATCCTCCTACGCTCCAGCGCGCGAACGTGCCCCAGAACCAGTCAAATTTCGCTGCAAAGGCCACAAACACAACCCAGATCAAACTCATCGGCAGGAACACCTTCCAACCAATCCGCATCAGCTGGTCATACCGGTAGCGTGGCGTGATCGCCTTCACCATCGCGAAGATGAAGAAGACAAGGAACATTTTGCCAAACATCCACATGATGCCGTCAGGCAAACCGGGGATCGGTGACAACCAACCGCCAAAGAAGAACAGGGAGACCAGCGCACACATCAGAACGATGGCCACATATTCCCCGATCATAAAGAGAAGAAACGGCGTTGAGGAATACTCAACCTGATAGCCCGCAACCAGCTCTGATTCAGCCTCAGGAAGGTCAAATGGCGGGCGGTTGGTCTCGGCCATGGCCGAAATCAGGAAGAGGAACAGCATCGGGAAATGCGGAATCCAGAACCAGCTGAAAAGACCGTAATCACCGTCTTGCGCGTGAACAATCTCACCAAGGTTCAGAGAACCCGCAGAAATGATGATGCCGATGATAATAAGGCCCAAAGAGACCTCATAAGATCATCTGCGCAGCAGACCGGAGCGAGCCAAGGAACGGGTACTTGGAGTTAGACGCCCAGCCCCCCATGATCACGCCGTAAACCTCAAGCGAGGAGAAGGCGAAGATATACAGCACGGCCACGTTGATATCGGCCAGAACCCATCCGTCATTGAAGGGGATCACAGCCCAAGCCGCCATGGCCAGCACAAAGCTCACCAAAGGCGCGAGGAAAAAGACGAACTTGTCAGCGCCGGCAGGCACAACAATCTCTTTCACCGCATATTTGATAAAGTCTGCAAAGCTCTGAAACAGCCCGAACACCCCGACCACGTTGGGGCCACGGCGCATCTGGACAGCAGCCCAGACCTTGCGGTCAAAATAGAGCAAAAATGCCAGCGCTACGAGAAGCGGCACGATAATCAGCAGGCATTGTCCCACAATAAGCAGGAAAATCCCCAGATTCGTGTTGGTAAAGAATTCAGCCATTAGCCCCTCACACCATCGGTATCTTGTCTTCTAAGCAGTTCTGAACGACGATTTCAGCATCGACCGTCCGCAAACCACGCGGCAATGCAGCCGAGATGGTATAAACCGCATCTCCGCGCCACTGGCCACCCTTAATCTCAACATTTGTGCGCACATGGCGCGCAAATCCGTATCCGCGAATAAGTGAATATTGCGCAGCGGCGCATTCCGCATAGCGGCTCACGTCATCTGGCTGTGCATCCCCACCCATCGCCACAACAAACTGTACCAAATCACCCTCTAAAAGCTGCGTCGCAATGCCGTCATATGACAGCACGCGCGGCGCCTCGGGTGTGGCCGCGCGTGTCACGTCCTCCCCCGTAGGTTCCGTGCACCCGCCCAAAGTGGCGAGCGCCGCAGACGCAAGCGTTATGTTGGCAAATGCCTTCACTCGGCTGCCACCTTTTCCTGCCCGCGTGCTTTGACGCCTGCGCTCAACTCGGCCATCAGCTCAGAGGCGCGGGCCACAGGGTTGGTCAGGTAGAAATCGGCAATCGCGTTCTTGAAGGTCGCTGTCCCCAGCTTGCCTTTAGGCTCGGCGCGCCAGTCGTTTTCTGGCACCTCGTCCACCTCGGCCAGATGCGGAACCGCCGCCACAAGCGCTTTGCGCAGTTGCACAAGGCTGTCCCATGGCTGGGTTGCCCCAAGCTCTGCAGACAGCGCCCGCAAGATCGCCCAGTTTTCCTTGGCTTCACCGGGCGCAAAGCCGGCCCGGACCGCAAGCTGCGGGCGGCCTTCTGTGTTCACAAAAAGCCCCTGCTCTTCCGTGTAAGCCGCACCGGGCAAAATCACGTCGGCACGGTGCGCACCACGGTCGCCATGGCTGCCTTGGTAAATCACAAAGGCCCCTGTCGCGATATCAACTTCATCAGCGCCCAGATTATAAACAACATCAGCGCCATCTGTCGCAGCGCTCACTCCGCCCTCTGTCACCGCGCCAATATCCATCGCGCCGACACGGCTGGCCGCAGTGTGCAGCACCAGAAGCTTCGCGCCCGTGGCTTCAGCAAGCTGCATCGCCGCCGCCAGAACCGCCGCGCCATCCGCTTCGCGGATCGCACCTTGGCCAATGATCACAAGGTTTTCGCCTGCGTCCGCCGCTTTGGCTTTGCCGCCAAGCGCCTTCTCCAGCGCAGCGCGGTCATCGCCCAGATGTTCATAATCATATGTCAGGTCAACAGCTTGACCGATGACGCCAACATTGGCCCCGCGAGACCAAGCCCGACGAATGCGCGCGTTGAGCACAGGAGCTTCTTCGCGCGGGTTGGTTCCAATCAGCGTAATTTGCTTGGCCATATCAATATCTTCGATGCTGGCTGTGCCAACATAGCCCGAGCGGTTGCCCGCAGGCAGCTTCGCGCCATCGACACGGCACTCAACCGCGCCGCCCTGCCCTTCAACCAGCTGCTTCAGGGCAAATGCGGCTTCCACAGGAACAAGATCCCCCACAAGGCCAGCCACTTTGGTTGCGCCTTTCAGCTTCTCGCCCGCAAGGCTCAGAGCTTCGCCCCAGCTGGCTGCGCGCAGCTTGCCGTTTTCACGAATATAGGCTTTGTCCAAGCGCTGGCGGCGCAGACCGTCCCAGACAAAACGGGTTTTGTCCGAAATCCACTCTTCGTTCACGCCATCGTGGTTGCGTGGCAAAATCCGCATCACTTCGCGGCCCTTCGTGTCAACACGAATGCTGCTGCCAAGGGCATCCATAACATCAATGGTTTCTGTCTTGGTCAGCTCCCAAGGACGCGCTGTAAAGGCGTAGGGCTTGGACACAAGCGCGCCAACGGGGCACAAATCAATGATGTTGCCCTGCAGGTTGCTGTCCAGCGTCTCGCCAAGGTAGGCCGTGATCTCGCTGTCTTCGCCGCGCCCAGTCTGGCCCATCTGGGTGATGCCCGCCACTTCGGTGGTAAAGCGCACACACCGCGTGCACGAAATGCAGCGCGTCATATGGGTTTCGACAAGCGGCCCCAGATCAAGATCATCTGTCGCGCGCTTTGGCTCACGGAAGCGCGAGAAATCAACGCCATACGCCATAGCCTGGTCTTGCAAGTCACACTCACCGCCCTGGTCGCAAATCGGGCAATCCAGCGGGTGGTTGATCAGCAGGAATTCCATCACGCCTTCACGCGCCTTCTTCACCATCGGCGAGTTTGTTTTCACAACAGGCGGCTGGCCCTCAGGGCCGGGGCGCAGATCACGCACCTGCATCGCGCAAGAGGCCGCAGGCTTGGGCGGGCCGCCAACAACTTCAACAAGACACATGCGGCAGTTGCCCGCAATGCTGAGGCGCTCATGGTAGCAAAAGCGCGGCACTTCAATTCCGGCCTCTTCACAGGCCTGAATAAGCGTCATCGCGCCTTCAACTTCGACCTCTTTGTCGTCAATGATGATCTTACGTAAATCGCTCATGTCGTCTCACTTTGCTTTCAGCAGGCTCCCGATCACGCTGCCTTTGGCGATCTCGGCTTTTCCAAGGGTGCACAAATCAGCAGCGCTCTTCGGGTTCAACCCTTTTGATTTCACATAGGTCTCGCCACTGGCGCGAATACGGTCTTTCTCGACCGGACTCTTGCGATAGGCGTTAATTTCATCGTCACTATACCCAAGCGCGTTGGCGCGGCGCTTGATGTCCCAAAGAAAGGTTATCCCTTTGATCTTACGTGCCGATATCGTGTCGCAACGGTCAGATATTTCAAGGGCAATACCCACATGAAGCATCTGGTCGTCAATCTCTTTTACATCTCTCAAGGCTGGCTTGGCCGCCACAAACGACCCCGCCATCACAGCTGCAACCGTCACCACTGTTAACTTACGCATATCAACACTCCTCACACGCGAAACACGAGCGCCATACAAGCCGCTCTTTGCTTTGCCTGAGATGAGGCTTGCAGTCTCCGTTATGCAATAACAGTCCTGAAGCCCGCCAAATACGGCGGCATCTTGCCTGATATGTGAAGGCGTTTTCACCATGAAGAACACCGCCCACTCAGCTCTAGTGTGCCACCATCGGTCAGAGCGACGTCACTCACATCGCTGTCAGGGCCAATCCCGTTCCAGCTGATATCCGTATTGCCATACTGAGCGATACAGTAGCGATTGGCCTCGATGCGGGCCGCTTCCAACGCCCCGATCACACCGCGGTCGGCCCCACGGACCGTCACAGCAAACTGCGCACGGTCTGCCTTGTCGCGTTGCAACCTGCCCTTAAAACCATAGCCTTCATAGGCATAGCTCTGCGAGTTCAGCGCATTGCGCGTGCCGGAACAGCCCGCCAAAGCCGCGACCACTGCGATACAAACACCAATCGTTGTCGCTCTACCAAACATGCTCATACCTTGATCTTTCTGCGCTTCTTGATTTCAAGATCAAAGCCGATACTTGCATCTTTGCAGATGATCGCCTTTGCCATCGTTGTCCAGATCGGCCGATCAACCTCGGCTGCAAACTGACACACGGCCCGGCTCACTTCAGGCCAGTTGCCATAGTCGTCGCAAAGCATCACGCCATCATCCGCCAACAGCTCCCAATAGTTGCGGAAATCTGAGAGGCAGGCTTCATATTCGTGACTGGCATCAATGTGGATCATGTCCGCCTTCACACCAAGGCGCTTCAGCGCATAGGCGGCCGAATTGCCATCCATCGGCAGCGGAACGATCACATCCTGCATACCCTCCGAGTATACATTCGCCAGAAAGGTCTCATAAAGCGTCGGGTAGCCGTTGCGCGGGCTCAGCTCTTGGCGGCGCCCTTTTGAAGACAGATGTGCCGATGATCCCAGCCATGTGTCGATCGCAACAATCTCGGTTTCAAGGCCGAGCCGCTTTGCTTCATGGGCCATATGGATGGAAGATTTACCCTTCCAGACACCCAGCTCCAAGATCAGCTTGGGCTTGAACTCGCTCAGAAGGCTTCTGAAAAACCAGTGGGTCGAATTCCACCCAGAAAGATCAACGCGGCTTTCATCGAACTCGTAAGTTTCAAAAGCGTTCTCAAGGCCGAGAAGGTCGCGCACAGATTTGTGTTTGATATCTTTCATTCCGCCGCTACCCCGCACTGGTTACTCTTCCACTCGGCCGCACCTTCAAGCGCATCCCAACCAAAAGCAAAATCACTGTCGCCATGAGCTTTCAGGTGCTCAAGACGCACCAGAGCCTCCTCAAGCGTTGGCTCATGCCCTTCAGGCACATGCCACATCACAAAATGCTGCCCGCCCAAAAGCTCGAACCACTCGGCGCGGCGCTCGTAAAACTGTTTGTGAACCGTATTCCACACAAAGTTGCGCAAACTGTCAGCATCTTCCCAAACGGTCAGATTGGCCACAAACTGGGGATCGTCGCCAAGACTGTTTTCCGTATTGCCCGTCCCCGGCTCGCCTGAACCTTCCATCATCCACACAAAGCCGGGCATACGTTTGCCCATCCCGTTCACACGGTCAAGATTGTCCTTAAAGTCAGCCACCCGTGGNTCATCCACAGGGGCTGTCAAACGGCCAATATTGAGCTCTGCAAGATGCAAGAGATTACTCCGCAGCCAAGGTTTTGCCCGCTTGCTGGGCTTTGATACGATCTTCGATTTCGTCGCGGAAATTGCGGATCAGGCCCTGAATAGGCCATGCCGCCGCATCGCCAAGCGCACAAATCGTGTGGCCTTCAACCTGCTTCGTCACATCCCACAGCATGTCGATCTCTTCAGGATCGGCATTGCCCTCTACAAGACGCTCCATAACCCGCATCATCCAGCCTGTGCCTTCGCGGCACGGCGTGCACTGGCCGCAGCTTTCATGCTTGTAAAACTTTGCCAAACGCCAGATCGCCTTGATGATATCCGTGCTCTGATCCATCACAATCACCGCCGCCGTGCCGAGGCCCGAGCCAAGTTCACCACGCAGATAATCGAAATCCATGATCGCGTCGCGCATGTTCTCACCCCGCACACAAGGCACAGAAGACCCGCCGGGGATCACGGCCTTGAGGTTGTCCCAGCCGCCGCGAATACCGCCGCAGTGCTTTTCGATCAGCTCTTCAAAGCTGATGCTCATTTCTTCTTCCACCACGCAAGGCGTGTTCACATGTCCAGAAATCGCAAACAGCTTTGTGCCCGCGTTGTTGGCACGGCCAAAGCCCGAGAACCAGCTCGCACCACGGCGCAAGATCGTTGGCACAACCGCGATGCTCTCAACATTGTTCACAGTGGTCGGGCAGCCATAAAGCCCCGCACCCGCAGGAAACGGCGGCTTCATCCGCGGCATGCCTTTTTTGCCCTCAAGGCTCTCAAGAAGCGCTGTCTCTTCACCACAAATATAGGCCCCTGCACCGTGGTGCAGATAGATGTCAAAGTCCCAGCCCGAGCCAGAAGCGTTCTTACCAACAAGACCCGCATCATAGGCTTCGTCGATTGCAGCCTGAAGCGCTTCTTTTTCGCGGATATACTCGCCCCGAATGTAGATATAGCAGGCATGCGCATTCATCGCGAAACTCGCAATCAAACAGCCCTCGATCAGCGTATGCGGATCGTGGCGCATGATCTCGCGGTCTTTGCACGTGCCCGGCTCCGATTCATCGGCGTTCACAACAAGATAAGACGGGCGACCATCGCTCTCTTTGGGCATGAAGCTCCACTTCAACCCCGTGGGGAAGCCCGCACCACCCCGACCACGCAGGCCGCTGGCTTTCATCTCTTCGATGATCCAGTCACGGCCCTTGCCGATGAGATTGCCGGTTCCGTCCCAATGTCCGCGTGCCTGCGCACCTTTCAAAGTGCGTTCGTGCATTCCGTAGATATTGGTAAAGATACGGTCCTGATCTTTGAGCATGCCTTAACCCTCATTGTCCCGGCGCGCGCGCCAGAGCTGCAACGTGACAATCAGGGCCCAAACGAGCGCGCCAATTGCCGCAAAATCTATCAAAAGCGCATAGCGCCCTGCGAGCCCCAACTGGGGGCCCAGCCATTGAGCGGCGAGCCACAAAAGCACCGCAAAAACGATGACAAGTGAAACCACCCGCCCCGCTCGTGCCTGCTTCTGATCATGCTCACCGCTCATGGTATTATCCGATCAAGCTTTCTTGCTTTTCTTGGAAAACTCGGTCTCGCCACCCGCGGCAAGAACCTTGGCTTGCGCCATCCAGTCGTCCCGCTCGATGCGGCCTTTGAACTTCAGGCGCGCATCAACCCAGGCGATCTCGTCAGCGCCCCATTTCTCGATCTGGTCAAAGTGCCAGAAGCCAAGCTCGTTCAGCGTCTGCTCAAGCTTGGGGCCAACACCGCTGATCAGCTTCAGATCATCCGCACCCGCTTTGCGCGCGGCTTTCATGGTGCGTGGCTTTTTCTCTCCAGCAGGCTTTGCTGCGGTTTTGGCGGCAGCTTTCGCAGGCGCTTTGGCCGCAGGAGCCGCCTTGGCTTTTGCAGGCGCTTTGGCTTTCGCAGCAGCTGCCGGGGCTTTTGCCTTGGCGGGGGCCGCTTCTTTGCTTGCTGTCTTGGCCGCTGGTTTGGC
>P_2C_Liq_2_UnCtyDRAFT_1000144_pt1 | contig 20231 bp, 18 predicted proteins | sample Pon2CUnioCityCA_FD_10236 | JGI IMG/M metagenome (IMG submission 10236) | reverse complement strand
GCCGTCGGCGATCGCCGCAGAAGCCGCCGAGCCGGTCACCGACTTAGGAGCGAGGTTACTCTATCTCGATGAGGTGGGGGCGATTCAATGGACATCGGAAACGGGCCTACAAGGGTTATTGGAAACTACGCCGTCAAGACGAGATCTTTCCTAACCCTCTTGATAGGTGGGAAAATCGGTGTAGCCTTTGGCGTCAAAGGAATACCAAACTGACATATCATTACTGGGGGCGAGGGGCCAACCGTTGGCGAAGCGTTCGACTAAATCGGGGTTACTGATAAAGGGTCGTCCGAAGGAAATACAGTCGGCCNCTCCGTTGGCGATCGCCGCTTCAGCCGTCTCCTGGTTGTAACCACAATTGCCCATCAACGGTCCGTCAAATACGGCACGAAACTCTGACAAAGTCATGGGATCACCAAGGTCATGGAAGCCAAATTCTAAGCCATCCACAACTTGCAAATAGGCAAGATTTTGAGAATTAAGCTGTTGGGCGACATAGAGAAACGTCTCTCGGTAATCAGCAGACCCCATATCATTAAAGCTGCCGTTGGGGGAGATTTTGACACCGACGCGATCGCTCGAATAAACGCTCGTGACGGCTTCTAAAATTTCATTTAGAAAACGATAGCGATTCTCTAAACTACCGCCATAGCGATCCTGTCGCTGATTGGTTTTTGACTGTAAAAATTGGTCAATGAGATAGCCATTCGCACAGTGAACTTCCACGCCATCAAAGCCGGCTGCTTGAGCATAGACAGCCGCTTGACGATAATCATCAACAATGGCTGGAATTTCTGCGGTGTCTAGGGCGCGAGGGGTTTCGTAGTCTTTTTTGCCGTTGGGCGTATGAATGCTATCCCCGGAAATTGGGATGGCTGAGGGGGCGACGGGTAAGCCAATTTCGGGGTGAAAATCGCTATGGGAGGCACGTCCACAATGCCAAAGTTGCAGGAAAATAGGCGTTCCTTGAGCATGAACAGCATTGACAACCTGTTTCCAGCCCTCGCTTTGTTCTGAATTATAAATGCCTGGGGATTGTTGCCAACCAATTCCTTGAACCGAGACAACAGTGGCTTCGCTGAGAATCAACCCGGCGGATGCTCGTTGACGATAGTATTGCGCCATTAAGGCGTTGGGGAGGCGATCAATTCCCGCCCGCGATCGCGTCAGAGATGCCATGACAACTCGGTTTTTTAGGGGCAATCCGTTCAGCTTGAATGGAGAAAGAAGTTGGGAAGACATAGGGAACAAGATAGTGAATAGTGAACACTTCGAGAGGCTCAGTGCGGTGCAGGGAACAGCCGGAATTTTTTATTCTGACTTAATCTGAGGTTGTGGAGGGTTGATGATTAGTCACTAGCTGTGCAAACTGACTGAGGGAAATGACGGTAATACGTGGATCTTGCTCGGCCTGATGTCGCATTGACTCTGTATTATAGCCCCAATCTGCTAAATAAAGTTGTACCGCAGTTAAATCGTCGTGTTCAGCCACAGAATGGAGAGTATTGAGCCGATCTTCGATAAAAATAATCTCCGAGTAGGGGGTTTCAGTTAATAGCCGGCGGAGAATTTCTTGCTTTTCGAGTTTAACTTCTTTGCCAAACAACTGATTACGCGGCAATTCGATGCCTTGTTCTGCTAAAAGTGCGCGCACAAATCGTCCTTCTTTGGTCGTGATGATGACCCAAGGAATGTCCGCTTGTTGTAAGTGATTTAACTGCTCAATGACCCCGGGATAAAAACGATGTAAACTTAGCCAGTTATCGATATTTTCACGAATCCAGTTATCTCGAACTCCATCAACGGCGTTGGCGAGTTGAGTGCGATCGAGGTTTTCGGATTCCACCACCGTCTGACAGACTTGTCGCCAATCCTTTAAGATCTCAGCTTCAGAGTAGCCCAACAGGCGCGATCGCAGCACGACAGGCATTTCCCAACCCGTTTCAACAACAGGACGTAACCGGTAAAAACTCTCGGCCAGATCCTCGGGTGGCGCAGTCTGACTCGGAGACCAAACCTGACAGTAGGCCCGCCAAGCGGTTTGGAAATATTCAATCAGTCCATTACATAAAACACCGTCAAAATCGAGAGCAAAAAGAGTTGATTTCATCGCAGAGTCGAGTAGATTGAGCCAATGGGCAGGATTTTAGCACCCTCGCTCCCCTTACCGTAAATTGCCATAAAAACGAGAACGCCTCCTCCCGTCCAGGATTCCGGGAGAGGTCACGAGATTGTACGAGGCCGACATCTCAATCTCAGGAGACTCAATCGGTTTCTTGACCTGAACCAAAAAAAGAAGACAGTTGCGGGTTAATCAGAGACAATAGAAAATAGACCCGGACTCGCCAACCCGTCCCAGCGCGCATCATCATGATCTTCTGCCTCAATCCCAACTGCTCGCAGCCCCGAAATACAGACGATGCCAGTCACTGTGTGACCTGTGGTTCCCGCCTCAAACTGCGAGGACGGTATCGCCCTACCAAACCATTAGCAAGGGGAGGATTTGGCAGAACCTACATTGCCGTCGATGAAGACCGTCTCAATACTTTCTGTGTGATTAAACAACTGCTGCCCCAAGACGACGGCAGCGAGGTCACAGAAGGCAGCTATGACAAGACCATCTCCTTGTTTTACCAAGAAGCAACCCAACTGTCAAAGCTCGGGGAACATCCTCATATTCCGACCTTGTTTGCCTTTTTTGAGGAAGAGGGACGGCTGTATCTGGTGCAAGAATACGTCGATGGACAAACTCTGTGGCATGAGATGGAGCGGACGGGAGCGTTTGAGGAAGCCAAAATTCGTGAGATTTTGGTGCAACTGTTACCGGTGTTACGGTATGTGCATCAAAATAATGTAGTCCATCGTGATATCACGCCGGTGAATATTTTACGGCGCAATCGGGATGGCAAACTGATGTTGATTGACTTTGGCGTCTCGAAACAGTTAACCAAAACGGCGTTGGCTGAACCGGGGACGAAGGTGGGTACGATGGGCTATGCGCCCCTAGAACAGTTGCGTAGCGGTCAGGCCTATCCGGCGAGTGATATTTATAGTTTGGGGGTCACCTGTCTGCAACTGTTGACCAATACGCGCCCTGATGCGTTGTTTGATCCGATGAAAGGGTGGCGTTGGCGGGAATATCTCGAAGCCGAGCAGATTTCAGTGAGTCCACGGCTCGGGGCAATTCTCGACAAGATGACTCAGGAACGACTCCGCGATCGCTATCAGTCGGTTGATGAGATCATTCGAGATTTTAAAACCCCCACCAGTCGGCCCCAGACGGGCCGCCGCCGTCCAGCCAAACAGCGGAAAACAGCTATGGCTCAAGGTCAACCCTATACTCCCCTATCCCGGCCCAACTCCCCTCCCCCAAATGCGTCACTACCGCCAACTCATCTCGATGCTCCCCCCTCTCAGCAGCCTCGTCGTTCGATGCCCCCTCCGCCTCCGAAACCGTCCTCATTGACGCCGGTTCCTTCGGGGCGGACGTTTCCCACCTCAAACAGTCGTTTTAAGGAGATTACGCCAATTTCCCACCGGCCGCCATTACCGAAAACTCGCGGCTGGCATTGTGCTTACACGTTGCCGGCGTTAACGTCGTTAGTCAGTTGTGTGGCGATTCATGAACTCAGCCACAAGCCACAATCCCTGTCGCCGAATCTGCGAACGTCAGCCCTACCCTGGATTGTGGGGGGAGGGTTAGATAATACGGTCTTTGTCTGGAATTTGCAGACGGGCCAGCTTCAGTATGCTCTCGATCGCCATCGTCGTCCGGTCAACGCGGTGGCGATTAGTCCCGATGGCCAGGTGTTAGCCAGTGGGGGCGATGATGCGACGGTCAAGTTATGGAATTTGCAGTCAGGAGAACTCATCGAGAGTCTCGGGGGACATTTACGGGGGGTCACATCGTTGGCGTTTTCTGCAGATGGGGGCTGTCTGATTAGTGGGAGTAAGGATCGCACCCTGCAAATTTGGACGCCGGGCCAGAGTGAGACGACTGGGGTGTTAAAAACGCCCTCGGGTAGTATTAAGGCGATCGCTCTCTCGTCGGATAGCCGCTGGCTGGTGAGTGGGGGACTCGATAATAAGATTTATGTCTGGAGTTTGGGCGATCGCCGCTTGGTCCATACGCTGACGGGCCATTTAGGATCGGTGTTGTCGGTGGCTATTTCGCCGGATAGTCAGTTTTTAGCGAGTGGCAGTAAGGATCGCACGATTAAGGTCTGGAATCTCGTTTCAGGAACGGAAGTCTGTACTCTGGCCAATCATCTTTGGGATGTTAATGATGTGGCCTTTGGTCTCAATCAGGATATGTTGGTGTCAGCGAGTAGTGATAAGACCATCAAAATTTGGAGTATTCAGGGCCGCCGCGTTTGTGAGACGCTCTCGGGGCATATGGGGGCTGTGCATGGGATTGCGGTGGCTCGACGCAGCGGGGCGATCGTCTCAGGAAGTTGGGATAAAACCATCAAAATTTGGTGTTGGCACCAATAGGGGGCAACTCCCGTCAAATTCCGGAATTTGCTCCTATTCTGGAGAGAGTAGTACAGACTCTCAGAGAAATTTGCCGTGTCTTCAAGTAAACCGACCATTCTCGTCACCGGTGGAGCTGGATATATTGGCTCCCATGCGGTTCTGGCTCTCCAAGCTACCGGCTATTCGGTGGTGATTCTGGATAATCTCGTCTATGGCCACCGGGATTTAGTTGAGGAGGTGTTAGGGGTGGAGTTGATTCTCGGGGATACCTGCGATCGCCCCCTCCTCGATGATCTCTTTGCGAACCATGACATCGCGGCGGTGATGCACTTTGCGGCTTATATCTTCGTGGGCGAGTCCGTCACGGATCCGGCTAAGTATTATCACAACAATGTGGTGGGAACCTTAACCCTCCTAGAAGCGATGCAAGCGGCGGGGGTGAAGCATTTAGTCTTCTCGTCCACCTGTGCCACCTATGGGATTCCTCAGTTTATGCCTCTGACGGAAGATCATCCCCAGGTTCCCATCAGTCCCTATGGCTTTACGAAATTGATGGTTGAACAAATTTTGGCGGACTTTGATACGGCTTATGGTCTCAAATCGGTCTGTTTCCGCTATTTCAATGCCGCTGGTGCTGATCCTCAAGGGCGACTCGGGGAAGATCATCATCCTGAAACCCATCTCATCCCCTTGGTACTTCAGGCGGCGTTAGGACGACGGGAGTCGATCGCCATTTTTGGCACCGATTACGATACTCCCGATGGAACTTGTGTGCGCGACTATATCCATGTCTGCGATTTGGCACAAGCTCATGTCTTGGGGTTGGAGTATTTACTCGCGGGTGGCGACTCCGAGGCCTTTAATTTGGGCAACGGGAATGGCTTTTCGGTTAAAGATGTGATTGATGTGGCCAATGAGATTACGGGCCGCAAGATTCCTGTGCAGATTGCCGATCGCCGGGCTGGAGACTCCCCCATTTTAGTCGGGAGTAGTGACAAGGCTCGTCGAAGGTTGGGCTGGGTTCCTCAATATCCTCAGTTGCGTGATATTGTCAGTCACGCTTGGCAATGGCATCAGAAGCGTCACGGTTAGGACTTATTCTGAGTCCGTGTCTAGCTCGATTTGCGGCACGGAAAACACACGACCACAGAGAAATCCAGGATTTGACCGGGGTTGTGGGTCGGCGGTTTGGCAACATAGGGCCAGTTTGCGGATACCGGGCATGATATCGGCCGCTTTGTCGAGGAGGCGATCGATGTCACGGCTGAGAGATTCTATGTCATCATGGCTCTCAGCGACGATGAAGAAGGTTGGCTCTCCTAGGGGACTCGGGGCAAAGCCGAATTGACACTCAGCTAGGTGTTGCCCGGTGATGCCGTCAAAGGCTTCACAGAAGTAGCGTAGCAGCGTCCCATGTAGGGTTTGGGTCAGGGCGCGATCGTGGAAACTATAGGAACTGGGTTCAGAACGCATGGTTGGGGTCCTCGGTGGGGTGGCTTGGGATCATCCTGGACGGCACCTTGATGCGTTAATGTCCTGGAGGATGACCTAAGTTTGTGCTTCTGGTCTATACATCTACTATGCCTAATAATAAGGATGGTTTCGATGATTAGGATCTATGACCCCACGCGATCGTTAACAGTTCCCGCAGCGATCGCTATCATATTGGGGTGCGATCGCGATCAACCTATATGAAAATGAACTATGGCCAGGAAAAACAGAGAGCGGACAAGCCAAGATTGTATTCTCCTGACCATCCTAACTGGCGCGGGGTGTTTGAACTCTTCTAACCCTTGGCATCGTGTGGTTGTGCCTGATTTGCCAATTTTCGGGACATCGAACCCATCAATTGGCTTGAGGGAGTCCATGTATCCCTGCCTTAAACATTGTTCGTCTGAACGACTCACTCGTTTTGAAGGCAGGGTTTTATAGCTCCCTCAAACTCCCTCTTCCGTGGTAAAACTGAAAATCCTGCAATGACTTAATTATTGTGCGAGACCGGCGATATTGAAAGCCCACTCGTTTACGTAGGTTCAGCCAAAAACTAGGGGCTGGACGGTCGGATGAGGCACTTAGATGTTGAATGACTCCTCTGAGATCCCGGTAGCCTTGTTCATGAATTGCATAACCGGATTTGGCGAGGGCAAGTCCCATAAAACTTCCCTCCCCCCCATGCATTCCCTGTAACTCCATAAACACAGCAATCTTCTGAGCTAATTGTAGGAAGGATCGTTCCCGCCCTTCATCAACAGTCATCACGAACAGGGATTCACCAATCCAGCGAGCATCTGCCCATTGGTCTGGGGTTAAGCCAATTTTAGCGGCAACCCGTTGCAAATCTGGCAAATTTTTTGGGCGATATCTCTGCACATGCTCAATGAGGTTTTCACTACGGCCAGTCAGCCCCGGTTGAAAGTTTAGGTGACTCGAGAGCGGTTGCAGAAGACGGCTGTCGGCATCCACGTGAATTGCAACTGGGGTGATAGAAAAAGCTTTCTCCATCAGATAAAACTTATCGATGTAGCAATGAAGAATTCCTTGTTGGTGATGTTGAAAAGCTTTGACATTAGAAAGTTTGTCAAATTTGCTTGGTTTATCAGTATAAACAACCAAAGTTACTTCGGGAGCCTGAGCAGCCAACTCCTGAGCTAGATTTTGGGTCATGAGGTGATAACGCTCACCGAAAGCTAGGGTGCAAACACTGATTTCTTTAGCAGAAGCCATAGTAAACCTTAGGTAATTGTTTAGGATTTAAATAGTTGAAACCAAGAGCGGAGCTGATGGCGCCAACGTTGCCAAATCGAAAGAGGGAGCGGTGCGATCGCCGGCTGTTTAGGAATCTCTTCCCCGAGATAGCGGTAATGTTCCCAGATATCCCAATAAGGGCAGCCAGGTTCAATCCGCACTCCGGCCCAATGGAGATATTGCAGGGGTTGTCCGGTTTTTGAGTCGATGAGGCGATCTCCCTCTCGATAAAAATGAGGACTCCTGGCCCAGCTTCCCGGTGCTTTCCCCGGCTGGCGTACCAGGTTAAAGCGTCGCTGAATCCGTTTCAGGACAAGATAGTTAAAAATCGGTTGATCGGTCGTTTTTTGAGAAAAATCAAAGTAATCGGGATGCTGCGCACATTCGGCGAAGGTCTCATATAAGTCCTCGACTGAAAATAAACCTTTCTTGGAGGCCCACCAACCACTATTAAAGACATCTTGCAGCTCATCTTCTGTAAACACTCCCTCTTCTAACACTTTAGAAGTGAACACATTTTTCGTCCCATTTGTATGTTGATAATCACAACATAAAAAATCGTAATCTTCAAGATGGCTCAGATTGTCAATAATTTTTTCAAAGACAACAATATCAACATCAATGTATAAAAACTCGTCAAAAGGACCAAACCAACAAGCTTGTTTTCGTTGCTTATTGGGAGTATTGAAAAACCCTTTACCAAAAATTTCATGAAGTTTTAGGCAGAGGGTATCAACAAAGTCTAAATCCTCAAAAATATCAACTTTAAACGGTTTAACCGCTTCTAACACCTGTTGATAGTTTGCATCAAAGGGAATTAAAATAATCGGCGTATCACCATCATAGTGGCGAAGGCTTTTCAGGAAAGCAATGGTCTGCTCAATGACTTTATCATTGGCAACAATATAAATCCCCCGAGTCATAATCTCATCCTCATTCCAGTTATTTTACATTAATTTACTTAGACTTGATGCTAAGTTTCCGCAGGAGCCTTTGAGTCATCGTGGGTGTCGGATTTAGAGGTTTAGCCGTTCCGGTAAATTGGGGACGATTCTCCGGTTCATGAAGATAGCGATAATGCAAAAAGACATCGCGATAGGGACACTCAAAATTTTCCCCTTCACACAAGCGCCGGAACACAGAAGATGACACACCAATATAGTGCAAATAGGTCAGTCGATTCCCTTTATCATAGACCAGACCATCCTTCTCTTCAAAATGAGGGGAGGTCACACAGCAGCCGGTTCGTTCCTCCGCTCGGAGGTGATGGGAAAAGTTATAAATGCATCGTTGCGATCGCATCAGTAAGTAGTTGAGAATGGGTTGATCAGCAGCCCAAATGTAAAGAACCTCTGCTTCTCCTGCTTCTAGATAGGAGAGAAGATTCTCCAAATCTTCTGGGGAATATAAATGCCTGTGGGTTGCATAAAATCCCGAACAAAATACCTCTTTCTCAATTCTTTCTTTCGGGAAAACCTTGTATAGATTTTTGCAGTCTAAATCATAGATATGTCCCGGATCTTTAAACTGATAGTCATACACAACCCAGTCATACTGTCCCAGCTTATCAAACACTGGGTTTAGTGAGTCGATTAACAGAACATCGGCATCCAGGTAAACGAAGCGATCAAATGGCCCATCGAAGGAACAAAAATAGCGGTGATGACCAAAGCGATAATAGGGAGCCATATGTCCCCGCTCTTGACGTTGGCGATGAGCTGTGGGGTGCGCATCCCAGACGCGACGAAAAAACTTATCCCAACGGTCGATGGACTCCTGGTCATCATACAGTTGCACATTGGGACGATGAGCAATCTCCGCTCTTACCCGTTCCAAATTATCATCGTAGGGAAAAATACAGACAGGAGTCTCCTTCCCTTGATTGACCTCAATGCTGTTGAGCAAGGCCACTAGTTGGTCGTAGACATAATCGTTGGCTAGGGTACAAATTCCATCCATGATTGTTAAAACCGTTAGGGAGGGGTCGGGGGGACAAGTCCAGGGAAAGATCTCAAAGGAGGTGACATTCCCATTCTGTACGATGATAACCGGTCTTCTGAGAAATCGTTAGGGCGTCACCTCTGCCAAAGCCGCTCTACCACAAATCCGAGCGCAGATAAGCACCTTGCTGTTCGAGCCAATCGCGTCCGAGCTGGATGGTAATATCCGAATTGAGGACTCCTGTACTCTCAACGCGGACTTCCCCTAACCCCAGAGAACGATTGACTTCTAAAGCACTATCGCGATCGCCCCCTTGGGCAATAATCCGGGTTTCCCCTAGCGGTTGTTGCCAATCCTGAGCCAGATAAACATTACGATAGCCAGCATCCCACAATTTATCAATTAGAGCATCCACCGCCTCAGGCTCTTCGGTACTATCTTGAATCGCAATCCGTAAATAGCGCGGATCTGCACGCCAGGCCTGCGTGGGTTCAGAGGAGCGGTCAAAATGCTCAGCCACCATATGATCAATTTGAGTATAGTTGGGAATCCAATAACTCAACTCTGTCGGCGTTTCCGGGTTACGAAAGTCTCCCGGAAGCAACAGCATCTGGGCATTTTCGCGGCTGGTTTGACTGGCAAAATTGAGCAGGGCCACCAATTCCTCAACACTGAGATTGGTATCGACATAATCCTGAATCGTCGATAAAATGCGCGGCAGTCGCACCAAAGTTCGAGGACTCAGAGCCTGCTCAATCAAGGCTCGCATCAGGATTTGTTGCCGTTGAATGCGTCCAATATCGCCCATCCCGTCATGACGAAACGTCAAAAATTGCAACGCTTCATTCCCCGTCAACCGTTGTTCCCCGGCTTTGAGATCAATGTAAAGATGTTGGGTGTTATCGGTATATTGCATATCCTGGGGAACATTAACCCGCACTCCCCCCAACACATCAATGAGCTTTTCAACCCCTTGTATATTGACCCGGAGATAGCGATCGATGCCAACCCCGCCGAGGAGATCACTGACGGTGCGAGCGCTTAACGCCGGACCTCCTTCCCGATTGGCTTCGTTGATTTTTTGGTCTCCATAACCATCAATCCAGGTTAGGGTATCCCGAGGAATCGACAGCAGTGTCAAATTCTGCTCTTGAGGTTCAAAACGAGCCAGCATCATGCTGTCGGAGAGTCCGTCGAGGGAGTTGACGAGGGGATCATGTCCTGAGGGCCTCAGGGACCCCCCGACATCCGAACTGAGGACTTTGGTGCCGAGTATGAGAATGTTAACCGGCCGGGTGAGTTCCGGAATCCGCATATTGGAGATGGCTAAATCCTCGTCGCTGAAGATGCCGCGATCTTCGGGACGAATCCGGCTTTGCATCAACGGCGTACTCGATAGGGAGACAGCCAGCAAGGCCCCGGCTGTTGCCGATAGCATGGCGACGCCGCTGAGTCCCAAGCCTAACCAAAGCCAGCCGAACCCCGAACGTTTGAGTGTCCCCTGGGGTTTAGGGGATTGGGATGGAGATATTCGCTCTTGACGATTCTGTGCTGACACGGAATTCCTCACACACAAATAGATTGGACGAGTCGCGATGGTTTTAGGCGTTGAATCGCTGATGCACGCCGTGCTAGTGGCTTAGGGGAGGCGATCGCTGAGGTTGCCAATTCCCGGCAACCATAAGGATTTCCCCTGAGACAAGCGCACCATTAGCCCAAAACACATCAAAAAATAGGTGGTTGTCCAGAGACTGCCGCCAATGAGAACCGGGAGGGAACCCAGTTCTGTGGTTTGAGCCGCAGTGCCAAACAAAATGTAACCTGAAAGCCACAGGAACGCCAGGGTTATCGCTAAGCGGCTAATGGCCAACTCTTGAGCCGATCCCTGCTGACGATAGAGTCGCCACCAGGCCGGGAAGAAGCCAAAGACGGGAACCAGGGTGAAGTAAAACGAGACAGATTTCATGATAGAGAGACCCAAAGAACAAGAGGGAGGTCGCTAGGCGTCGGGAACCGTCCACCAGGCGATCGCATAGTCTTGGTTTGGCTCGTTGACTTGACGGTTGTACACCACACGTAGTTTATAGCGTCCCTGACGGGGGACGGCGGCGAAGAGATGTTCAAGACTATCTACGTCGCTCGTTGAAGCCGCAATGGCCTGATTGATGTCGTCGGAGTCAGCGGCCATGAGATAGAGGTTTAGGTCATTTAAGCCGCGATCGCGAAACCCCTCGTTTATATCGTAGCGACCGTCACCATTTTGGTCGTTGAGGTCAACTTGACGGTCCCAGGTGAGGGTGGCGCTGACATAGCTGTTGGCCATCAGAGGCGACTCGATGATATAGTCCTCAATCGTAGCTTGAGTTGCATCTTGACCCGGATTAGCCCTAATGCGAGCAAAGTCCCAACCGATGGCTGGAACTGGCTCGCTGGCCGGCCACTGTCCGGGGCTAAACTGCTCATAGGCCCGGTAGGCGTTGAGATGGCCCGTTCCCATATCCCGGTGCACGGGAACACCCGGATTGCGGTAGGCTTCGGAGGTGAGCCAGTTTCCGCCTCGTTTGTCGCCGATGGTGCGTGTCATTCCCTGGAGTCGTCCATCACCAACATCGCGAACTTTATCGGCAGCGTTGAGGATGACAGCTTTCATGACTTGATGTTGTCGAGCATCCAGGCTCCAATGGGGGGCATTGTCCTGGAGTTGGCGATCGCCGTATTCTTGTAACAGAGCGACGGTTCCCACCACATGAGGCGAGGCAAAACTGGTGCCGGTACTGGGAAATACCTCCCCGTTTTGACTGAGTAGATCGACATCCCGGCCGGGGGCTAACACACTCACTAACAGTCGCCCATCGATGTTGGTTTCGAGGCCCACATAGCGATCGAAGACTCCATCAAAGACATTGCCTAAACTCGATACATCCACTTGATCGTAGATGCCGCTGTGGGACTGACTGGAGCCGACGTTAATGCCGTTGTAGTTGTCGGTGGGGATGGGAATGCCCCCTTGTCCTTGGTTTCCGGCGATGACATAGAGGGTATTGTGGTGGCTGGCGGACCAGTCGATACAGAGCGTCAGTAAGGCGTTCCCGTCGAGAACGGCCTCGGAGCGAGGATCGAGCCAGAGGGGTTCTCCAAAGCTGAAGTTCACGGCTCGCACGTCATTACTGTTCTGTTCGGCGACTTGCTGGGTGGCTAGACAATGTTGGCCTTGACGATTTCCGCCGCGATCGGGGGAGGTGGCGCTAGAGTAGAGCCGGGCTTCGGGAGCAACGCCCCGTCGTCGTTTATGATTGCTGACCATGACACTGGCGACTCCATGGGCGTGAGCATCTACGTTACTCCCGGAAACGGCGGGGCGATCGCGCAGGAAGACACCGGCTAAATCGGGGGCGCGATCGTCGTCTGGGGGAACACCTTTATCGATGCCAAATTGACCTGGACGACCGATTTCGACCTGTCCAATGCCAATTTTGCGCCCTAGCAGGTTATAGGGGGCTTCATGGAGCCGCTGGGCTTGAATGCCACCGTCTCCGGTTGAGGATGTGGCCTGAATGGGGACGGACCAATCTAGGGCGATCGCTAGGGTTATTCCTAGAGTCATTCCTAGGGTGAATCGGGTCAAAATACGTCTGATACGAATACGATCAGCCAAGGCTCTGCTCCTAATACAAATCGGGAAATCTGCTTGCTCAATCTGATTTTTTTGGCGATCGCCAAAAAATGTCGGGGATTATGTCCACGTTTTTTGTTAAACTTTAATTAAATTCTGTATCAAACGCAACACACAAAATCGAGGAACTTGCCACATGGCAACATTAAACTCTGAAAAATCTACAGTTATTGCTCCCTCAATCTTATCAGCCGATTTTAGTCGTCTGGGTGAACAGGTCAAAGCCGTTGACGAAGCCGGTGCGGACTGGATTCATGTCGATGTGATGGACGGTCGCTTCGTTCCCAACATTACCATTGGTCCGTTAATCGTTAAGGCTCTGCGTCCGGTGACGGAAAAGCCTCTGGATGTTCACCTGATGATCGTCGAACCCGAGAAATATGTCGAAGACTTCGCCAAAGCTGGCGCCGACATTATCTCGGTCCATGCTGAGCATAACGCCTCGCCCCACCTGCACCGCACTCTCGGACAAATTCGCGAACTCGGGAAGCAAGCCGGCGTGGTTTTGAATCCCGGTACACCTCTCGAACTCATCGAGTATGTCCTGGAATTGTGCGACTTGGTGCTGATTATGAGCGTCAACCCCGGTTTCGGCGGCCAAAGCTTCATTCCGGAAGTGGTCCCCAAAATCCGTAAACTGCGGCAAATGTGTAACGATCGCGGCCTCGATCCCTGGATTGAAGTCGATGGTGGCCTCAAACCCGCCAACGCTTGGCAAGTGCTAGACGCGGGTGCTAACGCGATTGTGGCCGGTTCGGCGGTGTTCAAGGCCCCCGATTATGCTGAGGCGATCGAAGGCATCCGCAATAGCAAGGCTCCCTCCCCAGAAATGGCGACGGTTTAATTGCTAGTGCTTTAAACGTTCATCCACATGGCCCCTCAGATTGTTACGAGTCTGAGGGGTTTTCATCACAATCAAAGTTGGCACAGGCTAACCCAGAGGGAACTGGAGTGATCTCTCCCGTCATGGGCCATCCTTGTTCGGCGGCGATCGCCTGTAGGTGTTCAATGCGCTTTTCGGTGAGGGGATGGGTTTGGAAATACTCAGAGGCTCGGATCAGTCCGTCTGGAAACGCCTCCTTCCTCTGTGCCAAACGTCTGAAAAAGTCCAAACTGTTGTCTCCATGGCCATAATGGTGAACCACCGATTCTAAGCCATATTCATCGGCGCGATATTCCTGAGCGCGGCTATAATTGAGACTATTGAGATTGAGCGCATAGCCAATCACATCTGGACCCGTCCCTTGATGACCAAGATTCAAAACCATGCTTCCGAGGAGTACAAAAATTCCCCGTCCTAGACTTTTTAAGCCATCTCGCGCCGATAAGTGACCCAACTCATGGCTAAGAACAAAGGCCAGCTCATTTTCAGATTCAACTTGTTCTAAAAACGCCGTGGTTACAAACAATTGTCCCCCCGCTAAAGCGGCTGCATTGACGAGTTCTGTGTCCACAAGATTGAGCGTTAATGGGATGTCTGCGAAGTCTCCTGGATGATGTAACCCCTCTAGCAACTCCGATAGATAAGCTTGTCGAGTATCGTCCTGAATTAGCTCACCACCAAGTTGAGGTGCCACAGCTGGTGCTAACAGTTCTCCGATCCGAATATCTTGCTGGGGACTCAGTTGAGGGACGACCCAATCGACGGCTAAACCTAAGATGAAATAAATGACGAGAGTGAGGCTAATAATTACGCCAAGCAAATAGGCAAAATCAATCAAAGGATTGACTTTAGAAACATTGACCTCTTCGGTGATGGCTTTCGGTTTAAATCCCATCTTTAATGACTTAGTGAAGTCTAATACATCCCTAATCTAACGAATTGCGGTTCCATAGGCAATGATTTCAATCGCACCAACTCCCCCTTGTTTTTTACCACCAATAGTACTGGTTTCATAGCGAACATTGAGAACTTCGGTTGCTCCCCAAGCGATCGCCTGTTCTTTGACTCGTAATAAGGCTTCCCGACGACCTCGATCTAAGAGGCTTTCATAGCTTAGCACTCGCCCTCCCCAGAGATTGCGCAAGGCCATGACAAAGGTTTTAAAATAGTCTGAAGCGATGACCACTTCCCCGACAAATAGCTGAGCGTCTGAGGCTTGAGGAAGGGGTTGTTTCGCTCCAAATGAGGAAATGGCTAATGATAAGGTTTCCTGTTCCCGCTTTTGAATGTCTTTGTAATGCTTCTTTTCCGCCAAAACACCAAAAAAGTAGCCGACACTCAGCAAGACGACAAAGATAATCAGTTCTTCCATAATACCCTGGGGCTAACCTTAACGAACTAAAACCGCTGTACCATAGGCGAAAATTTCCGCCGCTCCTTGAGCCACTGAAGACGTGGAAAAGCGAATATTTACAATCGCATTGGCATTCAGTTGTTTTGCCTGTAGAACCATGCGATCCATGGCTTCTTGACGCGCTTCATTAAGTAAGTCGGTGTAGCCTTTTAACTCCCCACCCACTAAGTTTTTAAAACTTGCACCAATGTCACGTCCCACGTTTTTGGCGCGGACGGTACTCCCTTGCACAATTCCATAATGTTCCAAGATTTCTTTTCCGGGAACTCCTTCCAATGTTGTCAAAATCATGGCTGTTTTAAAATAAATGGAAGTCAACAAGGTGAGATGCGAAACATCCCACCCAAGAGCTGATTTTAGGAGCGTTGAGATTAAATCTCAGCTAAAGACCGTTCAACGAGACGACGGGCCAGGGTTTGCACTCCCGTATGGCGATAGTAGTCGGTACTCATATCGAGGAACGCGGCGAGATAATCGAGGCGATCTTCGCTAAAGTCAATGAATCCCTGTAAGCCATGACTGACCTTTTGGGGAGTTAGATCATTGGAACTGACGAAGTCTCCCATCCAACCTTTGACAGAATCAAAGCTTTCGCCAATGAAGCTCAGTTTACCATCACTGCTGTCGCCGGGGATTTGTTCCTCAATATTTTTGTACTGAGAATTGTCTTCGAGTTCTTTGGGACTGATATTATTGAGGCGGCTGCTGACGGTTTGAATGAAATTGGGGCCTAAGGGAATCAAGCCATCGAAACAGACTAACGCCGACATCCGCATCAGAGATTCGCCGCCATAGTCGGAGAGCGATCGCACAAAATCCCCCAAACTATCCCCCGGAATACCATTGATTTTACAAAAGGCCACCACTTCCACCACTAATTTTAGGGACAAATCAATGGTTTGGGCTTTTTCCGCCTTAGGCGTGAGTTTGTTGAGAAATCCCAACAGGGGAATTTTCTCGCCAATCTTATTGCCCAGGGCAGCGGTTCCTAGGGCGCTGCCAGTGCGGTCAATGGTATCGTAGAGCCAGAGCGCGGTTTGGTAGCCTTGGGATTTGTCGTCATAGAGGGCGATCGCCCGGCGACTGACGAGATCCAAGAGAGCGGGATCGCTTTCCTGGCTAATCGTTGTGATAGTGTTATCCCAGCCAACAAGATTCTCCCAGTTTCCCGGAACAATCTTATCTAGGGCATTGAGGCTAAAAATCGTCAGGTTGCGAGTGGGGAGATCGTCAACTCGTTTTTGAATAGAGTTACTCATGATGTCACAGTGATGGGTTTATAGTCGGGATAGGCCTTGCAAGTCAAATTGTTTTAACCAGGCCTCGCGATCGCTCTCGCTAAAATCAGGACTCCGAGAAATGACCTTGACTTGGAAGCGATCGGCCACCAAAACCGAAGTCTGGCTTCCCAGAGTGGCCGCTGGATAGCCACTAATGCGATCGCTGCTATTGCGTAGTCGTTCAGCAGCAGCCGGGACATTAGTTGTATCGGAGATGGCCAGCATCGCTACATCCTCGCCATTGCGTTTGAGTTTCGCTTCAGCAAACCCATCCTTCTCCTGAGTATACACGCGCTCATACTCACCGCTGGCTTGGGGGAAAAAGCGGTTAAAAGCGCTTCCAGGGATAGATTCAGAGGAAACCGCACCCTGGCCATCAGCCGGTTGCACTTGTTCAGCAGGAGGGGGTGGCGGAACATCGGCTTGAGGGCCGCGACATCCCCCGACAAAAAGCAACATTGCCAGAGAAAAGGCAACGCAGAGTTTACGGGTAGCTGCAAAAGACATGATGTTGACGTGGTTATATTGAAAGCGTATTTGTATTGATGCCTAATCCTAACATCGGCCCCTCAGAAACAGGAGATGTTCCTGTTCCCCGTTCCCCGTTCCCCGTTCCCCCCCTGTTCCCTGTTCCCTGTTCCCTTCTCTCTTGCCTCTTGCCTCTTGCCTTTCTAAATGGACATCATCCTCTGTCACACCACCGCCGATTTCGATAGTTTAGGGGCAGCCGTTGGCTTAACCCGACTGCATCCTGGCGCTCGTATTGTCCTCACTGGGGGCGCTCATCCAGGCGTCGAGGAGTTCCTGAGACTGCATCGAGATGAGTATGCCATCATCGAGCGGCGATCAGTGAATCCCGAACAGTTGCGATCGCTGTTTGTGGTGGATACTCAATCACGCGATCGCCTTGGTAAAGCAGCAGAATGGTTTGATGCACCTCATCTACAGGGGGTATATCTCTATGATCATCATCCCGGTGTCAGAGGAGATATTCCCGCCAGTCAGCGCCAAGTTGAAGCGATTGGGGCCACAACCACCCTCATCGCCGAACAGTTGCAACAGCACAACATCAGTCTCACCGTCCATGAAGCCACGGTAATGGCCCTAGGGATTCATGTCGATAGTGGATCTCTGACCTTTGACCATAGTACGGCGCGGGATGCCTTGGCCTTAGCCTGGTTAATGAAGCAGGGGGCCAGTCTGACGTTGATTGCCGAGTATATTGAACCGGGATTATCGGATTCCTTGCAAGACTTGTTAGCAACAGCCCTCGAAACTGTAAATACCGAGGAGGTTTGGGGGCAACAAGTTGCGTCAGTGGTGTTGCGTACCCCCGATTATGTGCCGGGATTATCGGGATTAACCTCGCGATTGCTGGAATTGACGGATAGCGATGCCCTGATTTTGCTGCATGAGTATCAACGTCAGGGGGATGAGTCGCGGCTGACGGTGATTGCGCGATCGCAGATTCCCCAGACCGATCTTAATGTCATTTTGCAAAGCATCGGTGGAGGTGGCCATCGCAAAGCCGGTTCGGCCCAATTGCGGAATGCCAACCCCGATCAGGTGTTGCGCCAGTTGTGCGATCGCCTCAAAGCCCAAATTCCCCCACCGCCGACGGCCCGAGAATTGATGTCATCTCCCGTGCGCACGATTCGCCCGAGTACCACTATTGGCGAGGCCCATCGAATTTTGTTGCGTTACGGCCATTCCGGCTTATCGGTGGTGAACCAAGCTGACGAATTAGTGGGGGTCATCTCCCGCCGGGATTTGGACATTGCCCTGCACCACGGCTTCCACCATGCCCCCGTAAAAGGCTATATGACGCGAAACGTCAAAACAATTACTCCAGACACCTTGCTGCCCGAAATTGAAGGGCTGATGGTGACATTTGATATTGGTCGCCTACCAGTCTTAAACGAGGGGGCATTGGTGGGGATTGTCACCCGTACCGATGTCTTGCGAGAACTCCATGAGGAGAGTCGTCAACTCTGTCCCGTCCACCCTGAGCGGGGGTCCCAGGAGCGACAGTTCGGCTATCGCTCACTGACACGGTTGACGCGGGAGTCCGATGTTTGGGATGGCCTGCGATCGCACCTCAACCCCAAACTGTGGCAATTGCTCGAAACCGCAGCCCAGGCGGCTCAGGAACGAGGCTGGCAACTCTATTTAGTGGGGGGAGCGGTGCGGGATTTGTTGCGGGTGATGCAGTCATCGCAAGAGACTCAGGTGGACTTGACGGATATTGATTTAGTGGTGGATGGCTTTCACCAATCGGCGACAGTTGGCGCGGGGGTGGAGTTGGCGAACGTCTTACAGGAGCAGTTTTCGGGGGCGCGGTTGGATGTGCATGGGGCGTTCCAGACGGCGGCGTTGTTATGGCACAATGACCCTGTTTTTGATTCCCTTTGGTTGGATATTGCCACGGCGCGGACGGAGTTTTACCCCTATCCAGCGGCGAATCCCGAGGTGGAGGCGAGTTCCATTCGTCAGGATTTGTATCGCCGGGATTTTACGATTAATGCTTTGGCGATTCGCTTGACAACCCCTCGTCAGGGGAAGTTGTTAGACTTTTTTGGCGGTGTGTTGGATTTGCAGCGCGGTTGGGTGCGGGTGTTGCACGCCAATAGTTTTATTGAAGATCCGACGCGGATTTTTCGGGCCGTGCGTTTTGCGGTGCGGTTTGAGTTTGAGATTGAACCGGAGACGGAACGGTTTATTCGTCATGCGATCGCCAGTGGGGTGTATGAGCGATCGCGCTCTCTCAATCCCCGCACTCCGGCGTTACAGGCGCGATTAAAAAGTGAGTTGAAATATCTGTTGCAAGCGTCGTATTGGCCACGAGCCTTACGGGAGTTGGATCGCTTGGGGGCGTTGCAATGTTTGCATCCTCAGTTACGCTTGACGCGGGAACTGTGGCGGCGGTTACAGTTAGCGGATCGGGGGTTGCGGCGCTTTGAGAAATGGCATCGTCTGAGTCATTGGCGGATGTTGTTGGAGGTGTTATTGTCCCAGGTGGAGACAGGAACTGGGGAGTTTTCACGAGCGGCGGTGTCGGTGAGCGATAGCCGAACTGTGGCGCAACAGTTACAGTTACCGGAGGAGACGGTGCAACGGTTGGCGACGTTGGGAGAACGGCGGGAGCGTTTGCAACGGGAGTTGAGTACGGCGCGGCGGCCAAGTGAGGTGGTGCAGGTGTTGTCGGGGGAGGAGTTAGCGGGGTTGTTGTTGGTGGCGTTGGGGTTGGGGCGATCGCTACGGCGTAAGATTTGGCAGTATCTGACGGAGTGGACTCAGGTAAAACCGCTGTTAAATGGGGAGGATTTGAAGCGGTTGGGGTATAAACCGGGGCCACAGTTTAAGGAGATGTTGGCGGATATCCAGGCGGGGACGTTAGATGGGGATTTTGGCGGTTCTCGGGAGGCGGCGATCGCTTTTGTGCGCGATCGGTATCCCCTGTAAACGGACTTCAGCAGAATGTTGTTCAACATGGTAGGAGAACCCACTCCTCCCAAGGTTTGCTATAAATTTTTCTGATAACCCTCAAGCCAGAATATCCTCCTCACGGCTCATAAGCTTTACTGCGATGGGCGATCGCGATGACAAACACTTGGACAAATTTATCATTTACCTTAATCCGCGAGAAGGCTCACGTTGTAATCTTTGATTCAACGTTGAGATGAATCGCGGCAACAATTGTAGTACAATGTGGCACAATCACGTCAAGTGACTGAATGGTGTCATGCTGGTATTTGAGGCCAAACTAAGAGGAACCCAAGAGCAGTACGAACGGCTAGATGAAGCCATTCGGACGGCTCG
>P_2C_Liq_2_UnCtyDRAFT_1000137_pt1 | contig 20527 bp, 17 predicted proteins | sample Pon2CUnioCityCA_FD_10236 | JGI IMG/M metagenome (IMG submission 10236) | reverse complement strand
GAAAAACTGGCAAAAGAATTAGATGTAATTGTTGAGTCGGTGGCTACGGTGAAAGGTGCGGTTAGCGCTGACACCCCTGCTACCAGCCACCCAATTCCGATGAGCAATGTTTATCGAGAGGACGTGGTGAAGCCCTCGTTGTCTCAACAAGAGGCTCTCAGTAACGCCCCGGATCAAGCTGATGGCAAATTCAAAGTCAATGCGATTTTGGATGAGGAGTAATTGAAATTGAGTGAATTGCACAAAAAACCAGCCAGTGAACTTGCTCAAATGCTTCGAAGTGGAGAGGTTACCTCCGTTCAGCTAACAGAGTTGTTTTTAGACCGAGCAGAGAAACTAAACCCGCTAACCAATAGCTTTCTAAGAATCAATCGAGAAACCGCAATTGAGCAGGCCAAGCATGCAGATGAGTTGATTGCGGCAGGCAAGGCACCCAGTGTGTTGACCGGAGTGCCAATTGCGGTGAAGGACAACCTCACTACAACCGACGCTATCACCACTGCCGGCAGCAAGATTTTGGAAAACTATCTTCCGCAGTATGACTCGACGGTTGTTTCAAAGCTGCGAGCGGCGGCCATGCCGATTTTGGGAAAAACTAACCTCGATGAATTTGCAATGGGCTCCTCGACCGAGTTCAGCGCCTATGGACCTAGCAAAAACCCTTGGGATCTAGAAAGAATCCCTGGCGGTAGTGGAGGAGGGTCCTCATCGGCCGTCAGTGGCTTTTTGGCGCCGATTGCCATCGGTTCAGACACTGGAGGCTCAATTCGCTTCCCAGCTGCTGTAACCGGCAGTGTGGGCGCTAAGCCAACCTACGGCGCTGTCTCACGATACGGCCTCATTGCCTTGGCTAGCTCCCTAGACCAGGTTGGACCGGTTACCAATGATGTTTTAGATGCAGCCCTTTTGCAAGACGTAATTGCAGGACACGACCCAATGGATTCAACATCCCTGGTTGACTCTCTTGGTCAGATGGCGGATTTTGCCTCGAAGACTGATGTCAAAGGCTTAAGGGTTGGCGTTATCAAGCAACTTGCAAGTGATGGTTTTCACCCAGGTATCAAAGCTAGATTCGATGAATCAATCCAGCTACTCGTTGATGCCGGAGCTGAAATTGTTGAGGTTGACTGCCCCAGTTTCGAGTATGCAGTAAGTGCTTACTACCTAATCCTGCCCGCTGAGGCATCTTCTAACCTTGCAAGATTTGATGCGGTTAGATTTGGTCAAAGAGTATTGCCCGAGGGTAACCCAACCATTGAAAGAGTTATGGCAGCCACTCGTGAGGCTGGTTTTGGCCCAGAGGTGAAGCGCAGAATTATTCTTGGCACCTACGCCCTTTCCAGTGGTTATTACGATGCCTACTACGGTTCAGCTCAAAAGGTTAGAACTTTGATTCAGCAGGATTTTGAAAAAGCTTTCGCGGCAGCTGATGTTTTGATCTCACCTACAGCTCCAACCACCGCCTTCAAATTTGGAGAGAAGTTGGATGATCCGCTGGCTATGTATCTAAATGATGTTGCCACCATCCCTGCAAACCTTGCTGGCATTCCCGGCATCAGCGTCCCTAACGGTCTTGCCGAGAATGATTTGCCATCCGGTTTGCAGATTCTAGCGGCAGCCAAAAATGACGGTGTTATGTATTCGGCAGCTGCCGGCATTGAGAAATTACACAACGATAAGTGGGGCAAGCGAATGATTGATTTCGCACCTGAGTTGGAGGTGAACTGATGGCCAAAGCAGAGTTGATGGATTTTGATGAAGCAATCGAAAAATATGAAGTTGTAATTGGTCTAGAGGTTCACGTTGAGCTAAACACCAACACCAAAATGTTTTGCGGCTGCGCAAACGAGTTTGGAGATCAGCCAAACACCAATGTTTGTCCAGTTTGTCTAGGTTTACCGGGAGCGTTGCCAGTGGTCAACGGCAAGGCCGTTGAATACAGCATTGCTATTGGTCTTGCATTGAATTGTTCGATTGCAAGTGATGGCAGATTTGCTAGAAAAAACTATTTCTATCCAGACCTGAGCAAAAACTTCCAGACATCTCAATACGATGAGCCAATTGCCTTCGAGGGGCAGCTCGAGGTTCCAGTTGCCAGTGGCAAGGTTTATAACGTGGCCATTGAGCGAGCTCACATGGAAGAAGATGCTGGAAAGCTAAGCCACGTTGGAGGNGCTGGAAGAATTCAGGGAGCTGAATACTCACTGGTTGATTTCAACCGTGCAGGTGTTCCATTGGTGGAGATTGTCACCAAGCCCATATTTGACTCAGGCTCCGAGGCACCAGAGCTAGCAAGTGCATACGTGCGCCAGATTAGGGAAATTGTGAAAGCAATGGATGTTAGTGACGCACGTATGGAGCGTGGAAACGTTCGTTGTGATGCAAACGTCTCATTGAGGCCAAAGGGCCAAGAAAAACTTGGAACCAGGACCGAGACTAAAAACGTGAACTCATTGCGAAGCGTTGAAAATGCGGTTCGCTATGAAATTCAAAGACAGGCTGCGATTTTGGCAGCAGGCGGAGAAATCACCCAGGAAACGCGTCACTGGCACGAGGACAAGAAATACACCTCGGCCGGAAGACCAAAAAGCGATGCCGATGATTACCGCTATTTCCCCGAGCCTGATTTAGTTCCAGTTCAGCCAACTGAAGAGCTGATTGAAGAAATTAGAACCCGACTTCCCGAAAACCCAGCCAGCAGAAGAGCGAGGCTGCAGCAGGAGTGGGCGTTGAGCGACAATGAATTTAGAGACATCGTTAATTCAGATCTGTTGGATGAAATTGACAGCACCGTATCGCTTGGAGTCAGTGCCCAGTCTGCCAAAAAGTGGTGGACCGGTGAGATTGCTCGAATTGCAAATGTCGAAGGTAAAGAAATTTCGGAGCTTTCTGTCACTCCCGAGGATGTTGCCGAAATCGAAAAAATGATTACTGATGGCAAGCTCAATGACCGATTGGCTCGCGAGGCGCTCTCGGGAGTTATTGCTGGGGAGGGTTCAGTTGCAGAAGTTGTCAGCGCTAAGGGCCTCGAGGTTGTAAGCGACGACGGAGCACTGACCGCAGCGGTTGATAAAGCACTTGCAGAGCAGCCAGACGTGTTGGAAAAAATCCGAGCCGGGAAAGAACAGGCAGCTGGAGCAATCATCGGTTCGGTTATGAAGGAGATGCGTGGCCAAGCTGATGCTGGACGAGTTCGAGAGTTGATTCTAGAACGAGCTAAGTCCTAGATTTCTTGGGGTGAGTAACGGGACTTGAACCCGCGGCCCCCTGGACCACAACCAGGTGCTCTACCAGCTGAGCTATACCCACCAAGTTCTTCTCGCCTAGGCGGAAGCTTTCAAATTGTATCAGCTTGCAGCCGTTCAGCCACAGCTTTAGCCTGTTCTGATTTAACTCCGGGAGATTCAACCAGAATCACTTCCTTGTAATAGCGGAGCTCAATGATTGATTCCAGAATGTCAGTCAAGGCCCTGTGATTACCCGCTTTTTTAGGCTGAGCCTGATAAACATCTGGGAACCAGCGCTTAGAGATTTCTTTCAGGGACGAAACATCTACATTTCGATAGTGCAAAAAACTGTCAAGCTCAGGCATTTGGCGATTGATAAACATCCTGTCGGTGCCAATCGAGTTTCCACACAGGGGAGCGGTGCGAGCCTCGGGAACAAACTTCTGAACATATTCAGTGACCTGCTTGTCAGCCTCCTCAATTGTGATGCCAGAGGCTAATTCAGGCAATAGACCCGACTTCTCGTGCATCTTGGTCACAAACTCACCCATGTTGGCTAAAGCCTCCTCCGAGGGTTTGATCACCAGCTGCAGGCCTTCATCCAAAATATTTAGATCAGAATCTGTGATGATAACTGCAATTTCAACAATCTCGTCTTTTGCTAAGTCGAGACCAGTCATCTCGCAGTCCACCCATACCAAATTAGAAGCCATTTATTACTCTCCCGCGTGACGGGCACGCTTGGTTGCTCGCTCCAATTTGTTGGCTTCGCGCCTTTCAATCCTTTGCTCTCTCCTCATTTGGCGACCTTCAATCAGCCAGTAGAGGACTGGAACCAGTATCAATGTCAAAATCGTAGAGGAGAACAAACCACCGATTACAACTACCGCAAGTGGTTGTGAAATGAATCCGCTTCCTCCGGTGACACCCAAAGCCAGTGGAGTGAGGGCAAAGATGGTTGCAAACGCTGTCATCAAAATTGGCCTCAGTCGCTGACGGGAACCATCCATCATGGCGTCTTTAACGCTTCTGCCCTGCTCTCGGTATTGGTTGATTAGGTCAATCAAGACAATTGCATTTGTGACCACGATTCCAGTCAGCAATAGCAATCCAATCAATGAAGGAACAGCAAGGGCGATGTCTGTAATCAGTAGCATTACGAATGCTCCGGTTGCTGCAAACGGAATGCTAATCAACAGAATCAAAGGCTGAATTAAGGATCCAAATGTTGCAACCAGCACGATGTAAATAATTGCAATTGCCGCCAGCAGCGCAAGGCCCAATTGAGTGAAGCTCTCGGCCTGATCGGCAGCAACACCGCCAACAATTGCCTCGGTGGCAGCGGGCAATTGAACCTCGTCTAAGGCTTCAGTGATTTGTTCAGTCACGGCTCCAAGGTCATCAAAGTTAGATGCGATCGAAACTGTTGCCGTCCTGTCGCCCAAAGCACTGGTTATGGTTCTGGGTTTCAACACCTCTTCGATGTCAGCGATTGTGCTTAGCTGAACCGGCCCGGTCGCAGCTGGAATCAGAATCTGTTCAACTTGTCCAATGGTTTCAGGAACTTGCTGATCAGCGATGAAGATGTCTATATCCTTGCCCTCCAGATTCAGGGCTCCTATCGGCTGTGGTCTTAGTTGCTGGCTAACTATTCCGCTAACTGCAATCTCACTTAGACCAATGTTGGCGGCCGCCTCACGATTGACATTTACTTCTAGCACCCTCTCGGCAGCGGCTAGAGATGTAGTCACGTTATCCACATAACTCAATGGCCTCATTGCGGCGACAACGTCATCCACGGCTTGTTGCAGATCCTGCTCGCTACCGCTTGCAATCTCAATATCAATGGTGTCTGATCCTCCAAAACCTCCGCCACCTTCAGAGATAGAAACATCGCCAAGGTCATCACGCGCACCAGTTTGACTTGTCACATCTGACTTCACCTGATCGATATCAGCATCTTCCTCAACGGTGACTGTAAGCCTGATTCCCTCTGCTGAGGCTCCAAAAGCAACTCGGCTATCGGCAATTGAGCCAACTGAAGCCTGCACCAACTCAACTCCGTCGATGTCCAAAACTAGGTCTTCCAATTGCTGGGATGCCGCATTTTGCTCTTCGAAACTTGCCTGTCCAGCCAGCTCTTGGTTTACGACAAACTGATCTGAACCGCCATCGTCCAAGAAGTCAGTTCTCAACTGTGGAACCAGTGAGAAGGTATAGCCAAGCACCAAAAGGGAAGCGGTCAGTGTCAACCAGGGGTGATCGGTGGTNGTTCTCAGAATTGGGACATAGCCACGCTGCAAGAAGCCCTTCTTCTCNTGAATCTCTTGCTCTTCACGCTGCCTCTGCTCGAAACCAACTGGGTTTTCGGCCTGTGCCTTTTTGAGCTTTTTGGACATTCCCAAGAACCAATATGCCAACACCGGAATGATTGTCAGCGAAACAAGCAACGATGCCAACAGAGCAAGTGCCACCGTGAAGGCGAATGGCCTAAATAGCTCTCCAACAATTCCGCCAACTAAACCGATTGGCACAAACACGGCAGCATTTGTAATGGTGGAGGAGGTGATGGCCCCAGCAACCTCTTTCACTGCTGTCTTGATTGCCTCCATCTTCTCTTTGCCATAAGACAGATGTCTATTGATGTTTTCAATAACCACGATTGAGTCATCCACCACTCGACCAATAGCAATAGTCAGAGCACCCAGGGTCAGAATGTTTAGCGAGAAATCAGCTACAGCCAGTCCAATGAAGGTAATCAACACCGATGTTGGAATGGAAACTGCAGTGATGATTGTGGATTTGAAGCTAAGCAGGAATACCAGAATCACCAAGACAGCAAAGGACAGTCCCAACAAGCCCTCGGTTGTTAGATCCTCAATGGATTTTTCAATGAAGGGAGCCTGGTCGAGCGTGGTGGAAACCGTTACTGGCTTGGAAAGACTTTCTTCTAGCTCTGCAATCAAATCTGTCACGCCATTGCTGACATCAACACTGTTTCCATCTGGAGTTTTGGTGATTGCAATGGCAAGCGACTCTGAGCCGTTTACTCGAGAGATTGAACTAATGGGCGCATCCAACAGCTCGACATCTGCAACATCTGAAATCAGAACTGCTCCCGCGGTGGGTGAAATCAGTGGCAACGCCCTAAATTCTTCGATTGTGTCAACACGGGACCCAACTTCAACAGAGATAGATCCCTCTTCATCTTCCAAAGTCCCTGCAGGCAGAACTAGGCCATTTTGCTGCAAGGCATTAGTAATGCTCTGTTGGCTCAAGCCAAAGCCCTGCAGAGCCTGCTGGTCAAGGTCAATGTCAATTCGTTTTTCTCGGGCACCGCTCACGGCGACGTCTCGAACTCCATCAACCTGCCTGAAAAGTGACGGGGCGATATCCTCTAATTCCCGAGCTATTTCCTCGTTGTCGCCGTCATTGGCGCTGATCGCCAACACAATAATTGGCACTTCATCAAAAGATCCGGCAATTACCTGTGGCTGAATATCTGCAGGAAGAGATCCCTCCACTGAGTTCACGGCATTGGAGAGCAAATCAGTAATCTCTGTGGTTGTCTTACCAAATTCGAAAGTTGCGGTAATGACGCTGAGACCTTGAGAACTGGTTGCGCTGGTTGAATCGATTCCCTCAAGAGCAACAATTGAGGATTCCAGGACTTGTGAAACTTGCTCGTCAACGATCTCTGGGGAGGCACCAGGATAGGGAGTTACCACTGCCGCTGTTGGGAACTGGATGGATGGAATCAACTCCTGCTTGAGTGAATCAAGCGATACGAAACCACCTGCTGCTACCAAAAGAGTTAGTAAAGCTACGACGATTCTGTTTGCCAGAGATAGATTGGCGAGTTTAGACAAAGTTCCTCCTGGGGAATACCCCTTTAGTCTGGCACTATTCACCAAAGACAATACCCCGCTTTTAGGGTGTTTTTCTATCAGCGGAATAGTTCGATTTGGTGAACCATTGGCAACTAAAGCCGTTTAGCTAATAAACTTCTAACGCTTGCCCTCGTAGCTCAGCGGATAGAGCAGAAGACTTCTAATCTTTTGGCCGCAGGTTCGATTCCTGCCGAGGGCGCCAATTGGCTGAACACTAGGCCTCGGGAGACTGGTGAGTTTTCAACTAGTAAGAAATAGAAACTACAGTTCCATCCGGCAATACAATCTGCTCAGCGTAGATTTCTATGAACGGACCATCATCCACCAAACCCACTACAGTTACTTGCTGACCGGGGTCAACAGTGAAAAAAGTTCTACCTGTAAAGACCTGAACAGAACCCGTTGAATCCTCAATCAAGAATTCATCCTCCTCTGTGGCACGAGTAACGGTCCCCTCAATAGTCACCATCGTTCCACGAACTAAATCTCTGATATCCGTAGTATTTGAAGAGGGGGGTGTTGAATCCCGCTGCCCACCGAGAGCATCGCTAGTCGCCGTTGATGATTCATTGGCTTCAGTCGCTGGTGCATCAGAAGTTTGTGGATCTAAATTTCCCTCATCACCTGCTGGTTGTGCTGATTGAATGGGGACCAATTCTGTTTGGTTGGAACTAGTTGCAGTGTTGGAGCTAAAGCCAACAATTGTCATAAACCCAATCACACCCATTACCGTCAAGGCGCCAGCCGCAAAAACAGAACCATACTTAAGCAACTCTTTAGCGTTCACTGTGCTCTCTTTCTTTAAATGCCAGACACAATTGATGAAAATATTTTCATGTTTTGAGTCAATTGAGGAGAAATCTCAGCTTCCTGACAGCAAACTTCAAGTTGGTTCGGAGCTTGAGAGTTACGGATAAACCGTCCGCTTATTGATCTGGTACGTCAAGAAACTTAGGAGACAAAGTCTGGCAAGCTAGGAGCTTTATTCCAATTAACGAGAGTGCTGCTTCGCACCCTGCTGACGTTGAGACCTCTGCTGACCCGGGCGACCAGCCGAGCTATAAGGTTTGGAGCCTGATCTTCTCGAACCTGAACCCGACGATGAGCCGCTACCTTGCTTTTGCCCGGCAACAGGACGCTTATTCTGAGACCTTCTGCCAGAAGAATTATTCCTATTCTGCTGCTGACGCTCAACGGGTTTCGGCTTCACGTATTCGCGGACCTCACCAACCAACGCGTTGACTTCTTCAGAGTTTGCACTTACCTGAACAGGTGAGACGTTGATCTGTGCTTTTCGAAGCAACTGCTTCAGGTCACTGCGCTGCTCTGGCAGACAGATTGTGACGACACTTCCTTCGGCGCCTGCTCTGGCGGTTCTACCGGAGCGGTGCAGATAAGCCTTGTGCTCGGCTGGTGGGTCAACGTGAATCACCAAATCCACACCATCAACATGGACACCTCTTGCGGCAACATCGGTAGCCACCAACACTCTTGCAGTTCCAGCACTGAATGCAGCTAGGTTTCGATCCCTGGCAGGCTGAGAGAGGTTTCCATGTAGGTCGACAGCGGGAATGCCAGCCTGGGTTAGAGATTTGGCAAGTTTCTTTGCGTGGTGCTTGGTGCGCATAAACAAAATACGTCGCTCACTTCCGGAGGCCAGTTTGCGGACAAGCTCTTTCTTTGACTCAACGTCTTTGACTTCAAAAACATGATGGGTCATTTGAGTGACCGGAGAGCTTTCTTCATCGACCGCGTGCATTACCGGGTTAGTCAGAAAGCGCTCAACTAACTTGTTCACACCGTTATCCAAAGTTGCAGAGAACAGAAGTCTCTGACCGCCTCTTGGGGTTGCATTCAAAATTCGAGTCACTACTGGCAAAAACCCAAGATCCGCCATGTGGTCGGCTTCATCCAGGACAGTTAGCTCAATTGCATCGAGCTTGAAAAAGCCCTGAGCTACCAGGTCTTCCAAGCGACCGGGGGTGGCGACTACGATCTCCACACCATCTCTTAGTGCTTGCACCTGGCGGTTTTGTGAGACGCCACCGAAGATAGTAGTTACCCGCAGGTTCATAGCCTCAGCTATCGGCTGCAGGGTGTTTGTAATCTGGGTTGCTAGCTCACGAGTCGGGGCTAAAACAAGCCCTCTTGGCTTCGCTCCTCTAACTTGGCCTCTGCCATCGGCTAAAACCGAGACCATCGGAATGCTGAAGGCAAGAGTTTTCCCCGAGCCCGTTTTTCCGCGACCCAATACGTCTTTACCGGCAAGAGTGTCGGGCAAAGTATCTATCTGGATTGGAAATGGTGAATCAATTCCCTGTTTTTCAAGGACTGAAACAATTTTGGCATTAACGCCAAGAGCGCTAAAAGTAGGTTGTGACATGGATGTGCTTTCATGTGAGTTCTAATTCACGTTGGTGGCTAGGCGATTGGGCCTAACAAATGGCGAAGGCAACAATTGATGCATTCGTTCGCCGGAAGAAAAGATCTACCACTTGATGGTGGGAAAGCGTTCTGCGACGCAGGAGGCAAGTGTTTGCTCTCAAGATTACAAGCCTAGCCCAGAAAGCCCAATCCCATTGGAATTAGTTTGATTCAGTTCTTGAGTTGGGAAATTTATGAGAATGGAGGCCTTGTTAGGGCTCTCTACAAAGTCAGTTGTCAAGATTTGCCTTTAATTCTCCACACCAACAATCACGTCAAATTCAACAATATCGCTTAGGCTAGAGTGGTTGTTGGAGAGCCGGGAAGCCTGGTCGGCGAGTTGAATTGGGAATTGCAATTCAGAGAATTCTCGTATCTAGATGACCGAGAACTGGGCGAAACTGAGGAGATTATGACGCTCTCGTTGACGATGCCTGTCTCGCTTTTTGAGATGGTGATCTTTTGACCCTCTCCGCAATTTTGTTTTCCACACTCGCCTTAGCGGGACTAACCATGTTTGCAACCAGATTCTTGGGTCGCAATGCCGGTTGGCTTGCTGCCGTTGGGCTGGCCTCGCTTGCAACAGTTGTTGCATTGCGTGTCCCTGAATTGCTCAGTACCGGAAACCTTTCTGTAGTGCGGGAGACGTCTCCCTGGATGCCTTCATTGGATATCTCACTCGGACTTCGATTGGACGGGCTATCGGCGCTGTTTTTAATTATCGTTTTGGGTATCGGTGCTTTGGTGATGGCCTACTCAGCCAGATACATGTCTGAGCGGAATGTTCATCCTCACACCGGTTACTTCGCCTGGATGTTGCTATTCGCATTCGCCATGACCGGCTTGGTATTGTCCGATGATTTGATTCTGCTCTTTGTTTTTTGGGAATTGACAACACTTTGCTCATTCTTTTTGATCAACCGCTCTGGAGATAAAGCCAGCGCACCCGCGGTTAGGACCCTGCTGGTAACCGCAATGGGGGGACTGTCGCTTTTGTTTGCGGTTGTGTTGATTGTGGTTCGAACAGAAACCACAGTTATCAGCGAGGCTCTTGCAAGCAATGTTTGGGTTGAGGACGCCGGCTTCACGGCTGGAATCTCAGTTCTGATTGCAATTGCAGCGATGACCAAATCTGCTCAGTTCCCTTTTCATATGTGGCTTCCGGATGCCATGGTGGCACCCACTCCCGTCAGCGCCTACCTGCATGCCGCAGCCATGGTGAAAGCTGGCATATATCTCTTACTTTTGTTCTCACCTGCCTTGGCAGAAACTCCTGTTTGGCAGGTTCTATTAATCTTTACCGGCCTGCTGACAGCGGTCATGGGTGCAATTTTTGCAATGCGCAGATTCGACCTAAAAGAGATCATGGCCTATTCAACCGTGAGCCAGTTGGGATTGATAGTTGCTCTGATTGGCGTTGGAACCCCATCCGCGTTGACAACCGCTGCCCTTTACACATTGGGACATGCTTTGTTTAAAGCTTCGCTGTTTATGGTTGTGGGAATTATCGACAGGCAGGCTGGCACCAGAGATATACGCATTCTGCAGGGGTTATGGAGAAAGCTTCCAGCAACTTTTATAACAACTTTGCTGGCAGGGCTTTCAATGGCAGGGGTCTTCCCATTTCTTGGTTTCATCTCCAAGGAATACCTGCTGGGTCAAATACTTTCAACTGGTGACGCTGACTGGGTGGGGGCTTCATTGGTTGCTGTTGCGGTGTTCGCATCTGCAACCACCTTTGCCTACACCGCTCGGATTTTGTTTGGGGCGTTTTCAAACTATCGGGGTAGTAACCGTGAGGTGGAGCAAGACCAAGACCACTCAATGAACGAAACTGTCCGAGAGGCAAAGCCAAGTTTTTATCTTTCTGCCCTAACACCTGCATTACTTGGTCTTATCCTTGGACCCGCTATCTTTGTTCTGCATCCTTTGACCGGCGCCGCCGGTAGCGCAGCTGCTGGAACCGTTTATGAGGCAAGCTTCAAGGTCTTTGGTGGTTTTACCGTCGAGCTAATGCTTTCTTTGTTGATTTATGCGCTGGGGATTTTGGCTATCACTCAGAGAAGGTCTCTGGATACATTCTTTGAGCGTCGCTACCTCAGTTTCCAGGCAATCGATGTGGTCGAAGCAATCCGGGTTGGTGCGATCAAGCTTGGAACAAAAGTCGGTGACACCACCAGAACCGATAGGCCACTTGGGCACCTTGCTGCCCCGTGGGTAATTATTGCGGTGTTGACGGTTGTCTCTTTGGTCACCATTGGAAACGTCGGAGAATTGGTGAGCACTGAACAGCCTTGGACTGATCTTGTTTGGTTCGGTCTGCTGGCGGTCACCGTGATACCCGCGGTGTTTACGAAATTCCGTCTGGTAGCGCTGATTTTGGTGGGTGCCGCTGGGTTTATTGTCGCCCTCTGGTTCTTCTCCTTAGGGGCCGCGGATGTTGGCATGACTCAGCTATTGGTGGAGCTTTTGACAGTGGTTGCGCTGGTGTTGATTCTTAGAAGACTTCCAAAAGTTTTCCACGCTGTCTCTCGATCGAGACAGTTGCTCACTGGCCTGATGGCAGTTTCAGTTGGGGTGGTGGCAACCCTGGCAACCTTTGCCTTCACTGGCAGGCGTGAAATGTCTCCTGTTGGCCAACATTTCTTGGACGAGGCTTATAAAGACACGGGAGGAACCAATGTTGTGAACACGATTTTGGTTGACTACCGTGCTTTGGATACCTTTGGCGAGCTGACGGTGATCGCTGTTGCCGGGATAGTTGTGATTGGCATTCTGCGCTCTCGCAAAGTGCTTAACGAAATCACGCCTGATATCTCAAAGTGGGCAAACACTGCGCTGGGCAGAACAGTTGATAACACCTTGCCGGTCAGGGTGGTTGCCAAATGGGCTGCTCCTTTGATTATCTTGCTCTCTTTTCACCTTTTCTTCAGGGGCCACTATGAGGCAGGTGGCGGGTTCATTGCAGCTTTGGTGGCCGCAACTGGATTTGGCCTTGCCTATTTGGGTGCCTCAGCTGACAGCAAGGCTCCCGTTGTTTGGCCCTATCGTGGTTTGTTGGCATCGGGTGTGATTGTTGCGGTGCTCAGCGGAGTCTGGGGCTTTGCGGTTGGCTCATTTTTGAAGCCAGTCAGGTTCGACATCCCGCTTCCATGGGGTGGTGAATACGGCTTCACTTCGGCAATGGTGTTTGATCTGGGGGTATACCTGGCGGTGTTGGCAATTATCATCGCGGTGCTCAATGAGTTGGGCGGGGTTAGGGAGACCACTCAGGAACCGAGGAGCTTCGCCGGCCCGGTATTGGTGGCTAAAGACTTCCCTGAGCAGCTTCAAACTCAAGCCTCGAAGGTTACAGCTTCTGCGAATTCAGCAGAGATTGCAGGCTCAGATGATGAGCCAGGCATGAATGGCTCCAAAGGAGGCGAGCGATGAGCTTGGCATTGAGTGTCGGATTACTGGCAGCTGCCGGAACTTTCCTGCTTTTGCAGAGAGGGATGATTCGAATCATCTTGGGATTTGTCTTACTAACTCACGCCGTGAACCTATTGATTATTTCTGCTGGGGGAGTTGCCAGAAGAGATGCTCCATTTATTGGCGGAGATACCTCGATGGCCGCGGATCCACTACCGCAAGCCTTTGTTCTGACAGCCATCGTGATTGCCTTTGCAATCACCGTGGTGATGGCAACACTGGCGATAGTAAGCCGTGATGATGATGACACCGAACTAGACACTCAAACCGAAAACGAATCAGACACGGAGCAAAACAACCAAGGTTCTGGGTCTGTGGCGGAGCGAGGTGAGTCTGCATGATGGAACTTATCTCTGCCCTGATGCCTCTATTTGTCGGTGCACCGCTGATGCTTGGTGCGGTGTTGTTTGTCATTCCAAATAAGCACCCTCTGCAGCCAATCATCGGCATGGGCTCATTACTTGCGCTTTTGGTCGGAGCTTCAACATTGCTAGCTGTGACATCGGATGGGACTGTTGTTTCTCATCAGGTGGGTCTCTGGCCTGGCGGAATTGCAATCGCCTTTGTTGCCGACAGTTTTGCAAGCCTTATCCTCACGGCGGGAACGCTTGTTGCGGTTATCAGCTTTTTATACATGATGGTCAGTGGCGAAAGTCAATCCCCAGCAATCCCTGCACTTGTGTTGATTTTGATGGGTGGAGTCGCTGGAGCACTGCTGACCGCTGATTTGTTCAACTTGTTTGTGTTTATCGAGGTCATGCTTTTGCCCTCATACGGTTTACTAATTTTCCTCAGTCGTCGGGGCCAGATGGCAGCGAGCAGACTCTATGTGGTTGTGAATCTGCTTGCCTCAACACTGTTCCTGGCAGGCGTTGGATTGATTTATGCGGTTCAGGGAACAGTGAACCTAGCTGCCCTGGCGGGTGCGGGAGAGGACCCAGCAACTGCTGTTGCGACTGCAGTTGCCCTGGCTGCGATTGCGGTAAAAGCCGCTGTTTTCCCAGTCCACGGCTGGCTTGCGAGGGCCTATGCCTCAGCCTCGCCTGCCGTGGCGGCTTTGTTCTCGGGCCTTCACACAAAGGTGGCGGTGTACATCGTCTATCGAATTAGTGCAGTGATTTTTGAAGGCCAAAGTGCATGGATGCTGGCGATCCTCATTTTTGCATCGTTGACGCTTGTGGTTGGTGCTTTTGCCGCACTGGGCGAGAACAACATGCGCACATTGATGATTTTCCAGATGGTCAGTGGTATTGGTTTTATTTTGGTCGGAGTCTCACTTTTCACGCCCCTCGGGCTGACTTCTGGGATTGTTTACATGGTCCACCACATGATCGTCATGGGGGCGTTGTTATTGACAGTCAGTGCGATTGAACACACTTATGGTTCAGGCATGCTATCCAGGGTCTCTGGACTAAGAACAAGAGAGAAATTAGTGACCGCTGCCTTTGTGATTGGTTCACTCTCACTTGTTGGCCTTCCTCCTTTCTCAGGTTTTGTCGCCAAGTATGCGCTGGTGTTAGCAAGTGCTGATGCTGGGGCTGTGGTCATTGCTGGACTGTTGATCATCACCAGTCTCTTGGTGCTTGCTTCAATGATGAAGATTTGGGCAGATGTATTCAACGGTAAGCGTGAGACAGATGTTGAGTTATTAGCTGCGCGAGAGCGGATAAGAACTCGTGAAGGTTTATATGAGGATTCATCCATCAGCGACGAAGCCGTAGAGCGCGAAGCTGCACTTGCTATTGAGCACATTGATCCGCCAAGAGGGATCATTGGTGCAGATGGAGACCCGCATGATCACCGCGGCACTCGAGTAAGTGTGATGTTGATCTTGCCGGCACTGATGCTTGGTGGATTGTCGGTCGCTTTGGGATTGGGTGGAGAGGTTTTGCTTCAACTAGCAGAGCAGGCAAGTAGTGGACTGATTGACACTGGTGATTATGTGAAGGCGGTGCTTGGAGAATGAGAGGTTCATTTTTGAGTTCTCCGTGGAGCCTTCCTCTGAGGACAATTGGGTTTATCGGCTGGTTTGTCTGGCAGTTCATTGTCACCAGTTTGCAAGTGGTTACCCTGATAATCACCCCCGGTAGAAAACCTGCCCCCGGCATTGTGAGCGTGAAGATGGATTCACTGAGCGATACCGAACTGACCATCTTGATTGCCTTGATTACCATTACGCCCGACACTTTGGTGATCGCTGTTGACCGTGAGAAAGGTGAGATGTTTGTGCACGGAATGTTTGTTGAGGGTGACGCCGAGGGCTTAAGAGTCGCTCTTCGTCAGACGCACGACCGACTGATTGCAGGTCTTCGCCGGAATCCAGAAATCGGTGATAGCAAGGGGGTTGAACTATGAGCACCTTTACCGTGGTGGTTGTATTGAGCCTGCTTGCATTGGCAGTTGTGTTGGCTGCAATTAGAGTCTGGAAAGGGCCATCGTCTGGTAATTCAGCAGTTGCAGGAGATCTAATTTTCTTCGTTTTCATTGGGACGGTAGCTGTATTGGGAGTCGTGTTTGAGATTGATTCAGTGATGGATATTATTTTGATTTCTGCACTGCTTGGATTCTTATCGGTCCTTTCGCTTGCCAGATGGATGCAGGGAGGCAAGCGATGACTCCTGAAATAGTTTCATTTATTGGCAGTGCCTTTATGGTCTTGGGTGCCTTCATCATTGCAACTGCAGCGATTGGATTAATTAAGCTTCCCGATGTCTACACCAGAACCAGCGCGGTTGGAACCGCTGCTGGTTTGGGGGTTTCATTTATGATCATCGGTGTCGTGGTTTTGGATTACAGCACCCTGAATCTAATCAAGGGGATCATCGCCATAATCGCCCAGCTAATCACCAGTGCAATTGGAAGCTTCATGCTCGCAAGGGCAAGCTACATGACTGGTGGCAAGCCCGTTGAAACAACTGTTCCTGATGAGCTTGCAGATCAGAGCTAATTTTTCTTTGCTAGGCCGGGCTACGTCAGCGATCGAAATCCCTAGATGGAGACAGGTCTCGATAGTAAACTGAGGCAGATGCGAAAGCCACCCACCAGCGATAAATCTGGGCTTGGAGAAACGCCTCCATTGAGGCGCGGAGTGCTAAAAAAGCTGATCGGCTATTTGTTAGTTGGCGTAATACCAATGCTGCTGCTGGCGTCTTTGTTGGTTGGTTTTCAACCCATGGCTTTGTTCCTTGCAACGATCTTTTATTCACTGGGTTCCCTGCTAATAATCCTTTGGTTTCGAAAAGGATTTCCAAACAGAAACCTAGGCGTTGGAAACCTGATTACGTTGAGCAGGTTTGTGGCCGTTTCAGCACTTTTCTCTGCAATTTTTGTTTCTGTAAATCCTTGGATAATTGTCTTCATAGCCATCCCCGCATTGGTTTTAGACGGCTTTGATGGGTTTTATGCCAGGAAGACTGGTGGTGTCACGGATTTTGGTGCTCGGTTGGACATGGAGGTGGATTCGGCACTCGCTATAGTTTTGGCAGTCAACATTTGGGCTGCTGGCCTAGCTTCACCTCTGATTATTTTGTTGGCCTTGCCAAGATACCTGTTTATAGCTTTCTCCAACCTGCTTCCCTGGTTGAATAGGCCACTGCCCGATAGATACAGCCGAAAAGTTGTTTCGGTGATTCAGGTGGCATCCCTGATTGGCCTAAATGCACCAATATTCCCGTCATGGTTTGTATTGACGGTTGCTTTCACGGTTGCGGCAACTCTCATTTGGTCGTTTGGGAAAGACGTCATTTGGCTGAGGCGGGCGCGTTGAAAAATCTTTTTTCTGCAAACGCTGTCAAACCTCAGTCTTCTCCAAGATCAACAGCCACTAGGACAGTGATTGGGGTATCGCGGTTTGTTTTTGCAATTGTGTTGCTGTCGCTTTTGTGGCAACTGGTTGATGGTGAGCGGGCAATTCAGCTGATTGTGTCAGCTGACCTACTTTGGCTTGTTTTGGCCGCGGCAGCCTTGGTTCTGCAAATTGTTTTTTCTGCCCTCAGATGGAGACTAACCGCAGCTCAGCTCGGGGTTAGGTTGGATAAGAAAACTGCGGTCCGTGAATATTTCTTATCCCAGGCCGTGAATCAGACTCTTCCCGGTGGGGTTATTGGAGACGCCGCCAGAGCATTCAGATCCAGATCACAGGCAGGATTAGTGGTGTCTGGCCAGGCTGTTTTCCTGGAGAGAATGGCGGGATTGTCAGTTTTGATAGCAGTGATGCTAGCGGCCTTTGGTCTCACATCTGTTTTTGGGCTTATCTATTGGCCGGGATGGCTTTTAGCTCTGCTGGGCCTGTTTTTGGTCATTTTGATTGTTCTGGTGGTGGCTTTTTGGGCGACAACCAAAACTTCTAGGGGAAAAATCAAGAAAGGACTTTCGAGCATCATTCAGGCGTCCAAGATTGCTTTGTTGGCGCCATCAGTTAGATGGGCTCAGCTCTCGCTAAGTCTTGCCACCGTTATCACCAATGTTGCTGGATTTACTTTTGTAGCGTGGGCGATTGGTTCGGATCTGTCTTTTTTTGCTTCTTTGGCTTTGGTGCCATTGATTTTGCTTGCCATGCTTATTCCGCTCACAATTAGTGGTTGGGGGATCAGAGAATCTGCAGCAGTTATTCTGTTCCCGCTGGTAGGTCTTCCAGGCGTAGAGGGCTTAGCTTCCAGCTTTGCATTTGGGCTACTCTCTTTGGCGGTCACCGCCCCGGGCGTAATCGTTGCTATTTGGAGCGGTAAAAAAAATAGGTCAGACCAATTGGGGACTGGTAGTCAGTGAGTTCTAAGTCCTTGATTTTGGTAATCCCCGGTGATCTAAGCATTCAAACCGGGGGGTATATCTATGATCGGAAATTGCTTGCAGAGCTAGAAAAGCAAGGCTTATCAGTTAGTCACTTATCTTTGGGAGATAGCTTTCCCAAACCAAATCAGGCGGACATCCAAGACGCCCGACAAAAGCTTTCAGCTTTCACACCCGATGACACTTTGTTAGTTGATGGCCTGGCTCTAGGAGCGATGGATTCTGAGGTGGTGAACTCTTTGAGGGCAAAAGTGGTTGCATTGATTCATCACCCGCTTGCCTATGAGGGAAATTTGGAGCCTAAATTGCGCGAGCAGTTTTTTGAAACTGAGCGAGTGAACATCAATGCCTGCCAGCACGTGATTGTCCCAAGCCACCACACAAAGAATCTGCTCGTCCAAGAGTATGGAATCGAAGGTTCCAAAATTACCGTAGCTGAACCAGGGATTGATTTTTTTGAATGCAATCAGGCAAAGACAGACCCACCATTGGTGCTCTCTGTGGGAATTCAGGTTCACAGGAAAGGACATGATGTTTTGCTGCAAGCGCTGTCTCAAATCACTCACCTGGACTGGCAGGCAGTAATTGCGGGATCGGTGCATGACAAGGACTACGCGTCAGAGCTAGAGAGGCTCATTGCAGTTTTTGGGTTAGCGGGTCGAGTCAAAATCCAGAGCAGTGTTTCAACCAGTCAACTAAATGATCTTTACTGCCAAGCCAGTGTTTTTGCACTCGCTACTCGCTATGAGGGATACGGAATGGTGTTTGCTGAGGCGATGAGCTACGGCCTGCCAATTATCAGCTGTCAAGCAGGTGCGGTTGTAGATACGGTTGCTGCCGGTGCAGGCAAACTGGTTCCAGTTGATGATCCAGAAAGTTTCGCCAAGGCCTTGTCTGAAGTCCTTACAGACCAATTCCTGAGAAATGACATGTCCGCCGCGAGCGAAGACGCAGGAAAAAAGCTCAACAGCTGGAAGCAAACCGCAGAGATTGTCGGCCGTGCTTTAGAAAGCCTCTGATTTCAGCCTGGCAAATAAATCAGAAGCCTTGCCAGTTGCAGGCTGGGTTTGCATCCAAGACTGCAATTGATCAGCCTGCTTCCATTCAGACCAAAGGAATTTGGCATTTTCGCCAACCACTGGGTTAAATTCATAATTACCAAGTTCGAGCAATCTTGTCACGACTTCCTTGGTGAGTTTTGGAAAACCGGGCAAATACTCCACCGATATCAGCGGAACAGGTTTTGACAAACCAGATAAAACCTGCAACTCATAACCCTCGACATCGATTTTTATGTAGTCGGGTTGGCCGTGTTTTTCAATCAAACCATCCAGGGTGACTATTGTGACGGTTTGCTTTTTGTCCCACTGCACTTTTTCAAATCCCTTGGCGGTAGAGGCATCATCAACGAATTCGGTTCTCATTGAAGAAACAGTCGGATGTTTGCTTGATATAGCCATCTCGGCGTCCATTTCGATAGCACCGGCGGCTGCTTCTAAAAAAACCACGTCATTTGGAAGGGTTTTTTCCAAAAAATATGCAAACGGATGTTGCGGTTCAAGGGCTACTACTCTGGCACCAGCGGCTCTCATGGCTCGGGTTCGGGTGCCAACGTGCGCTCCGATATCAAAAGCTAGGCTTTCGGGGTTGAGAAGTTTGCGATAAAACCTTTTCCAAACAAGACGTCTTTGCGGGTTGTTGTAAATGATCAACGATCTCAGAAAACCAAGCCAGCTAGCCATGGAGGAATCCATTCAAAGATTGAATTGACTTTTCCATTAGCGACACCTCTTCAGTTTAACCAGTGATTTTTCTACAGGGCTGCAGCTAATTCTGTTCTGTTAGAATTGGGAAATGAAGGGGTCGACTGAAACCATTGTGAGCAGAGCCTTTTACAGGTGCTCTCACAGAGTGCCCCAAATTGAGTTTTTTAGAAATTTTCAAATCCAAACAAAATACAACCTTTGTCTCAGCTTGAATTCTCGTATTGCCTACCAAAACTTGAAAGACAGTTACTGAAATGAATCCAATGGCACTCTGGTGCATATCTCCTGGTTCTGCCGAGTTACGGACAGGGGAGTTGGGCCATGGTGTTTTGGTGGAAACCCTGTTTAGTGGCATCAGTCGCGGCACAGAGCGATTGGTTTTTGAAGGCCGAGTCCCTGAATCCGAGACCACCAGCATGAGGGCTCCAAGCCAGGAGGGAGATTTTCCTTTTCCCGTAAAGTTTGGCTACTGCGCAGTTGGGCGAGTAATGGAAGGTGAACTTGCGGGCAAAGAAGTGTTCGCTCTACATCCTCATCAAACTCAGTTCCGACTTCCAGAGCAGTTGTTACACCCTTTGCCCAAGAATCTCCCTGCGGAAACAGCAATTTTGGCGGCAAACATGGAGACTGCTCTAAATATTGTTTGGGATAGTGGGGTTTCGGCGGGTGATCGCGTAGCAGTCATTGGCGCAGGCGTTGTTGGCTCACTGGTTGGCTACCTAGTCAAGCAAATGCCGGGCACCGAAGTCACCCTGGTAGACATAAATCCAGAGCGTGAGCGGGTCGCAATTAAATTAGGATGCTCGTTTGCTGAGCCTGCTAAGGCACCTATTGGCTGTGATGTTGTAATCCACACCTCTGCAACTGAGGAAGGTATCGCTCTTGCCATTGAGTCTGCTGCGCAGGAGGCCAGAGTGGTTGAGGCGAGCTGGTACGGGGACAAAGCAATACAAATNTCGCT
>P_2C_Liq_2_UnCtyDRAFT_1000129_pt1 | contig 21005 bp, 16 predicted proteins | sample Pon2CUnioCityCA_FD_10236 | JGI IMG/M metagenome (IMG submission 10236) | reverse complement strand
GAAACTTAAGGGAAGTCGTGGACCTAAAGTGAAAATTCACACGGTTGTTGATCAGTTTGAACAGGAGTTTTGGGGCCGATCCATGCTGATTCGTCTTCGAAATCAATTCTTGTATTCCGTCCACCATGAAATCCGTGCACGCAATGTGATTCAAGGTCAAACAGGAGTGTTGTTTGAAGAGAGTTATTTCAAATCTACACTAGGGTGGGACGCACTAGATTCGGCCACCGTATTGGAGAAGTTTGATCGATTTAAGAATTGGCAACAAGAGAGTGGAGTTCCGCTCACTTTTGTGGTGGTGCCAGGAAAGACTTCCGTGGTGGCTCGAGAGCATTGGCCTGAAAAATATGCTCAGGAAAAGCCCACTGTAAAGAATGCTAACTATCACGCTTTTCGGGAATTATTTTCCAGTGATACAACCCTACGATTCTTAGACTATGTCCGTCGCTTCAGGGAAAATCCCAATGCACTATACACTACCTACCCTCGAAATAGCGTGCATTGGTCGGAAGCTGCCAATATGGTTATGACCCAAGAAATTGTTGAGGGAATACAGGAAATACAGGTCCATATTATGGATACAACAGTGGGCGAGCCTTATGGTACCGAGGAAGACATTGAAGAAAGCATGAACTTGATCTTTGACCTTGAAGATGATCCATCGGTTCATTTTTCGCGCCGTTGGGACTCAATAACTGTACCACCCAAAATCTTAATCATTGGCGATAGCTATGCATGGGGTCTGCTTCGCGCTGGGCTGCTCAATCATACTGCAAAAGGAAGTCAGTTCTGGTATTACAACAGAACTATACATGGCCCCCAAGTTCAACAGCAGGGTGCACATTTAAGAAAGTACTATGCTTGGGAATCTGAAGAAGAATTCATTACCAAAATGTCGGGTTTTGATCAGATTATTTGGGTTGTGGTAGAATCCAACTTAAAGAAGTTTCCATTTGAAATAGAATACTTCAATAAGTAAAATAACTCGATAGGGCTTTTCCGGCTCACTACTTTTTTATTGGAGCTAGCGACCCAGTTTTAGCGATTTTTGACAATTATTGCGATGCTATAAACGAAGAAACCCTCTGAAGTTTCCTTCAAAGGGTTTCTGAGTAGCGGAGGCAGGACTCGAACCTACGACCTTCGGGTTATGAGCCCGACGAGCTACCAACTGCTCCACTCCGCGTTATTGTGGGACAAATGTAAGTGAATTAGTGGATACGCACCAAACTATATGCGCACAATCTTGACCACCGTGAATCAATTGAAGGACAGGCCACTAGGTGCTTTCAGCGAAATATCTAACTCATAAAATGATAAAAATCTGAATCCTTAGGCACTAAACAGGGCTTCCAGGTGTGCCGTACCTTTCTCTATTTCTGCCCGATTACATTGCTGTTTAATCTCCCCAGCTTGTAAAAACACCACGGTATCGCAGAGCTCCACCACCTCTTGCATGATGTGTGTAGAGAATAAAACCGTTTTATCCGTGGCGATGTTTTTGAGTAAAGCGCGAATTTCAATCAACTGAGCTGGATCTAAACCTGTCGTAGGTTCATCTAAAATGAGCACTTCTGGATCTGGAATCAACGCTGCGGCCAATCCGACACGTTGTCTATAGCCCTTCGATAAAGAACCAATTTTCTTATGCTGTTCAGGTCCTAAGACAGTTTGCTCTATTACGGTTGGGATTCGTTTCTTATCTACTTTGTACAATTGGGCCACATATTCCAAATACTCGCGCACATAAAGCTCGAGATATTGCGGATTGTGTTCCGGCAGGTAACCTAAGGACTGCTGCACCTGCAGCGGCGACGCAACTACATCTACTCCATTCACCACAGCAGTTCCGGAGGTAGGTAAGATTGCACCCGTAATGATTTTCATCAGGGTACTTTTACCAGCACCGTTGGGACCTAGAAGTCCTGTGATTTGGCCTTTCTCAATGGTCAAAGTCACTTCGTTCAGCGCCTTTTGAGCACCGTAGTTCTTCGAAATATTTTTTAGCAGTATGCTCATGACTTAATACCCATCAAATCTAAGAAGAAGGCATATTCCATCGCAGTCTCCTTTAAACTTTCAAAACGGCCTGAGGCACCGCCATGACCGGTTTCCATATTGCAATACATAAGCACAGGTTCCCTCCTATTTGTGCGTAATTTACGCAAGCGCGCCACCCACTTAGCTGGCTCCCAATACTGTACCTGACTATCGTGCAAGCCTGTGGTAATGAGCATGGCCGGGTAGTCTTGTGCGGTTACATTGTCGTATGGACTGTAACTTTTCATGTAGTTGTAGCTGTCTTCATTATTTGGATTGCCCCATTCGTCATATTCCCCGGTTGTGAGCGGAATAGTTTCATCGAGCATTGTAGTCACTACATCAACAAAAGGCACCGCTGCCAGCACCCCTCTAAAAAGATCGGGACGAAGATTTACCACTGTTCCCATTAATAAGCCTCCGGCACTGCCTCCTGAAGCCATTAAGGTCTCTGGAGAAGCATAGCCTTGTTCGATAAGGGTCTCCGCACAACTGATGAAATCCGTAAAGGTGTTCATCTTATCAAACATTTTACCGTTCTCATACCACGGCCTGCCGAGGTATTGTGATCCGCGAATGTGGGCGATGACGTAAACAAAACCGCGGTCTAGAAGGCTTAATCGGACACTAGAGAATTGAGGATCAACGGTGATTCCATAACTTCCGTACCCATAAAGCATGGTGGGATTAGGACCGTCAGAACGAAGTTTATCTTTTCGATACACGACAGACATCGGCACTTGCGTTCCGTCTGAGGCCGTGGCCCAAATTCGTTTGGTTTCGTAAAGTTTCTTATCATAACCACCCACCACTTCTTGTTCTTTTTGAACGGTTTTTTCTCCGGTCGTAAAGTCGTAATCAATAACACTACCCGGGGTCGTCATGCTTGTGTATCCAAAGCGCAAATGCGTTTGATCAAAGCCTGGATTATTTCCTAGATAGGCGGTATAGGTTTCTTCTTCGAACGGCAAATAGGTAGGTTCGCCACCCCAAGGTTGAATTCGAATGTTCGTTAAACCGTTAGAGCGCTCCTCCGTAACAAGGTAATCGCTGAAAAGCGCTATGTCCTCGAGATACGTGGATTCGCGATGTGGAATAACATCTTCCCAGTTTTCTATCGACGGTGCCGTCACGGGTGTACGGACCAATTTAAAATTCGTCGCACCATCCGCATTAGTGCGAATATAAAAATGATCACCAAAGTGGCTTAACCCATATTCCAATCCACGTGTACGTGGGTGGATCAACGCAAAGGTTGCCTCAGGCTGATCCGCTGGAATAAATCTGTGTTCATCGGCCATGGTAGAGCCGCTGCCAATGAAAATGTATTTCTTGCTTTTACTCTTGTAAACGAAGGTGCTGAACGTCTCGTCCTTCTCCTCGTAGACCGTACTGTGGGCTAATGTTTCTGCATTCCAGCGTTTGATTCGACAACTGCGCAAGGTCTCTAAATCCTTTACGGTATAAAAAAGGAAATTGCCGTCTGCACTCCACGTTGATCCACCCGTACATTCAGTTTCGGAAATACGATCAATGGCCCCCGTTACGAGATCTTTTGTGTAGAGGGTGTAAATTCGTCTACTCACCGTATCCACACCGAACGAAATCTTCTGATTGTTGGGGTGCATGCTGAGTCCAGTGACCTGATAATAGTCGTGCCCTTTGGCCAATTCGTTGACGTCTAAAAGAACTTCTTCCTCAGCCTCCAATGATCCTTCTTTGCGGCAGTAGAGGGGATATTCAGAGTCTGCATTGAATCGTGTATAGTAGAAAAAACCGTCCAGCTCATAAGGAACTGAACTGTCGTCTTTTTTGATCCGTCCCACAATCTCCTCGTAAAGCCGCTCCTGCAATGGCTCAGTTGCCTTCATGATCTTTTCTCGATATGCATTCTCAGCATTGAGGTAGTCAATCACTTCAGGGTTTTCACGATCACGCATCCAATAATATTCATCCACACGCGTGTCACCGTGTGCTGTCATCTCGAATGGAACCGATTTAGCCAAAGGTTCGCCAGCAGGGTTTTGCTCAGTCATAGTACATTGGGTCAAAATGACCACAAAACTAAGGCTTAGTAGTGCCTTTTGTCGCATGGGGTCAGTATTTTAGAGGTTTACCAAATAGGTTCTCAAAGTACACAATATGAAGCATTCTATCCTAGTCCTAATCGGTTCCATTTTACTATTGAATTGTACCCGCCCGGAACGCAGTCTTGACTTGCAAGGACACCGCGGCGCAAGAGGACTCTTTCCTGAAAACTCATTGCTCGGATTTGAAAAGGCATTAGAGATTCCTGAGGTAAGCACGCTGGAATTGGACCTTTGTGTTACTGCAGATGATGAACTCATCATTTCGCATGAGCCCTGGCTAAACGAGCAAATTTGCACGATAAACGATACCTCAAGGCAAGGCAACACCTACAGTCTCTATAAAATGACCTACGACAGTATTCTGCAATTTGACTGCGGTTCAAAGGGGCATCCCGACTTTCCTGAACAGCAACTCGCTTCAATAAGCAAGCCGCTACTCAAGGAGTTGTTTGCGATGATTGACGAAAAGGGATTGCGCTGGCCCAACTTCAATATTGAAATCAAATCCGCCGCAAAGGAGATCATGTGTACCATCCTGGGCCAAAGAAATTTGCTGCGTTGGTAGTGGAAACACTCAATGAATTGAACGAAGCTTATCCTGAGGCGGATGTACTGAATAAAGTAAGTATTCAAAGCTTCGATCTTCGCGCACTTCGTGAGGTTCGAAAAACGGCTCTTCAAGTAAAATTGTGCCTCTTAGTAGAAAACACTGCCGATCCTGCAAAACAAATGGACAACTTAGGCTTTCCTGTTGACATCTACAGTCCCAACTTCGAATTAGTAACACCAGAACTCATCGCGTGGTGCCACTTCAGACAAATTGAAGTAATTCCATGGACGGTAAACGAATTGGATGAAATGCAAGAATTAGTTGATATGGGTGTGGACGGGCTTATCTCAGACTATCCAGACCGCTTCAACTTACTGGTTTATTGACCCAGTTGAGTTTTTGCGCGCGCTATTCTTCCCAATCCTTCTTGCGAACCGCGGTGTTGTGGGTTAAAGCTCAAGGCCTGACGGTAATCCGCTTCGGCATTAGGTAAATCGCCCAGCAATTCAAAACAGTATCCTCGTCCATAAAGAGCTCGATGATTAACCGGCTGGATGGCTAGGGCTTGAGTGAAGTATTGACGCGCCTCAGCGTACAATTGCAATTGCAAATGAACGTAACCAATATTGAAGAAAGACTCTAAATCCTGCGGGTCCAATTGGGTGCATTTTGTAAAATCTTCCAATGCGCCGTTCCAATTCTGNTGGCCTAAATAAAACATCCCTCTGTTGTAAAAGTGCGCCCGAACCTCAGGTTGCAAGTCAATCAATCTATTAAAATAGCCCAACGCAAGGGGGTTGCCTAAACTGCTGTACAACACTCCAGACATATCCAAAGCTTCAATGTAGTCTGGCTTAAGATCGATGGCTTTCTGGAACCAGTCCAATGCCCGCGTTGTATCCTCGATGGCATCTCGCATGAGTAAACCTTTTAAATAGGTCGCCTCCGCATTTTTCGGCTCCATTTCGAGTACCTCATCTACTAAGGCTGCACTCTTCTCAAATTCTGTAACCACATGGTACAATTGAGCCATCTTTAGTCGACACGGTACATAACTGGGGTCCTCCTTCATGCAACGCACCCATGCATCACGACTCTGTCTCGTTTGGTTCGTAGCGAAACTAATGTCACCCCATAATTCTAATGCTCTCGTTCTACTGCTGTCCAATTCTAGAACCGCCGCCACATCCGCCGCCGCATATTTCAAATTCTGGCGTTTCAAATACATGGAGGCACGGTATTCCAATGCCCCTAAATTATTTGGCGCTTCACGCAAAACAGCATTGATGCTGTCGATAGGATCCTTAACACTTATGGCTACGGATTCCGCCACATCTACTTCAGGTGAAACCGTAGATTCTTCAGGAGTACCACAACGCGTGAGTACCAGCAGTGTAAACGCAAACAGGACTAAGTTTTTCATACCTCAAAAATGCACCAAAAAAAAAGCCCCGCCAAGTGGCGGGGCCTTCTTATCAAATAAGATCGTTCTTATTAGAAGTTGTAACGGAAAGTTGCATTCCAAGTACGGCCAAATCCCATCCATACGTAGTTTGCTGTGCTGATACCATTCCATGTAGCATCACCGTCGGCAGCATGAATATTCGTATTAGACTCTGCAATGTACATTGTGTTCAACAGGTTATTAACGTTCAAACGCAATGAAGCCATATTACCAGCAAGCTCAAATCTTGAAGTAAGACCTAAGTCAATCAAGCTGAAAGATGGCAGTTGCAATGCACCCAAGTTATCAGGATTTTCAAAATCAGAATTGTTGATTGAGTAATCTGCGTACAATCCATCCACGTAACGAAGACCTAAATCCGCAGCAAACACTTTGTTGATTTTATAATCTGCACCTACAAACATGGTCGTTTGTGCAGCGTCACCCACTTTAGCACCTTCAGTATACAACGTAGTTGACCCGATCAATGCGTTGTTGTCGTCGTAAACTTCAGCTTCGAAGTTGTTCAAATATTTCCAGTCGCCCAATGAAGCCATAGCATTCAAACGAAGTTTGCTTGTAGCATTGTAACGCGCTTCTAGTTCAAGACCTCTGTGATTAACATCAATATCCTTAAACTGAGCAGTACCGTCGATACCGTTCAAATCAACACCACGTGAGATAAAGCGGTTACCCCAGTTTGTATTGTATACGTTTACGTTGACTTGCAAGTCGTTCGTGATGTAAGCGTAACCTAATTCAAACGACTGAATAATTTCGTTTTGTAAGTCAGGGTTGATGTTATTCGCGTATCCAGGGAAAACTGCATCAAACAATGGTTGACGTGCAATAAGACCTGCATTTACGAAAACGTTCATTTCTTCGTTCAAGTTGTAGTTCGCACCACCTTTAAGGTAACCACCAGTTAATGGTGCCCAATCTGAAATAGGGTTTGTTGGTTGATCAAAGTAGTCAATACGACGGTAGTTTTGCTGAGACCATCCCCCTTGCAATACGGCAGTCAACTTATCCTTGTCATTGTACTCAACCATACCATTAACGCCTGCCCATTGTACGCGGCCGATATTGTAGTAATCCATTTTAGGACCAGCTAAACCTGTATTAGCAAAAGGATTCGCTGCAATTTCAGTCTCAATAATCTGACCGTTAGAGTTTTTGTTACCCGTTGAATAGTACCCGTCTAATCCCATCAAATTGTTCAATACACGGTAGTGGTAACCCGTGTAATCACGTAGATCAATACCGGCACTCATCTTAAAGTTACCAGTAGTGTACTCTAAGTTAGAAATTACACCGTACCAGTTGTGAGAGTTCATTGAAGCGCGACGTACCAATACGGCACGGTTTACGTTACTATCACGGAATCCGTTTGAACCTATTCTCATTCCTGAGAAAGCAGAGATATCACCGGTGTATCCAGAAGTTGAAGCTTGGTTTTCTGCAACCAAAGCGTCGAAATCGATAAAACCGTCTGCATCACGAGCACCACGAGCACTAGCACCACCGTTCTCTACGTCTAAGTGCTGGTACAAGTCTTTTTGGTAAGGAAGGATATCCAAAGTTGAATTACGGAAGTTATTTCCACGAGGACCCGTACCACCACCACGACCGGCAGAACCGTATACAGAGGTAGCTAATTTTAGATCACTGTTGATGTCCCAATCCCAGTTCAAAGTAGCCAAAGGCTTGTTGTAGAAGTTACGACGCATAGAGAATTCTTGCTTCTCGCCATCGATAGTCATCATACCACCATTAGAATTCCAGCGTGGGTCAATAGCTCCATCATTCAAAGCCATACCACCTTCACCAAAGTAGTCGTAATCACGTAAGCTCACCCAAGCATCACGTTGATGGTGCCATTGTCCTGCACCTAAGAAAGAGAAGTTCAAGCTGTGGTTAGAACCTTTAGGATCGTAAGCTACAGCAGCGAAGTAGGTATATCCTTCACCTTGTGTATTGTATACGTATCCGTTACCCATCCAACGACTGATCAAGAATGAAGAAGCCCATCCTTTTTCATCACGGCCAGTGTTGTAAGAAACACCTGTTTTCATGTAGCCGTCATTACCTACACCAGCGGTAACTGTTCCACCTTCTTTGTTTTGAGCAACTTTAGTGAAGATACTTACCGTACCACCCACAGAAGGAACTGCCAAACGAGAGGCACCCAAACCGCGTTGAATCTGAATACCAGAAGCAACATCAGTAAGTCCTTGCCAGTTCGACCAGTACACCCAACCGTTCTCCATGTCGTTAACTGGTTGACCATTAATCAGGAACGAAGTGTTTCTTTGGTCAAAACCACGCAATGAAATACGAGAATCACCATAACCACCACCTTGTTTTGTGGCGTACACCCCTGGCGTATTGTTCATGATTTCAGGAAACTCAAGGTTACCTACTTTTAACGAAATATCAGAAGGTGATATCGTTGAAACCGCTACTGGGGTTTCGCGCACCTTTGCAATATCAATCACATCTGAAGTCACTGTGATCTCGTCCAACATGTTGAACAAGGAATCTGCTGAAGCAGCTGCGTCTTGCGCTGAAGCAGTGAAAACTGCAAACAGAGCACTTACAATTAGTAAAGCCTTTTTCATTTTGTTTTCTAAAATGGTTATTCACTTGTAAAATTAAAAAGCTTTAACATCCCTTTAACTATTGAATGTTAAGGAATGTTGAACTTTTTTCAACCACTTTTAAACAAAATAAGGCGCTGTTTTACAGCGCCTTATTGTAAGTATTCATCGAGTTTTTATCTACTCTGCGGCAGCTAAAACAGCCTTTATCTTAACTTCTACTTCCTCAGCTAGCTCTGGATTATCAACAAAAAGTTGTTTCACGGTATCACGCCCTTGTCCTAAACGAGTTTCTCCATAACTGAACCAAGAACCGCTTTTAGTCAAAATATCGTGCTCAACTCCTAAGTCAATCAGTTCACCTGCTTTTGAGATGCCCTGTCCGTACATAATGTCGAATTCAGCAAGACGGAAAGGCGGAGCAACCTTATTCTTTACCACTTTTACGCGAGTACGGTTACCCATAACTCTATCGCCATCCTTAATCTGCGTTGAACGGCGAATGTCCAAACGGACTGAGCTGTAAAACTTAAGTGCATTACCACCAGTTGTCGTTTCAGGGCTTCCGAACATCACACCGATCTTCTCACGCAACTGATTAATGAAAATCACACAACAATTCGTTTTACTGATCGTCCCTGTTAATTTTCTTAACGCCTGAGACATAAGTCGCGCTTGAAGACCCACACGGGCATCCCCCATTTCACCTTCGATTTCCGCCTTTGGGGTAAGTGCTGCGACAGAATCAACAATCAATATATCGATGGCCCCAGAACGAACTAGATTATCTGCAATCTCCAATGCTTGCTCACCATTATCTGGCTGAGAAACAATAAGTTCATCAGTATTTACGCCTAAACTCTCTGCATAGGTCCTGTCAAAAGCATGCTCCGCATCAATAAATGCGGCGATTCCACCTTTTCGTTGACATTCCGCAATAGCATGCAATGTTAGGGTTGTCTTACCTGAACTCTCTGGTCCATAAATTTCAACAACGCGCCCGGTAGGATAGCCTCCAACGCCCAAAGCGATATCTAAAGTTAACGATCCAGTAGGTATGGACTCTACCTCTATAACAGGCGCATCGCCCATCTTCATTACGGTTCCTTTTCCGTATGCTTTATCCATACGGTCCATAGTTAGTTTGAGTGCCTTGAGTTTGGCGTCTTTGTCTGCGCTCATAATCTTAGAATGCTAAAAATATTAGAATTTATACAAATGTAGAACTTTGTTTCAAACGACAAAGCCCTTTCTAATAATTTACACGAAGATTTTAAATTTTAATAATGGGCGAGGATTTGTTCCGTCGCTTCTTTGGTTTTCACTTTTTCTAAAACCTGTTCGATCACCCCTTGTTCATCGATGACATAAGTATGTCTATAGATGCCCTCGTATTCTTTGCCCATAAACTTCTTCCACCCCCAAGCTTCGAAGGCAAGAATAATGGATTTCTCTTCGTCGGCGATCAAATTATAATTCAATTCTTGTTTGGACGCGAAATTAAGCTGACGCTTTACTGAGTCTGCGCTTACGCCAACTACTTCAAAACCTTTTTCTGCTAAATCCGCATAGTGATCTCTAAAATTACAAGCCTCAACAGTACACCCGGGCGTACTCGCTTTTGGGTAGAAAAAGAGGATGACTTTTTTTCCTAAGAATTGGCTTGAATCAATGTGTTCGCCGTGTTGATTTATCCCGCTCCACGCAGGCGCTTGTTGTCCGATTTTTAATGCCATTGTTAATTCATTTTATTTCTCAACAACTCCAAGTTAGCTTTGTTTCATTCCAAAGTGACGTTGTTAGTACTAAATAGTTTTACACATGACCAAAGCGGAGAAAGTCCAATTCACCCTAGATGCGCTCGAGCGACTGTATCCAGAAACGCCTGTTCCATTGGACCATCAAGATCCATTTACGTTACTCGTTGCAGTAGTACTCAGCGCACAATGCACCGATGAACGCGTGAACAAGATTACGCCTAAACTCTTTGCGGTTGCTGATAATCCTTACGATATGGCGAAATTGACCGTAGAACAGATTGCAGAAATCATCCGACCCTGTGGTTTAGTCCCAATGAAGAGTAAGGGAATTCACGCCTTTAGCAATACCATCGTTAATGAATACGACGGCAAAGTGCCCGCAAGTTTTGAGGCACTAGAAGCTATGCCAAGCGTTGGCCACAAGACTGCTAGTGTAGTTATGAGCCAGGCCTTTGGTATACCCGCGTTTCCAGTAGATACGCACATTCAGCGATTGATGTACCGTTGGGGCTTCTCAAACGGAAAATCCGTAGAACAAACAGAAAGAGATGCTAAGCGGTTGTTTCCGAAAGCGTTATGGAACAAACTGCATCTACAAATTATTTTTTACGGAAGAGAATATAGCCCCGCGAGAGGTTGGGATTTAGAGAAGGATTTCATCAGTAAGACCATTGGTAGAAAGAGTGAAATTCAAAATTGGTATAAAGCACAAGAAAGGAAACTTAAGAAGAGCGGTTCGAGTAAGAAAGCTCGTAGATAGTTCCTATTTTTGGGCAACGAAAAAAATGAAAATTCCTCTTTATGGGTCGCGCATTTGAATTTAGAAAAGAACGGAAGTTTAAGCGTTGGGCAGGGATGGCAAAAACCTTCTCTCGCATCACCAAGGACATCATCATGGCTGTTAAGGAAGGTGGCGATAATCCCGATTCCAACTACAGACTTCGCATGCTTTTACAGAATGCAAAAGCAGCCAACATGCCAAAAGACAATGTTGAGCGTGCGATTAAAAAGGCCATGTCAAAGGACCAGGGAGACTATAAAACCATCATCTATGAAGGTTACGGTCCACACGGTATCGCTGTACTTGTAGAGACTGCAACAGACAATAATACCCGTACAGTTGCTAATGTTCGTTCATATTTCAACAAATGCGAAGGATCATTGGGAACCTCTGGCTCTGTAGAATTCATGTTCGAGCACAAATGCCATGTGAAAATAGCTGCAGGTGCTATTGATGTGGAAGAACTCGAATTTGAAATGATCGACCACGGCGCGGAAGACGTTTTTAAAGATGTCGAGGAAAAGGACGGCGAAGAAACAGAAGTGATCATGGTATACGGTCAATTCGCAGATTACGGGAACATCACAAAGGGTCTCGAAGAATTGGGGCACGAAATTATAGAATCTGGCTTCGAATACATCCCGACCACGACCAAAGAGGTTAGCGACGAACAAACTAAAGATCTCGAAAAGCTGATCGAAAAGCTTGAAGAAGATGATGACGTTCAAAACGTCTACACCACGATGCGTTAAGAAGAACACACAGCAATAAAAAAGCCGCTCGATGAGCGGCTTTTTTATTGCTTTTAAATGGCTTTTCGAAGCGAGCTTCGCTCAATCTGCGATTTCGCGTATTCAAGTGTAATATGAATTTCCTTGGCATCCAATCCCGGTGCATCAAACATATGATCCGTAAGAATGGCCTCACAAACACTGCGCAATCCGCGTGCACCCAGGCTGTATTCAAGCGCTATTTCAACAATATAGTCGTATACCTCTTCGTCAAACGATAAAGCAATATCGTCCATATGGAACAAATGCTGGTACTGTTTAACTAATGCATTCTTCGGTAAGGTCAAAATAGCACGAAGGGCTTTTTTATCCAACGGAGACATGAACGTTACAATAGGCATACGGCCGATCAATTCCGGGATCAACCCAAAACTCTTCAAATCTGAGGGAGTGATATAGCTCAAGACTTCATCTTCTTCGACATGATGACGTGTCTCCTTTGAATAACCCAAAGTAGCTGAATTCAATCGAGAACCAATTTTCTTTTCTATACCTACAAAAGCGCCTCCTGCAACAAACAAGATATTTGTCGTATCGACCTCAATGTACTTTTGATCCGGGTGTTTACGGCCACCTTTTGGCGGCACATTCACTTTCGATCCTTCTAAAAGCTTCAGCAAACCCTGTTGCACACCTTCTCCACTTACATCACGAGTAATGGATGGGTTATCTCCCTTGCGTGCGATTTTATCTATCTCATCGATAAAAACAATACCCACCTGTGCCTTCGGCAAATCGTAATCTGCCGCTTGAAGCAAACGGGTTAAAATACTTTCAACGTCCTCCCCTACGTAGCCTGCCTCTGTAAGTACAGTAGCATCTACAATAGTAAATGGTACATTGAGTAGTTTAGCGATCGTACGCGCCATTAAGGTTTTCCCTGTACCGGTATTCCCTACAATGACGATGTTAGATTTATCTACCTCGGGGGCGTCCTTTACCGGAACTAAACCAATTCTCTTGTAGTGATTATATACCGCAACAGCCATCGTTCGTTTGGCCTGATCTTGTCCGATAATGTATTCGTCTAAGTGTGCCTTAATCTGAGCCGGTGTAAAGTCAAATTCTGCTTTTCCAGCAACATCCAAAGGACTGCTTTGCGGCGCTTCACCGAGCTCCGTATGAAGGATGCCTCCAGCTTGCTCAACACAACGATCGCAGATGTGGGCATCCACACCTGCGATCATCATTTCTGCTTCGTTCTTACTGCGTCCGCAGAAAGAACAATGTATGTTGTTTTCTTCGCTCATTATTTAGCTTGACCCTTCCCTAATAGAATTTCATCTACCATACCGTATTCTTTGGCCTCACCAGAGGTCATCCAATAATCACGGTCAGAATCTGCTTCGACTTTGTCAAAAGGCTGTCCACTGTGATGGGCAATGATGCTGTACAATTCTTTTTTCAGCTTGAGGATCTCAGTCAATGTGATCTCCATATCTGAAGCCTGACCTTGCGCACCACCCATAGGCTGGTGAATCATGATGCGGCTGTGCTTCAGTGCGGAACGCTTTCCGGCAGTACCTGCGCACATCAAAACTGCACCCATAGATGCTGCCATACCTGTACAGATTGTGGCTACATCCGGATTTACAACCTGCATGGTATCATAAATACCCAATCCCGCATAAACAGAACCGCCTGGTGAGTTGATGTAAATCTGTATGTCTTTCTTCGCATCTGCGCTTTCTAAAAAGAGCAACTGGGCCTGAACGATATTTGCAACTTGATCATTAATTCCGGTACCCAAAAAGATAATGCGGTCCATCATCAAACGTGAAAAGACATCCATCTGTGCAACATTCATTTGGCGCTCTTCGATAATGTAAGGCGTCAATGAAGCATCAACGTATTGATCTACGTACATGCTGTTAATTCCAACGTGCTTTGTAGCGTATTTTTTGAATTCTTTTCCGAAATCCATGAAGTCTAATTTTTCTAAAGTGAAAGGTTGATTAAGCGTTTTCCGTTACCAATTTAATGAATTCATCGTAGGTAACTTCCTTCTCATCCACCTTAAAGTTTTCTTTGTAGTAGCTCAACAGTTTGGCGTTGTACACCTGATCATTGATACGACGTGCTTCTTCTTCGTTCTTCAACGCGTTTTCAGCGATGCCTTTCAGCATTTCGTCGTCCATGACTTGCTGCCCGTACTGTTGGAATTGGGCTTTAACCATACCTACTGTATGGTCTACGAGCTCTTCTTGAGAAACTGAAATCTCGCCCATTTGAATGACTTTGTTCTCAATCAATTGGTAACGCAATCCACGTTCTGTTTTCTCCCAATCTGCCTCAATCTCTTCCGCTGAAACCGGCTTTTCACCCGCTGTTTGCATCCATTTTTTGAGGAATGTTACAGGCAGATCAAATTTGGTTTTATCTAAAAGGTATTCTGCCACATTGTTCAGGAAGTACTGATCCGATTCGTTCATGTACATGCGTTCTGCTTCTTCCTTCATTTTTTCGCGCATTTCCGCTTCGCTTGACACAACGCCTTCGCCATATACCTTGTCGAAGAACTCCTGGTTCATTTCAGCCGGCTCCATACGTGCAACGCTCTTTAGCTCGAAGTGGAAAAGACCCGTAGAAGCTTCTAATTGGGCATCAGTTACGCCCAAAAGACCTGCAACATTGTAGCCTTTTACAAAACTCTTGGTCGCTTCAACAGGAAGTTCATCTCCCGTTGCCGCCTTACACCATTCGCCTTGCGCTTTTTTCGTTTTCAAGTTGGAACCCATGATTTGAGTATCCGCTTTCACGATACCGCCGTCTACAGCCGCGCCGTCTGCATCCACTTCTGTGAATGTACCGTGGAACATATCAGTGACCTCTGGACTTTCCGGCGCAGACATTTTTCCATAACGGTTACGAATGTCTTCAACATACGTGTCCAAAACCTTTTTATCTGCAACAACTTTAACTGCTTTGACCTTGTTTTTCTTCGAGATGCTTACCTCAAATTCTGGACTAAGGCCCAATTCGAACTGGAAATTGTAGGACCCTGGCGTGTCAAAATCTAAATCCGGCTGCTCGATCGGCATAGGATTTCCAAGGATATTCAACTTTTCATCAGTAATGTATTTGTAAATACTGTCTTGCAAGAGGTTATTGATTTCTTCAATCAATACGCCTTTACCGTACTGTTTTTTGATCAGGCCCATAGGCACTTTCCCTGGACGGAATCCCGGAATATTCGCACGCTTGCGGTAATTTTCCAATACATCGCTCACCTTCGTTTGGTAATCTTCTGGGGTGATCTCAATGTTCACTAATAGGTTTAGTGCGTCTACTTCGTTCTTGCTGATGTTCATTACTGTAGAATTAAATGTTGCAAAACTCCCTTCAAAAGGGGGTGCAAAGGTAAGTAACATTTTGCCTTTTACGGACTTATGTGAGACCCTTCGCGTTTGCATTCCTTTAACGTTCGAATTGCTGAAGCTTGGAACAAAGATTGTACCTTGCCTATTCTATGATTCAGAGACTTATGCAGCGTAAAAATCTCAAATATTTACTCCCGCTCGTCGTGGGGGCTTTGGTTGTTTTAGGGTTCAAATGGTTTGGGCCAGAGGAAGAAAAAGAGGCCGTGATCTTTTCGTTAGTGCGCGATGCATTGACGAATGTGCATTTACAACCTAAGGAGGTAGACGATGCACTAAGTGAAGAAGTGTACGAGAATTACCTGAACACCTTAGATTACAACAAACTGTTTTTGACGCAAAATGAGGTGGGCCAATTGGCTGCTTATAAAACGGAATTGGACAACCTCTTTCAGTTAGGAGATACCAGATTCTTCACGCTCAGCTACGCCTTAATCACCTATTCTATTGATGCTTCAAAGGAAATCTACACGCAGCTGCTTTCTGAACCTTTCGACTACACGGTAGACGAACGCATTGGCAATAATCCTGAATCGCGAACCTTCGCTCAAAATAATGAAGAGCATGTGGAGTTTTGGCGCAAACACCTTAAATGGCGCGTGCTGAACCGCATTTACGAAAAAGACCGTGCGCAAAAGGAGGATGCAGAAACCGACGAAACCGTAGAGTTAAAGTCTTTCGAAATGCTCGAAAGTGAAGCCCGTAAGAAGGAATTGGAATTGCAAAACGAATGGCACGATGACCTCATGGACGTCAGTCGACTGGAGTGGTTTGGCATGTATATGAACGCGTATTGCGAGGCATTTGATCCCCATACATCCTATCTCGCACCGCAGCAAAATGAAGATTTCGAATTGAGCATGACCGGTCAGTTTGAAGGAATTGGGGCCCAATTAAAACAAGACGGAGATTACATTACCATAGAACGAATCATCGTCGGCTCCGCTTGCTGGAGACAAGGCGATCTCGAAGCCGGTGATAAAATTTTAGCCGTTGCCCAGGGCGAAAAAGAGCCCGTAGATGTGGTTGGCTATAAAGTGCGTGATGGCATCAAACTCATTCGTGGCAAAAAAGGCAGTGAAGTGCGTCTTACGGTAAAAAAGAAAGACGGCGCTCGACAAGTCATCCCTATCATTCGTGATATCGTAGAAATTGAAAGCACTTTTGCCCGCAGTACCGTCCTAGAAGGTACCGTTTATGATAAAAAAACCGGTGAACGCCTTCAAGAAAGTACTGGAAAAACAGGCTACATCAGGTTGCCCAAATTTTACGTTGACTTCTACGATAAAAACAACCACAATGCTGCCGAAGATGTCAAAAATGAAATCATCAAGCTCAAAGAAGCCGGCGTAGAAGGAATGATATTAGATCTTCGAGGAAACGGTGGTGGCTCATTGCAAGCAGCCATTGAAATCGCAGGGCTCTTTACTGGAAATGGACCGATGGTTCAGGTGAAAAATTTCCAAAGCGGAACGCGTGCGAAAAACAACCGCAGCTCAACCGTGTATTGGGATGGACCGCTTGTGGTTCTGGTCAATGAATACAGTGCGTCGGCCTCAGAAATCGTGAGCGCAGCCCTCCAGGATCGCGGACGCGCTTTGATTGTGGGTCCTTCAAAATCCACCTATGGAAAAGGTACGGTACAAAACATGTTTGACTTTGATCGCGCCGTTCCTGCCTCATTGAACCAATTAAAACCCCTAGGAGCCATCAAAATAACTACGGAGAAGTTTTACCGCATCTCTGGAGGAACCACTCAACTTCAAGGTGTTACCCCTGATATTTCATTACCAGGAGCATACGACGGTATTGAAATTGGAGAAAAAGAGTACGAAAACGCATTGGCCATTGACTTTGTAGAAAAGGCAAATTACATGCCCCTAACGCAATGGGAAAAGCAATTCGCTAAAAGCTAAAAAATCGGCACAAAAACGCGTCGCAGGGAACCCCGCCTTTGCAAAATATGAGGAGTACGCGGATTGGATTGCAGAAGGCGATAAAGACAAATGGATACCTTTAAATTACACGAACTACCTGGCTTTTCAGGATTCCATAAAAGCCGCGAGTGAAGCGTACAAAAACCTTTCAAAACTCAACGACAGTTTAGGGATTGTTCCGCTCGACCACCATCCCACCGCTGCAACGGACAGCGCACAGGCTGAGATTTACCAAAAATGGTACAAAGGACTTTCGAAAGACCTCGTATTGCGCGAAGCGAACACCATTGTAAGTGAATTGGCGAAGTAGTATACGACAATTGGCACTGGGGCAAAAAATTGCTTTAGGCTTTTTAACGCTCATTGTCGTTATGGCCATAGCCGCCCCGCTAGTGGTATTAGACCCTAGCACCAACGCCAACGACATGCAACTGGGCAGAGCGCTTTTAGGCCCGGGCAGTCGTACAGACATGGGATTGCATTTATTCGGAACGGATAAATACGGAAGAGATCATTTTTCTCGAATCATTTTGGGCAGTAGAATCAGCCTCACTGTGGGCTTCATTGCTGTAGGCATCTCCCTACTCATTGGAATTCCTGTAGGCGCCTTTGCCGGTTACTACGGAGGAAAATTGGACCAATTCCTCACCTGGGCAATGTCCGTACTCTGGTCCATTCCTACACTGCTTTTGGTGATCGCATTAACTTTTGTCCTAGGAAAAGGTATTGTGCAAGTCTTCATCGCAGTAGGACTCACCATGTGGGTGGAAGTAGCGCGTGTGATCCGGGGCCAATTTTTAGGTGAAAAATCGAAGGAATACGTCGAAGCCGCAAAAGTTCTTGGCTTTTCTACTTCGCACATCATTTTTAAAGAAATACTCCCCAATACTTGGGGTCCTTTAGTAGTTATTTGCGCCACTAATTTTGCAAGTGCTCTTCTGATTGAAAGTGGGCTGAGCTTTTTGGGAATTGGTGCACAACCGCCCGTTCCTTCATGGGGCGGTATGATTCGGGAGTACTATCCCTATCTCATTACCGGAAAGGCTTATTTAAGCCTCATTCCAGGGGCACTCATTGCCGGAAGTGTATTGAGTTTGAATACGCTAAGCACCGTATGGCGCGAGCGCGATTAGTACGACAAACGGAAGTGCTCAGCGGGGGGAATCACCGCATCTTCTGCCACTACTCCTGCATGATGCAGCATGATTTCAAGAAATTCTTCGCGCTCGATATTTACAGCACCGAGACTGTCTAAATGTTCTGTTGGCAATTGATTATCGACAGCAACAACACCCTGGGCATGCAAGTATTGACACATGCCAATATAGGCGAATTTAGAGGCGTTTGTTTGAGTGTGGAACATACTCTCACCGACGAATACTGCGCCGGTAATCACACCAAAAGTGCCACCAACTAATTCCTCACCGTCCCAAACTTCAAAGCTGAACCCCTTTCCTTCGTGATGCAGCGCGAGAAAATTTTCACGGAATTTTTCTGTAATCCACGTGCCCGCTTGCCCGGGGCGCTCTACGGCGCTGCACTTCTCTAAGACTTGTTCAAATGCCGTATTCACGGAAAAACGCCACTTTCTGCCGTTGATATAAGGGCGCATGCTCTTAGAAATTTTCACCTGGTCCGTTGGAGTAATACTCCGTACCTCGGGAGAAAACCAAAAAACAACCCCTTCTTGCTCAAACCAAGGAAAGATTCCGAACGGATAGAGCCGATCGTACATCTCCGGGCTGAGCTCCCAAGAAAGGGCAATTAAGCCCTCATCGTTGGAAACATCATTGGGATCGGGAACTTCCCAGTCCCCTTGCCCAATGAAGTATAATGGATTGTTTGTAGATGAAAACACGTTGGCCTTCTTAGAACGGTAAGTCGTCTTCTAGAACCGAATTATCTGCACCAGAAGGAGTGAATGGCTGACCGGCCGGAGGTAAATCCGATGGCCCAGGACCTGCAGCCGCTTCTACGGCGTTCATTCTCCAAGCTTGAAGCGTCGTGTAGTAACGAGTGTCACCACCTTGAGGAGGCGTCCACTCACGTCCACGAATATTAAATTCAATATTGACTTCTTGCCCTTCCTTGAAATTATTCAGTACACCTGTTTTGTCTTGTGTAAACTCAAACAATAAAGTTTGTGGGTACTGGTCTTTGGTTTGAACTACGAATTCTCTTTTTCTGAATCGGTCTGAAATGACCTGCTCATCCATAATACGCTGGATTCTCGCTTCTAACTGCATCTGTATACCCGCTTATCGGGCCGATTTATCTATTAATAATACTTTCCAAGCTTCCTTCACCTGACCATTGTCTAATAAGTCTTTGGCCATTTCATGCAATTGCTCCCGCAATTCTATTCCGTCTGCAAAATTTTGCAAAATGCGACGGACATCAAAATCATTTTTCTTTGCTTCTACCTCTTCGGCGGTTGGAAGTGTAATTTCCGAACCCAATTGGCCCAAATTATTTCCAGTCAATATAGTCGAACGGCGAATAACATCTGGAATTTGATCCACACCTATACCCAACTTTGGGGGTGCCAATTCAAACAACGCATCGCCTGAGGCTCTTACCCACCAGGCTTTGCCCAATCTACCGACTAAATCAATCGCATCCTGATCAATACCTCCGTTCTCCGACAATACATCATCAGCAATGTGCATTTTTTTAACGACACACATCACGAGGTTGCCTGCTCCGCCCTCGTCGCCCATATGAAGCACATCGCGCACTTCACATTCCAAGCTTACCGGACTTTCCTTTACTCTTTTCGGCGCAACAAGATCTGAAGCTATTGGCGTTAAACCGCTTTTTACAAACTCATCTACGTCCGACGAATATTCGGCAGAACTTAAATTCACCTGTTGCGTGATGGCATAATTAACCACGTTAATCACCACTTCTTTTTGCTGCATAGCGTTGTGCAGCGTATCCTTTGTGGTATTGTCTCTTACCCTTCTTGCCGCAGAAAAAATAACCACGGGAGGGTTGGAACTGAATATATTGAAGAAGCTGAACGGACTAAGGTTGTTGTTGCCAAACTCATCTACAGTACTCACTAACGCGATCGGCCTAGGGGCTATAGCTCCAAGCAATAAACTGTGACGCTCTTTGGTTCCGAGCTCGTTGGGATCAAAACTTGCCATGTATAAGGATTTTGAGCAAAGTTAATTTTTCAAGCCACCCAATCATTTTTTCCCTCAAAGTAATTTTTCTATCTATATTTGCCGTCCCAATGGAAGCGGATGTGGTGAAATTGGTAGACACGCTAGTTTTAGGCACTAGTGCTTTATCGCGTGAAGGTTCGAGTCCTTTCATCCGCACATTCAAATCCCGATCAGGCAACTGATTGGGATTTTTTGTTTCGACTCAAGCCAAGCTTGCTTGAGTGAAGAGTCGAAACAAAAAAGACCAGCCATGCACAGCATGGAAGGGATTTGAATGAATGCAACCCCACAAGGTCCGCCACACATGCAACGCATGGGTGGCAATCCTTCGACTTTGAAAAATCCGAGCTTGCTTAGCGGAAGGGAAAAAACAAAAAAGACCAGGGCTCGCAAAGCGAGACCGAGCTTTTCGTTGGAATGCAACCCCACAAGGTCCGCCACACATGCAACGCATGGGTGGCA